>Ga0207116_10091_pt1 | contig 20545 bp, 23 predicted proteins | sample Alteio_BWMinHeat_44_FD_153550 | JGI IMG/M metagenome (GOLD analysis project Ga0207116, IMG submission 153550) | Enriched cells from forest soil in Barre Woods Harvard Forest LTER site, Petersham, Massachusetts, United States -... | ecosystem: Environmental > Terrestrial > Soil > Temperate forest >... | reverse complement strand
CCACCCCGGGAACCGGAAAGAAAAATGGTACCGGTCATTGTAGCTGCGGCGATGGCGGCGTTCGCAGTGCAGATGGCAATCTTGGCCGCAATCTTGATTAGTCAGCGAAAGGGACGCCGCGTTGCGTTGGCGCTCGGGGTCTTCCTGCTGATCGGAGTTGCCCTTCTGGCCTGGTTAGGTGGCGGCGAACTGGCCAAGCGCATGGCCAGCATCCACACCGAAGCCCGCGCCGAGTTGTCTGGAGGGCTGCGGATGACTGTTAATCGCGACGGCCTGAAGATGTTCGCACAGAGACCTTGGTTGGGATGGGGGCTGGGAGTATTTCCCGACGTTTATCCGCAGTTTCGAAGCTTCCATACTAATTTTTTTGTTAACGAAGCCCACGACGATTATTTGCAATTACTGGTAGAGATGGGCGGTCTTGGATTTGCCACCATGCTTTGGTTTGTCATCGTCATGTACCGGGGTGCCTTGAAGAAGCTGGGGAATTGGCCGGAGGACATCAATGGCGCCGTCGCATTGGCGGCGATGCTGGGCGCTACCGGTATTCTGGTTCACAGTTTCGTCGACTTCAACTTGCAGATTCCCGCCAACGCCGCGCTCTTCTATGTGATGTGCGTTGTGGCAATGATGGAGACTCGGTTTGGACAGTCCCGGCGCAAGGTCAGCCGTCGGCAGAGATGTGCCGGCTAACAATGTTACTGACCAGTGGAAGGGCAAGTACGTCGTCGAAATTGATTCATTAGGCGAAGCAGTGTCAAGTCAGGCGCAGTGTCAGTGGAGGGAGCGGCAGCCCTTCGACCTGGACGTTCCAGAGATCGCTTCTGTCGGTTGGATGTCCGGCTGTTAGCGTTCCGGAGCTGACGAGCTCCCCAGCACTCACGGGCTGGGCTGGCAACCGCCGCAAGATGGCCGCGCCGAGTTCCGCCAAACACAAGGCGGGACTCTTCAAGCAGTTCCTCCCGGATCCTTCTTCCACAAACTCGCCGTTCTTTGAAATCCGCACCTTAAATCGAGCTAGTTGGTCCACGAGCGCTGCAATCGAGCCAGCACGCACCTGCACCCGTTCTCCGATCACGAGCGCAGCATGAAGTCCAAAGGATGCCACGAAATCGCTTGGCTGAAAACGCCAGTCCGGAAAAGGACAATCAATGATTTCGAATCCCATCGCCAACCAATCGGCGGATTCGAGCGCAGCGGTGGCATCGAGGCCTTCAGCAATAATCGCTTGTTTCAAGCCGAAAACAATCTCGGGTTCAATCTTCAGAGAACGGGGATGCGCAAGCGCCAGCGTCACGGAGTTGCTTTCGCTTTGGTGCACTGTATCGTCATACATTTGGGCCCAAACCAGGGTTTCGAGCTTGAGCACACGCCACACGGCCTTATTGGCATAGCCAACTTTGCGGCCGACGGCTCTGTGTCCAGCAAGTTCGCGAAAGCGCTTGAGTGCTGCTTCAACCTCATAAGCTGTGTTGAGATCGAAACCGGGGCGCGCCGAAGGAAGGGCCGGCACCATCCGGCCCGACTCATGTGCGAATAGCAATTCACGCGCTAAAGTTTCGACCTCGTCGTGCGACATAGGTTGGTTGCTAACCGTCAAACACTCATTTCTGCTTACAAATCCACCGAGTGCCTCGGCCTGCACCAAGCCCCACCAGTCACGAGCAACGGCGGTGCTAAACTGCAGAAACTCCAATGATTTTGAAACAATACTACCTCGGTTGCCTGGCGCACGCCTCCTATTTGCTTGGGGACGAGGCGAGTTCGACGGCCATCATCGTCGACCCGCAGCGCGACATCCAGCAATACCTGGCCGACGCAGAAAAATCCGGGCTAAAGATCCGGCATGTCTTTCTCAGCCACTTCCACGCCGACTTCGTCGCCGGTCACCTTGAGTTGCGCCATCGCTGCGGCGCGACCATCCATCTCGGCTCCCGCGCCCAAGCGGAATACGCTTTCGTCCCCATGAAGGACGGCAATACTCTCGACTTCCCGGGACTGCGCCTGCAGGTTTTGGAGACTCCGGGCCACACCATTGAGTCGATCTCGATCCTGGTGTTCGATCTCCGGAAAAACTCGGCGGAACCTTACGCTGTTCTCACCGGCGACGCGTTGTTCATCGGCGACGTGGGCCGCCCGGACCTGCGGGCGTCGCTAGGGTGGAGTGCCAACGACCTCGGCTCCCATCTTTACGACTCGCTCCACAATAAAATTCTGCGGCTTCCCGACGAAACCCTCGTCTACCCAGCCCACGGTTCCGGATCGCTGTGTGGGAAGAATCTCTCCTCTGACACGGTCTCCACGCTGGGAGTTCAGCGGTTGATGAACTACGCGCTGCAGCCGATGACGAAGGAAGAATTTGTTCGGCTCGTCACGGCAGATCAGCCAGACGCTCCTCCGTACTTCACATACGATGCCATTCTTAACACCCGTGAGCACACTTCGCTTGACAGGAATCTCGAACAAGTTCTCCATCCCATAGAACTCGACGAAGTCCTGCGGATGGGAGATGCGGGCGCTCAGATTCTTGACATCCGCGACGCCGCCGAATACGCGAAGGGTCACCTCGCAGGCAGTATCAATATCGGACTCGGCGGCCAATACGCCACCTGGGCGGGTACAGTACTTGACCGCGCCAAACCAATCGTGATCATCGCCGAGCCGGGACGCGAGAAGGAAGCGGCCCTGCGCCTGGGCCGCATCGGTTTCGATCACGTAGCCGGCTATATGCAGGGAGGCATGGAGGCGCTTGCTGGTCGACCCGACCTGGTGTGGCCAACGGAACGTATCAGCGCCCTGTCGGTAGCGGAGGAACTGGCGAGCGCCGGCCCACCGCTATTACTCGATATCAGAAACCCGCGCGAGTGGGCGACCAAACACGTTGAAGGCAGCGTGAACGTCCCTCTTAACCACCTACAAGAGCGCATCGCTGAAATTCCGCGCGACCGCCGCATTGCGGTCCATTGCGCGGGCGGATACCGCTCGTCGATCGCCGCCGGCATTCTGCAGCAGTATGGGATTACGAATCTGGCCGAAATGGCCGGCGGCATTGCCGCGTGGGAAGCCGCTAAATTGCCGGTGGTGTCAGAAACCTAGAACCGCTTCCAGTCACTCTAAGGTTCGGCAGTACGCCTAGCGGTGTTGAGCAAGATAGTTAACGGCGCGACGTGTTCAGGCTTCACATAGCGGTTCACGAGGAAGCGCTTGCCGTCTTTCGCCACGTCATAGCTGAAAACATCGGTGCTGGAAATCGGAGCGCGCCCGCGAATCTGGAACAGAGGCACAGGTGTGCCGGTGGCAAACATACTCTCACTGTTCACGGGCACAGCCATTAGCGCCCCGCCGGGCGCAATATAGAAAATTTCTTTGCCGTCTCCGCGCCAACGTGGCTCGGTGCCGCCGCCACGCGACACTTGCCATTTTCCCGCAGCCGCGGGGAACGACGTCACGTAAATCTCCCAATTGCCGGACTCATCGGAGGCATAGGCCGCCCACTTTCCATCGGGAGAAATCTGTCCATTCCTTTCGCTGCCCTTGCTGGTCAAAAACCGGGTTGACTCCCCGCCGGCGACCGGCAGCAATTCCAGATGGCTGCCTGACGCAGTCTGACGTGTGAACAGAATCTGCTTGTCGTCCAAAGACCAGGAATTCGGAATAACGTCGTCCATCGACGACGTCGGGATAGTGAGTATATTCTTCTCGCGTTCCAGGCCAGTCGCTCGCTTCGAGAAAAGACTCAAGCCGTTGCCGATAGCCGCGCGGTAGGCCACGGTGCTTCCATCTCGCGACCATACACCTACAACTTCCTCCGAGGGATCGAAAGTGAAACGTGAATTGCCGGCTCCGGTTGTGCTTTCGATCCAGATATCCACGTTATTCGCCTTCTGGTCGCTGATGTCCACTGCGACGCGGCCGCCATCGGGCGAAAGCGTGGGGTTATCCATGATGGCGGGATCGCTGATATGGCCCAGTTCCTTGCCCGACCGGTCCATCCAGGTAAGAGCAGACTGGGCTGCCCCGACACTGATGTTGTAGATCAACGTCCCGTTGGGCGCGACAGTGAAAGCCGACCAATAAGTGGAGGGTTGGTATCCGACGGCATTCGCGATCACGGTCGCGCTTCCCGAAACTGTTCCGGCGGATGTGTCGAAGGCCACGCTCACCAACTGCCTTTGCTCGTCCGCATAATATAAATTGTGGGCATCGTAGCCAAAACTGGAATGGCAGAGGGCAACAAGTTTTCTCTCCTTGCCTTCAAGAGAACTGACGTAGATGCCGCTCGAACGGTCGTCCTTGAGGTTTCCGAAGTTGCCCGCCCAGAATATGAAATGGGTGCCATCGGGAAGAAAGATGGGCCAGCGGTGGGATTGATCCTCTGCAGTTCTGATGTCCTGAGTGACCAGCGCCGCTCCCGTTCCATCAACATTGACGCGCTGAAGCGGACTTTGGGCGTCTGGGGCATAGATGATTGCACCGTTGCTTCCCCAGCTTCCGCCGCGTCCCGCCAAAGCGGTAGCAAGAACCCGTGGCGGACCTCCTGAGATCGCCATTTTCTGCAACTTGCCATTGGCGAAGAATCCTACGTAGGCGCCATCCGGCGACCAGAAGGGATAACTCGCGCCTTGAGTACCGGGCAAGGGTGTGACGCTCGACGAACCGACATGCTGCACAAAGAGCATGGGCAGGCCGGAGTTTTCTTCCGGGGATACAAACGCCAGCATGGAACCGTCGCGCGAGAGCGCCATGTGGCTCACGCTCATTTCTTCCGGAACCGGAATCGCGAACTGCAGGCGATTTGTTGCCGCGGGACGTCGCGCAATCCACCAGGTCAGCCCGGCGACGACCGCCAGCGCCAGGGCTACGCAGAGCGAGAGCAGGAGCGGAATCCGGCGAGGCGCTGCCGTAGCGCGGACCGAACCGCTGGCATCAGTTCCGGAAAGTGCGCTCAAAGCAAACGAGAGATCCCGCGCCGACTGGAAGCGCTGTTCTGGGTGCTTTTCCAGGCAGCGCCGCACAATGCGCTCGAGCGCGGAAGAGACTGGACGAACGGGATCAGACAACTCCGGCGGGTCGTCCTTTAAGACGGCAGTCATGGTCTCGGCCGGAGTGTCGCGGCGGAAGGCGCGCGCACCGGAAAGCATTTCGTAAAGCACGGCGCCGAACGCGAAGATATCGGTGCGAGGATCGGCGGCCTCACCGCGTACCTGCTCGGGAGCCATGTAACTCGCCGTGCCCATGACGACGCCCGCCGCCGTGTTCGAACTGGTCAGAGTAACTTCATCTGGATCTGCGCCTGCCTTCTGCGCCAGTTTTGCCAAGCCAAAATCCAGGATCTTGATGCGCCCGTCTTTCGTAATGAAAACATTCTCGGGTTTCAGGTCGCGGTGGACGATCCCCTTTTCGTGTGCTGCTGCCAACCCATGCGCGATCTGCACTCCGTACTCGATCGTTTTGCGCTGGGGCAGTGCTCCACGGTCGAACCCGGCGCGCAGACTTTCACCCTCGAGAAGCTCAGAGACCAGAAATGGCGAGCCATTGTGCTGCCCGATATCAAACAGCGCGAGAATATTGGGATGGTTTAGCGCAGCCACTGCCCGTGCTTCCTGCTCGAACCGGCGCAAGCGGTCGGAGTCCCGAGCGCAAGACTCGGGAAGTATCTTTAAGGCCACATCGCGCCCGAGGCGTATATCCCTTGCGCGATAGACTTCACCCATGCCGCCCGCGCCTAGCGGCGCAAGGATTTCGTAAGGTCCGAGTTTCGTGCCGGAGATGAGCGCCATTTGATGGGCGTTATTATAGCCCGCACGAACAGTCACCGGACTATTGGTGCTATCGCCTGATAGCGTCCGTCGACACTAACTTCCGGATTGCCCGTCACTCGCCAAGATTTCGGGCCCTCGTCCAATCCGCTGGTAGAATTGGCAGCGATTGTTGCGAAGGTCGCCATGAGATATATCTCGCGAGCGGTCACCCTGCTCCTCGTCTGTCACCCGCTCTTGTTGTTGGCGCAGAGTCCAGCCGGCCACCTGCCCGCCCCCGATCAGAATTCTATTCTCAATCTTTACGACGCGTTTGGCTATCAGAAGCGGGGTACGATTCTTGACTGGGGCTTTTCGGCTCTCGTCCATTACAACGGTAAGACTATTCTCTTTGACACCGGCAATAACGCCGATAAGTTCGAGCACAACGTCAAAGCACTGGGCGTGGACCTCAACCAGGTGGATATCGCCGTGCTGTCGCACCGTCACTACGACCACATTTCGGGCTTCGACTACATGTTACAGGTCAAGCCCACGGTGAAAGCGTATCTCCCCGCCGATTATGCGTTGGGCGCGCCAATGCGCTATACATTCTCCCATGACACGAAGGAGTCCCTGGCGGGCCTGCCACCCGAGCAGTTGTACTTCGGCGGAGCCATGAATTCGATGGACGACTACAAGCCCGGCGATCGCTTTCACGGCGCCAACCAGGAGTTTGTGCCGGCCAGCCGGGAGATCGCTCCCGGTATTTATCTGATCGTCACTCGCTCGGTCATGATGGGAGATTTCAACGCCTATCCGCCGCACGAACCCGGCCATCCCGACCTCGCAGGTTTCCCGGAACTGTCGCTGGCGCTGAAGACTGAAAAAGGCATTGTTCTGATCACGGGCTGCTCGCACAGCAAAGTCGAAGAGATTATCCGTGCGACCAAACAGTATCTTGGCAGTCCCATCGAACTAGTCGAAGGCGGATTTCATATGTTTCCCTACGACGCCGCCTACATCTCGAACATTGCCCACCTGATGAAAGATGATCTCGGTGTGCGGCGAGTGGCTCCGGCTCACTGCACCGGTAATCTGGCTTTTAAGATTTTTCACGATTTGTATGGAGAGAACTACAACTACGCGGGCGTGGAATCCGAGGTGATATTCCCGCACTGATATTGCGTCTTTCGATGCCGCCGCGGCTGTCGAAACTGTTTATCGCATTGTTTCCGGATAGCCCGTCACTCGGGCCCCACGGCAGAACTGGGCACCCGGCTTCGATCGGTGTCTATAGGAGTTTCCGTGACCACGATCCAATTAGTCCGGGAGAAGAACTAAACCTTTTGCAGCAACCACCTCATCCCGTAACCGTTGTGCGAGACTCGCAACGTCTACTTCCGTCGCAGTCGCGATTTTCAACTTCTCCATCACCGGTAAGAGGCTTCTAGTTACTTCTGCCACAAGCTCATACACTGGGCAGTCCGGACCGCCACCGATTACAGCATCCATCCGCATTGTAGGGCGGGGCAGGCCCGCAGCAACAAGTACCGAGTACAGCTCCAAGCCTAACTGTGTTCGTGCGCCCGTGGCACTTAGCGTCTGCCTGATCCAGCTGATGTGACGTTCAAAGGTCGGGGCCGGAGGCAGTGAGCGGCAGTTCGCAATGTCAAATTCCTGAAAAATAATCAGGCCTCCCGCACGAACATGCCCTGCCAATCTGCGGACAGCATCGACCGGATCCGGGTAGTACATAAGGACCAGGCGGCCTATGACCGCGTCAAACGGCCGATCAAACTGCATTTCTGTCGGGTTGCCTTCGAGGAATTTCACATTCCGAAGGTCTCGTGCCTGTGCGCGTGCCGTTGCCCGCTGCGCGGCTGCAGCAGCGCAGTCGGCACCAATAACCTCCCCAGTTGGTCCAACCAGGTGGGCGGCCAGAAAAGCTACGTCTCCACTACCGCAACCCACGTCAAGAACGCGCATGCCTGTGTTCTGCCCACATGCTGCAGCAGCGCGATAGAACTTCTCCGCCTCTTCGCAATGCGCCAGCCTTTTTTCCTGGAACTCTCCGGTGTCAGTATCCACCGAAGCAATCTGCTGAAACTCGGGGTGGAAATCTGCTCCTGTTACCTCTCCAGAGAGAAAACAAATTGAATTTCAAGAGAGAATCTATAATGATCATTGTTCGGCTCCTTTCTCCCGAGCCTGTTGGTTGGCTTCAGCACCACCAACTTTACTCGGGCGTGGGAGCCGACATTGTCATGGAATCAATTGCACTCATTGGCCGGGTCGGAGGAAGACTGCGGAGCGAACATAGACGCAAAAACGGCCGGCAAGGAATTCCGGAACATGTTCAAGTGGTTGTGCGAGACAGCTCAAGGCTTCGCCGCGCCGACTCTCTTGTCTCCGATCGGAGGGTCAGATAAGAAGCGGCATAGAGGGCTGCTGCCAGGATCACAAGTGACCGGATTCCCGTCCATAGCGACATCGATTCCAGTAAACCACCCACCAACCCACCGAACAGATTTGCACCTAATGCTCTTCCTTCAAAAGCGGCAGATCTAAAACTGCGGATGAAGACTATCCCGGCAAAGAAGACCGGCAAGCAAAGTATTGTCGTCGCCAAGAGAGCCCTCAGCCAGATTGAGGGGAGGAAAAGTCTCTGCAGGGGAATGAAATAAGCGGCTGCCAGAGAAATAAAGATGCCGATGTAAGCAGCCCCAGAAGAAACGTTGGGAACACGGTGGACCAGGACGTTTGCCGCAGCGATCAGCAATAGCAACCCACTAATTACAATTGAATTCACCAGCCAGGTTACTCCGAAGAGCAGAGCCATCTTGCTGACGATCTGCGCCTCGAGCAACATGAAGCCAGCTCCCAGCAAGAAGAAATGCCAGTGCGACGAGGTCAAGGCTACGCTTGTGCGTTGCATCAGCCGCCAGCAGAAGAGCACCAGCACTACTGACAGCGCGACAAGGCTGAGGGGAATCCCACGCTTACGCTGGTAGAAATAAGGCCAATCATCTGTGGTGAAGGTGGTCTTTGGCGATTGGGCCGTTCGATGGGTCGTTACGTAGTCTCGCACGACGGGGTCTTGCATGCCCTTTTGAATCCGCTCTTGATCTCCGGCTATGAAGAAGCGGCCCGAAGTGGTGTATTCGTATTGCAGCGCGCTCATGTCGACCGGCGGCCGGCCAAACACGGCGCTCACGAGATTGTACAAGCGCCCGGCGATCCACGGTCTGGTTGCCCAAAATTTGACGATGAAAACTCCATCCGGCTTGAGTAGCAGCTTCGCGGCTTGAAAGGCCTCGAGCGTGTACACGTAGTTATCGATTCGAATGTTGGAGTAGTACGACGCGGTGGTGTGCGAATCGAGTAAGGAGAACACGATCAAATCGAATTGATCGTGGCTGTTTTGGATATAGCTGCGCGCATCATCCAGCACGGTTTTCACTCGTGGAGAGGCGTAAGGCCGCTCAAAGTGCAACCTACGCCCGAGGTCGAGGATGAGAGGATCAATCTCGACGGCGACAACGCGCCCGCCACCATTGCGGATTGCCGCTGCGACATCGTTTCCCGTCCCTGCCCCAAGAACCAAAACCGACGCGGGTTGGGGGTAAAACCGGTATGGGATGTTGTACGCATTCGCTTCCGCGGGAACAGCTCGAAACAATTCCGGATGAGCAGAGACGAAACCGGGCGAGAGATCGATCATCTGCTGGTACCACGCGCCGTTTGTCTGCAACTCGTAGGCAATTGGGTGGTCCGCAGGTTTCGGCTCTACCGTGATCTTCTGATATGGAGACCATAGCTCGACTGCTGGCTTGGGTGGCCGCAAACTGACTATGGCGACACAAAACAGAAAAATAGTCGCGGAGAGCCATCGCCATCGAGGCACTCTCCACACCAGAAGCACCAGCATGATTCCGCTCAAGGCAAACCAGATTGCCGGTGGCTGTTTCCGAAAGCACAGCAGGCTATACAGAAGAATTCCCGCCAGGCTGGCGACAACATTGACGGTGTACGCCAGAACGCCGTCCGGCGCCGTCTCCAAACTCCAGCCCACGATCTGGCCCAACGGGATGAACACGAAAGCGACCAGTGCGAAAAGGACGGCGATCAACACGATTGCGCCCAAAGTGCCAAACACGCTTGTCGATGTGACTTGGCTACCCAGGAAATCTAAATCGGATGCCTCCCCAATCAGGTATGGGATTTGGTCCATCACAGACCGAAGGGCCGGCCAAGGCACTTTGATCAAGACCACCAACAGGCAAATTGGCAAGCCCAACGCCAGCAAATTCACCTTCCGGCGGCAAAAGCTGTACCCCAAACCGAACCCTAGAAAGCAGCCGATCAGCACGATGTTCTTAAAGTAGGCGAAAACTGGCACTTCCGACGTTACCCAGCGAATCATCAGCACTTCCAGGAATAAGCTCAGGACACTGGCCAGCGAGAGCTGAACCCAACTGAAGCCTCCGATATCGCTCGGCGTAAACTCCCATCGCCGCGAGTATCGCCGCAGCGCGACGGAAAATGGGTGCGAGGGTCCTTCCTCGTACGAGGAGATCAAAAGAAAAACGGCGGAAGCCGCTACAACTAAGACAAATCCGAAGGCCAAGGGCAATTGAAGACTGTTCGTCATGGTTGCTTTTCGTTCAGTTTCGCATTCCGTTAGGATCCTGGACGCTAGTCGTACACTTCAGCTTGGCGAAATGCGACGCCGAGGCGATCCTTCGCGGAAACGATGGGCTGGCCGTCAAGAAGTTGCCAATCGATTTTTAGCTCGGGATCATTCCACACAATCGTGCGCTCAAGCTCAGGAGCATAAAACTCGGTCGCTTTATACAACACGTGCGCGCTCTCCGACAGCACCAGAAAACCGTGCGCGAATCCTGGCGGAATCCAGAACATGCGCTGATTGTGGCCTGAAAGCCGGATTGCCTCCCAACGTCCGAAACTAGGCGAGCTCCGTCGCAGGTCCAAGGCAACGTCCAGAATTTCTCCCGCAACCACACGAATTAACTTTCCCTGTGGTCGCTGGACCTGATAATGCAATCCTCGCAACACATGGCGCATAGAGAAAGAATGATTGTCCTGTACGAAGTTCTCGCGGATCCCCACCTCAGCCATGGTCTTCCAGTTGTAACTTTCGAGAAAGAAGCCGCGCTCGTCGCCAAAGACGCGAGGCTCCAGAATCAAGACTCCCGCCAATGAGGCCTTCGTTGCCTTCATCAATCTGTCGCCCGGTTGTGTCGCTGCAATTTTCAGAACACCTTCTCGCGGAGGAGTTGCAGTAAGTATGCTCCGTAGGCATTGTTCTTCATTGAGTTTCCAAACGCTTCCACTTGGGCGGCGCTGATGTAGCCGCATCGGTACGCGATTTCTTCAGGACAAGCGACCATCAAACCCTGCCTCCGCTCAATGGTTTGGATAAACGTCGCAGCTTCCATCATGGCTTCGTGAGTACCTGTGTCAAGCCAAGCCAGGCCGCGGCCCATCACCACTACATCCAATTGCCCGCGTTCCAGGTAAATCTTATTTACGTCTGTGATCTCCAATTCGCCGCGCGCTGAAGGTTTCAGTGTTCGAGCCGCCTCTACCACTTGGTTATCATAGAAATAGAGTCCGGTCACCGCGTAGCGGGACTTGGGACGCCTCGGCTTCTCCTCCAGACTTATGGCTTTTCCCGACGCATCGAACTCGACGACGCCATAGCGTTCCGGATCGTGCACCGGATAGGCAAAGATCTGCGCTCCCGTCGTTTTTTGCGCGGTGCGTTGGAGATCCAACGCAAATTCGTGACCATAAAAAATATTGTCACCCAAAACTAATGCACAGCAACTCGACCCGATAAAATCTTTTCCGATTAAGAAGGCTTGTGCTATTCCCTGGGGTTTCTCCTGCACGGCGTATTGGAAATTGATCCCAAGACGGGAGCCGTCTCCCAACAACTGTTGGAACCTTAGCGCGTCCTCCGGCGTTGAGATGACGAGGATGTCTCGGATGCCCGCCAGCATCAGCGTAGAGAGCGGGTAGTACACCATGGGTTTGTCGTAAACCGGCAGCAGGCTCTTGCCCACGGCATGGGTGGCAGGATAGAGCCGGGTTCCGGACCCGCCCGCCAGGATGATGCCCTTGTACTGTACGCCTGGGTCAACCGTCTTACCCGTCATTCAGCCTCTTTGAAGGATTTAGTTCATCGAACATCAAGCCGGCTCCGGCGAGTAGTGTGTGGCGATCCATTGACGATAAGTTCCGCTGGTGACGTTTTTCAGCCACGCGTCATTCTTGAGGTACCAAACGATGGTCTTGCGAATCCCGCTCTCGAAGGTTTCGCGTGGCCTCCAACCCAGCTCCCGCTCGATCTTGCGCGCATCTATCGCGTAGCGGCGATCATGGCCCGGACGGTCTTTGACGAAAGTGATCAATTTGCGGTGCGGCAGCACGGGATCGTCAGCGCACATTTCGTCAAGAATTGTACAGATGGTTTCCACGATCTCAATATTTCGTTTTTCACTCCAGCCGCCGATGTTGTAGGTCTCCCCGATTCGGCCGCGGGACAAAACCATCCGCAACGCCTGGCAGTGATCCTCTACGTACAGCCAATCCCGGACGTTGAGTCCGTCTCCATACACCGGCAGCGGCTTGCCGAGGCGGGCATTCGAGATGATCAGGGGAATTAACTTCTCGGGGAACTGATAGGGACCGTAGTTATTGGAACAATTCGTGGTCAGCGTGGGCAGACCATAAGTGTGATGGTAGGCGCGCACGAGGTGATCAGCGGCGGCCTTGGAGGCGGAATACGGACTATTGGGAGCGTAAGCCGTACTCTCGCAAAACGGCGAATCATTAGCGCTCAGCGATCCGTATACCTCGTCGGTAGAGATGTGCAGGAAGCGGAACTGAGCACGGTCGGTTCCCGTCAATCGAGCAAAATATGCTCGTGCCGCCTCCAGCAGACAGAAAGTTCCATTCACGTTAGTGTGGATAAAATCATCCGGCCCGCGAATGGAACGGTCAACGTGACTTTCTGCCGCAAAATGGACGATGGCGCGCGGCTGGTGTTGTTGCAGCAAACTGCGGACTGTTTCCCGGTCGCAGATATCACCATGCGCAAAGTGATATCGAGAATCAGAAGAAACCGGCAACAAGTTATGGGGATTGCCGGCGTAAGTGAGCTTGTCGAGATTGACCATTGGAGTTCCTTCCTGCGCAATCCATTGCAGGACGAAATTGGAGCCGATGAACCCGGATCCTCCAGTGACCAGAATCGTTTTTTCCATGTGGATCGCCGGTTTAGACAGTGGACAGAGATCAGCCGATTACCGGCGCCTCTGATTGTAATAAAAAAATGGTGCGAATGATGGTGCCACCGCATGCTTTAGTAACCGGCCGGGAACTCGTGATTGGTGCCGCTAACCACCTGTCATCCGCGGCTAAGGTTTGCGTTTGACGCTGTTGCCCAGTGCCACCAGGAAAATAGCGCTCTTGCCTTCAGCATGAGGAGAGAAAAAGCGGACCACGTCGTCGTCGTAAAATGTCAGGCCGGTGGCGCCCAGGTGTTGGGCATATGCTCCGAGGTATAGCTTCCCGCCCAGAATGCCGGCTTCCAGTTGCACAGCTCGATAGCCTCGATTGCCGAAGCGCTGCAAAATCGGTTGCAGGTCCACCAGAAAAAAGACGTCCGCCGCGGCATCGCCGGGCAACGCTTGCTCCAATCCGAGGTAAGCAGCCTGGGAACGGAAATCTCCCTGCTTCAGACACTCGAGTAATCCATGAGCGCGGTGGAAGACGTACGCGCCGGAATCCATGCCTTCAACAGCATGGACAATCAGATAGAGATGGTTCAGCTGGGATCCCATCGGATCGAGAAAATCGGCGGGTATGCCACGGGTAGCTCGGTCGAGCATGGTGGAGAGTTGCGTCAGGCTGATTGGTGTCCGTGCAAAGTTGCGGGTGGAACCGCGCCGTAGGATGACCGGTTCGATTGGGTCGCGAGGCATCTCCGCGTCAGCCAGGGGATGGAGTTGAACCGCTGCTCCGCTTGGTGGCGGGGAGCTGCTCGGTGGAAATCGTCCGCGCCACGCGGCAACGTCGTCGGGCGAATGTAGCGAAGAAGCCGCATGCATTTCTCGCATAATCGGATAGTCAACCTCGCTCCCGGAAAGCGGGACAGTCCCTAGTCCGAGTGGTAACACCTTAGCGGGAGATTGCGGCGGGATAGCGGGATCATAGCCTAGAGCCACCATGGAGAAAGCCACCTCGCGCTGGGTGTCGACATCGAGCAGAGCGTTCAGCTCATCGTCCACAAAGCCACAGATCACTTTGGCGGGCAAGCCTAAGGCGGATGCGACGGCCAGCAGATTGCCGAGCATGGTACCGTTGTCCCAGCCAAAATGGCGGTAAGTGCGGGCTTGATATTTCCAGGCATTACGCCAATAAGTGCAAGTGCAGATGATGGTCAGCGGCGCATGCGCGATGGCAGGCTCGGCTGCGGTGGCTTCGACCAAGACATTGCGATAGTCTCCGGCGCGCAACCTGCGCAGGCCGAACTCAGCCGCAGCGAAGTGATAGATGCCAGCCTGAAGATTAACGAGATCGCCACAGACTAGGTACAGCTCGACCTCATAGAGCGCTCCGGTACAGGCGGCGGCGCGAAAGTAAATCTCTCCACCTGGATACTTTCTGTGTCGGGTGATGCCGGCGGAAAGATAAAGCAGTTGGGCTATGGCCTCTAGATCCGGCGCACCGTCGGTTTGTGCCGGGACGCTCTCGGAAATAGCAGAAAGCGCGGCGACCCCGGTCTGGCGCACCTCCGCAGGCAAGGGCGACGGATCGAGCGAAGGATAGATTTTGAACGGCAGGGGCTGATTGGCGAAATCCAGAAAGTGCGGGTTGCTGCGGATGCTGGCGTAGGAGTGCTTGGTCGCTTCGTGATAGTTCGTGGCGACTTGAGTATCGCGGTTGTCGGGCATGATGGCGATGGGTGGACAGTCATCAGCATACTAATACACAGCGAATCCAAGCTCGGTGATCTGAATCAGATTTTCGGGGTACCGAGCCGCTTGCACCTTGATCCCGATTACACTGTGAGACGTGAATCAATTCTAGGTAGCGACGCAGGATTTCTTGGCGGAACCATCTTTTTCTTCTTCGAGCTTTGCGGCCGGTTTCATCGCCATGCTCCCAGGGCTGACAAAGTCAAGGCGCTTTCGCCACATCATCGGTTGGTGATCGCATTGCATTCGCCGGATGGGAGTCGGTGAAACCGGACTACGCGTCTGCCCTGCAGAGAAAAATCGCTGAAAATCGGCGCAATTCTGCGATTCTCTTCCTGAAACCGGACCGGAGAAAGTGTCCTGCTTAGCCCCGTAGCCGAGCTTTGCCGATGCAGCCTGTTTTCTCTGCAACCCAGACTGCATGGCGGAGGATCCAGTTCCCGAGCGAACCGTTCTCTGCAATGGTTGCTGGATCGCGGCATCACGCCTTACATGCGCACGCGAGACAGTGCTCTGAGAAAGAACAACCCCGGCTATGGCCCGGAGCGATTTGCCTATGTACCGGAGAGCAACAGCTACCGTTGTCCTGCAGGAGAGCAACTGAACTATGTCGGCTTAAACGTTCGCAATCGTGCCCATGCCTATATCGGCAGCGCCAAACGCTGCGGAGCATGCTCCCAAAAAGCGCAATGCACAACTGGACGATATAAATATCTCGCCATTCACATCCATGAGTCGGCGCGACAACGAGCACGGGAGTTGGCGAACACACCGGAATTTTCCACGGCACAACGACAGCGAAAGAAAGTCGAGGCTTTGTTTGCTGAACTGAAACATCAGATCGGGCTACGCCGCCTGCGCTTGCGTCGGATGAAATTCGTCCGCGAGCAGTTCTTCCTGGCAGCGGCTGCGCAGAACATCAAGCGACTGGTGCGCTTCCTCAGCCAGCCAACAGCACCGCTGGCTGTCACCGCCTAGAAACAAGAAGAAGAACTCGGCAGTATCCACACCCGCCCGCACAAAGATCGGTCCAATCGCAGAGTTTTTCAACACCCACAAGCGATTACACCAACTGAGAATTGCTCGCTTCCCGCGCCCCGCCGGGGTTAACTCGGAAGGTAGGGGAGCAAAATCCCCTCGTGCCGTATACACCCCTCTTCGCGTTGACGGGGTAGTATGGATAGGGGAAGAAAACAACCTCCCTCTCGGCGGGAGCGGCGCGTCCGGATCGGGGGGGCACTAATCGAGATAATGCGGAACTCCGTGTCCGTCGAAAGGCTAGCGACTCTTGACTCAGAATTAAGCCGCGGTGGATTGAACTGCGGGCCGCACACCATCCCGACATCCTTATCGCTCGCGACGTATTCAATCTGGCAGCTACGCATTCTCGAACTCCGCACATGCTACGTCACACGAATGCCAGCCTGGAGCAGGTTCCTTGTGCCGTTCCCGCTCAAATAATTCTTCCCGACCTTCCATCTGCGAATAATGGCGGTTCTTGATCTTGAACCACGTCGTCCGCTCCTGCTCCGTCACGTAGGTGCCAAAAATGTGCTTCGCCACAATCCCTTCTAAATCCATCTTGCAGACACGGTGAAACAAAGCAGTCCCAGAACCTTCGACATGCTCCGCATATCGCAATGGAAACGGAGGAGGGGTCTTCGCCAATAGCCGCCGAAGCTCTTGTTTGCGGTCTATCAATCGCTCAGTTCGCAAATCCTTCCCGTCACAGGTCAACAGGTCAAATGCAAAGAAGCACGGCGGGTTCCCACGATGGAACAGCAGATTGTTGAACTGTGGCCTGCCACGTCTATCGAGGGAGCAAATTTCGCCATCGATGACGGCTCTCCGATTCGGCAGGGAATCCGAAATCGATTCCGCCAACGCAGAAAAAGAAGCGAACGGATGCCCGTTCCGAGAAATCAGTTGACAGCGACCGTCCCGAATGACGGCGAGTGACCGAAATCCGTCGTACTTCAATTCAAATATCCATTCGGGATGATCGAAGGGCAGGGGTCTACGGGATAACGGCATGGGCTGGAATGCCATCGGTGGAGGATACCAAAACGACTGGCGAAAATTGGGCGAACACCCTATCGTCGGGGTTTAGCTTGTAGGAGGGAGATGACGGCACCTGTCATCTCTAGGGGATGATTCAGATGCCGGTTTGTGTTTGACCGCTGTCGGATAGTTTCGACTCGAACCTTAACCGATTCGTCCAAGTTTCAGTGCAGAATTTCTTGTTTGTTCCGGAAACCGAACAGGACCCCCGAGTCTTAGTTCTTGACCGTCATCGTATCCGAGTTGATAGCTTTCTTCCCGGACACCCCTTCCAACCCCTCCAAAATCCCTCGGTATTCGTTCTTGTCGCACTGCATCGCAAATCCGCCCTTCGTGTCGCCCTCGGCCCAGGTAATGCCGACAAAGTGTTTCTTGGATTTTGTCAGGGCCATCAACGCGCCCACCCCGAAACTAACGAAGGCCAGCCCAACCGCAGCACCGACCCGCCGATGAACGTCTTGGCCATAGCTGATTTCCGTTATCGCGGACGCTGGTATGACCACCACATCCGACTTATTTTTTACTAGCCGAATTTGATTCCCTTCTATGTAAATCTTCATGCCAGAGCCGGCTTTGGCACCGGGCAGCGATCCTCCATCATAGGTCACGTTGTACCCGCCATCCCCGGCAAGCACCGTGACAGGAATCGCGATGCAAAGAACCACAGCGAAAATACTCTTCATGAATCCTCCGGAAATTCTTCTTTGACACCGTATCGCTATACCGGAGATCGAGTCAGAGTCCGAAGGTAACAAGGTGCGAGATTTGTAGGTTACGTAGGTATCGTGGCTTCAGGGCGTATGATCCGGGGCATGGATGCGAAGCACATTCTGGAGAGAGTCGCTAGTCTCAAGCAAGAGATGCAGGATTTGCAGGTTGCAAACGCTCGACTCGATGAGCCTCGACCGAGCAAAGGAAATTACGAAGCTAGGTTTTCCCGCCTAGAGCAGATCAGGATGGAGTTGGCGACGTTGCTTGACCAGTTCAAGCGCATAGGGACGGACTAGGAGAAAGGTCAGTCCTTCGGGTTCTGATATCATCGCTGCCTTGACGAGGGACAATCCATGAGTGACAAACCCGAGACTGACCAGTCCGACAAACCATCCGTTACCCTGCCCGGAACCGTCGAAAAAATCATTACGCCCGTTGTGCCCAGCGAACCTGAAAAAGCGCAGATCGCCGTCGAAGGGGGCGATGATCTATACAAAGAGATTCGCATCGACAACACACTCCAGAATGAGAAGGGCGAGGATGTAAGCCTAAAACCGGGTGCTGAGGTGAAGGTCACGGTCGAACCGGAGCCTGAAGCAACGACACCTAAAAAGACCGCATAGCTTACCCTGCCCTGGTCCTTAAGGATTCATGCCGGCGGGGACTAATCGACTAAAGCCCAGACCTTTCGAAGAGAGTGATGCCAGGGTAGTGAGGCTAAAAACTGCCGCGTGCCGAGGCGTATGGACAAGTTTCCAACGTTTCAAAAGCATGTTGGGCCCACCCTGGGTTAGAACCAGTGGTTACGGGTGGTTACCAGCGGCTGTTTCTACCCTATTGGGATTCGGCACCCTCCACAATGTACGGGTCCATGACGGCAGGTAATACGCTGTTAACCGGATGGCTCGATCCACTGCTCTGGGACATCATGTAAGTCACAGGGTGTGTTTTATGCCCAAGTCCCTTCTCATCGTCGATGACAATCCCAGCATTCGGCGTATGTTGCGAACGGCATTCGAGGGGACCTCAGATTGGGCAATGTGCGGGGAAGCGGTGAACGGGCAGGAAGGAATCGAGAAAGTAAGCGAATCGAAGCCCGATCTGATCGTACTCGACCTAGCAATGCCAATTATGAACGGTCTAGAAGCAGCACCAGTGCTCAGACGAATGCTGCCGACTGTTCCCATCATCCTATTCACGCTTCACGACAGCAAATCATTGGTGCGGAAAGCCCTCTCCGTCGGAGTCAATGCAGTAGTTTCCAAAGCGGACAGCATGAAGACCCTGCTTAACCAGGCGGAGGATTTGCTAAGAGCTTCGGGAGTCGGAGTCCCAATCGGGGAAACCCAGCCTATCCCGTTCAATAACCCGTAATGCACGGATCGCATCCTCGATGGCCTGACGTTCGCCTTGTTCATCTTGACTCTGGCTCAATTGTTGGAGGCGTCTGAAGATCTCAGCCTCGGCCTCTTCTACACACTCGGCGAGTTTATCGGGATTGGATTCAAGGAGTGCTCGTCGGTATTTGAGCGACCACTCGGGAAAATGGAGAGGAGATGTGCTACCAGGCAGTGAAAAATCTGAAGTTGTCATCGGCGGCCTCCCTAAAGCGTCCCGTCGCAATAGGGACCGTCAGGGGAGTGCGACGGGGACAATTGGGACTACTGATGACAAAATTTTCCATAGCAATATTTTGATTGTCAATAGGGGAAAACCCTGAGGGGTAAACCCTGCGAAGGACATGACGGCATCTGTCACCTCTGATGGGCGTTCAGATGCCGGTTTGTGTTTGACCGCCGTCGGACTTCGATACGAACCTAACCGATGCGCCCGAGCTTCAGTGCAGAATTTTTCGTTTGTTCCAGAAACCGAACAGAACCTGAATTTAGATCATCAGTATATGTAGACCATCCCCAGTGCTGAGATCACCACGAGAAGAGTGACCCGATCCACAGCCAATCAGGCTTTTGCTACACAGGACTTTGCAGCTTCGCTTCAGGCCGCATCGCCGTGAACGCTTCCTGATTCCCAAACGGGAAAATTCAGGCTTTCTCCTTTAAGAACCTTCAGCGCGCAGATCGCACTCGCGATAACTTCGCGCTCGGTTTCCCCGTCTCGACTCTCACTCATCTCGCACAACTCTTCGAGCCGTTCGTAGATGGCGGTCTCTGCATCCTCTACACACTTGGCTAGTTTCTCGGGTTCAACTTCGAGCAGCGCATCTTGGAACGGACGTTGCCATTCGGGATAACGCAGAGCAAATGGACTGTTGCGCCAGAGGGAATCTGATGACATCGCGTCACCTCCTAGAAATGCCGGATATTATGGCGCGGATGGTTTAATGTGTCTGTCAGGAGGAGACTGTAGCCCTAGCGGGTTAATGCGTTAGGGGCGGGAGGCTCTGCGACCAGCCGGGAATACGTTGTCAACCTTTCGCATGGTCGCTCAGCCCACTGGACGGGCAACCCTCACCCGAGAACAGCCCTCCACTCTGCTTATGCTTGTAGTGATAAGCGTCAGCCGTCAAAATGGCAGCATTGGGATTAGCGTAGCCAAGCCTCAGCACAATTCCACCTGTTCGCAGACCTACGCTTCGGAAAAGGAAGCCCGAGCAGTGCTATCGGCTTTCGGAATAGACGAAGCGACCATAGATTCTTACTGGAAATTGCTTTACCAGATGGGCGCAAACGAGCAGTTGAGATTCCCACCTATGAATGTCCCACAGGATGAATTGTTTTCACATGGGTTTCAGGTCTGAGCAAGCGACGAAGCGATTCCGCCCGTGCCCGAGTCGCATCTCACCAAGAAGGCGAAGGCGGTCGTGAAGCGCGTCGAGCGTCGCAGGCTGGAATGTGCGAACGCTAGGTCACGACCGCCATGCGTCGAATGCGCCCATGCGTCGGGTACGCCGTGAAAACGTAGTACGAATTTCTAACGATTTAAATACGGTGTTTGTTGTATAAGCGAGAGCTTTTTCCTTTAGCTAGTAAGGAGTCTCGCCTCCGAGTTCCTCATGGTTCGACA
>Ga0207116_10142_pt1 | contig 20759 bp, 17 predicted proteins | sample Alteio_BWMinHeat_44_FD_153550 | JGI IMG/M metagenome (GOLD analysis project Ga0207116, IMG submission 153550) | Enriched cells from forest soil in Barre Woods Harvard Forest LTER site, Petersham, Massachusetts, United States -... | ecosystem: Environmental > Terrestrial > Soil > Temperate forest >... | reverse complement strand
TAGCGCCAATCCAAATCGTATTGCTTGGAACCCAAATGATAGCGGTATGTAAAACTGTAAGGTAGGCCGATCCTAGTTAGTCCCTTAGGCAGGTCACGAAAAACGGGGTGCTCTGAACGCTGGACGATTGTAAAGATGGGAGTTCCGACGCTGATGGCCCGTGCCATTAAAGTTCGCGCGCTGCGAGCGCTTAGTGCGAATGGCTTTTCCTTTATTATCGGCTTGCCTGCATGTCGTGCGGAATAGCGACGACCCAGCAATCAAATTCAGTCGCACGAAACGCTTGTTCAATGCACGGAAACACGGGGCAAGGCAAATCTATCTCCGCGGACTTGCCGACGGAGGGGTCGACAACCGCTGCCAGCTTGCCAATCATGCTGATGACATCGATCAGCTTTTGCCCTCGCCGACCTAACCCCCCAATCAGAGCGAACCGAACATCAGTCTTTTTCATATGTGGCGTCGACCGCAGTCTGGCGTCTCGAAGCAGGGAGGCGACCAACGTGGATTTAGGCTCACGATGTATAGCCCCTGTCAGGAAGCATCAATCGAACCACAAGTACTGCCCTGTGGGATCAATTCCTATGGAGTCCTCGGGTCCTTGGGATGTCCAAGTAAGTTGTTCTTCTCAAGAGGATCGTCGGCAAGGTCGTATACTTCAAGTTTGTCTGAATCGATGTGGAATATAACCTTGTAGCGGTTCTTTATGCGCACACTCTTTTTATTGCGCGCCCAAGCGAACTCACCATTTGTGCTATCAACCTGTTCTCGGGGGTACATTGTCTCTGAGTAGCCAATCAGTGGCCCGGGAGGAGTTCCATCCACAATAGAAGCCTTCAGTGACACTCCGTCGAGGCCAATAGGAATGTCAAAGCCGAGCAAATCCAGAATTGTGGGATAGATATCGATTAGTCGAACCTGTTGTTCATACTCCTTGTTAGTCAGTTGAGGATGCCAAAACAATAATGGCACCATAACTGTTTGGTCGTAGAGCAGGCATCCATGTCCCATTTCCTCGGGGTGCCCAAGTGCGTCGCCGCCCTTATCGTTTGAATACCAACCATTGAGATCTTCGCCATGATCTGCAAATACCACGACAAGTGAGTCTTCGAGGAATTTGCTGGCCCTAAGGTAATTGAACCACTTGGCAAGATGCCAGTCGGCAAACGCAAGCTCAGCCTCATAGTCGTTGCCTATTAAGTAATCAAAGGGTCGCGTAGGCGGACCATATGGCCAATGCGCATCGAAGAAATGCATGAAATGAAATTGGCGCCTCGTTTTGCCCGCGGCTTCTAGCATTTTGCATGATCGTTGAACGACGCAATCAGCCCGCTTCAGGGCTTGGCCGCGAAGTTTGACGTCGACTGTTTGGAGTGGGTCGCTACCGTCGGATAATAGCGGAATTTCATCGTCGTATTCGGCAAAACCGCGCGAAATTTCATACCAATGATTTAATCCTGGGCAAGACACTACAGCGGACGTGTGGAACCCATGATCGCGTAAAACCGACGCAAGTGTCTCGCACTCGGGATGGAGTTTCTCACGAAACAAATGCCGAATACCATGGCGCGCAGGTAACAAACCCGTCATGACGCTAGCGTGGCTGGAAGGTGTAAGCGGGGCCGGTGCTATGCAATTGGGAAACGTTATGGCCTTCTTACGCACCTCATTGACACCGGGGAACCTTCCACTGAGCAGAACATCTGAGCGTGTAGTGTCTAACGAAACGAGGAAGACGTTGCTAATGTTCATCCGTCATTCCTTCCAAGTTTTTAACAACTTCAGATCGTCGTTCGGCGGATCAACGATCTGCCGCGCGGTCCGCGACTTGCGAATCAGAAATCTGCCTACAGCCAGGACGCTCGCCGCACTACTCGCAAAGTTTCGGAGCGCTTCGATGAAGGTCTCCACGAGAGGTTCTCCTCGCCCATTGAGCGACGTGTTGAGTAGCATTGGAATACCGGTCAAGCGGTGGAACGCTGAAAGGAGAGAAGCATACTCCGGCTGAAGATCCGCCCGCACTGTATGAGGTCGGGTCGTACCGTCCCCACTGTGTATGACGGCCGGTACTTTGTCCTGCCACACCGGCTTCATTCGGTAAGCCTGGACCATATACGGTGCTCGGTCGCCGGCCACAAAACCCTCCAGAACCTCAGGAGCGAATTCCTCTAGTATGGAAGGACCGAATGGCCGCCATGCTTCTCGCATTTTGACCTTGACATTGACTTTGTCGCGCACGTTCAGGTCTCGAGGATCCGCGAGGATCGAGCGTTGACCCAATGCGCGCGGTCCTACTTCTGAACGGCCCTGATACCACATAACGATTTCGCCATTTGATAAGTCCCGCGCCACTTGCTCGGCGAGTGCTTCAGCAGAGACGAAGGTATCAAAGGGCCACAGCCATTCGGAAAGAAGCGATGCGACTTCCTCCTCGTTGTATTGGGAGGGCATTAGTGCAAGATGGTCAAGTCGTTCCCGTACCGGGCCCCCAAGATCGCGCGTTGCCAGGAAGGCCGCTCCCATTGATAATCCTGCATCAGATGCCACCGGCTGTACAAATAGCGCATTAACGAAATCCTGCTCTCGCAATGTCATATTTAGTTTGCAGTTCAAAGCGACGCCACCGGCAAGGCACACTTGATTTATGCTAGTCGCTTGGACAGCGTGACGAGCATAAGCTGCGACGCCGTGCTCTAGAAAATCTTGAACATGCCAAGCTAGCGATCTGTAAAAATCGGTTAGCGGTTGTCCCGGGCCACGTGGAGGAGATCCCAAAATGCTCGACAAAACGGACCGAGCTCTTTTTAGATCGAGCATCAGCCTATAGTCGAGCATTTCCCGTACGAGGTGAGAGACGTCGAAGCCTGACTCGGTGACCTCGATCAGCCCGGATACCATGTCCCAGATTTGTCTGTTAGGGCATCCGTAGGGGGCGAGGGCCATCAGCTTGCCTTCGCCGTGGAAACCCTCGAATCCTAGATACTCTGTAAACGCGGCGTAGAAGTATCCCATCGAATTGGGTAGTTTTTGCGAGTCTATGAGTGTGAATCCATTCTGATCGGCCCTCCAGATTGTTGCGCAGTCGATCTCGCCCACTCCGTCGATGACTACAACGGTGGAAGATGGAAACCCGGAGCAGAAATGTGCTGAAGCTGCATGGCACAAATGATGCCGGTAGAAGCGAAAAGGCGTTTCAGCAGCATCCGGCCAGTGCTCTAAAATTCGGTTCTTGCACGTATCCACGTCGCTGAACCGCATGGAACGCCCCACGATGTCGACGTAGTGCTCTATGGTGTCTACCGACCATTTCCGGAGTCGAACAATCTTGTCTGGAGAGAATGGCTCGCCCTCACATACCTCCAGTGCTTCCTTTGTTCGCCGCGAAGTTACGCCGAATTCCAAAGGTAGTCGCTGCTGCCACTGAAGGGGATCGTAACCGACCGCGATTTGGTCCAAGTCCGCCACATCAATCTGGGCAAATTCAATACAGGATCGAAGCGCATTGGCGGGAAAACAGCCTGGAGCGCTTTTTTTTCGAAGAAAGCGCTCTTCTTCGGCCATGGCGATGATCGACCCGTTGCGTACTACGCAGACCGAAGGGTCGTGAAAATTAAAGCCGCCGAATCCCGGATTGAGCCCCAACACTCTCATACATCGCTCCAAAAACAGCTGCCGGTACCAAGGGGAGTGCGCGGTGACAGCGCACCCACTACGATCTCTATAATCGCCTCGGAGCGGCAATACGCAATGATCGATGGCGCGTGTCTAATTATGAAACAGAAGTGAGAAAGTGCACACAATTGGGGGCGGTGGACGGTCCCGCCGTTTCTGCATATCCTCGATGCGCCTGCGTGCACTCGGAGCAAGGTGTTGAAAATCAAACGTGTAGGGGAAAGGTCCAGATGGAGCAACGCCCCGCGATATTAGGCGGAGTTCCCGCCGTCACTAGTCCGCACCCCCATGCGATTTGGCCTCCTGCTGCCAGCGCTGCCGAATGTGACGAACTGACTACGCAGCGCAACGGCGATATCGGTATCCTAGGCCGCTCCGGCCCCATTGCCGAGTTCGAAAATCGATTCCTGCAATTCCTGGAGAACCGAGTCCGGTACGCAGTCACATTTAACTCCGGTACGAGCGGCCTCTATGCCGCGTACGTAGCTCTCGGTCTCGGTGAGGGGGATGAGGTAATTGGGCCAGCATTGACGTATCACGCCGCGCTCAGTCCTCTTTTTGCGATTCGTGCGACACCGGTCCTAGTCGATGTTGATCGTCACACACGATGTTTGACTCCGTCGAAGGTAGAGGCCGCAATCACTGGGAAAACGCGTGCTATCACCGTCGTACATCAGTGGGGTCATCCAGCAGATATGGATGCAATTCTCGATATTGCTCGCCGACATAACATTCGGGTAGTGGAGGATTGCTCCCACGCACAAGGAAGCCGTTTGAGGGGATATCCATGTGGTGCTTTCGGAGATATCGCTGTCTTCTCGCTGCAAGCATCCAAGATGATTTATGCTGGTGAGGGAGGCATTCTCGTCACGAACAATGAAGCTTTCCACGATCGTGCTGTTTTGATCGGACACTATCGGGATCGCGCTCGTGAAGAGGTAATTGATGCCAAATTGCGTCAGTATTGGGTTACGGGATTTGGATTGAAGCTTCGGATGTCGGCGCTCAACGCGGTGGTGGCAAAACACTCGCTGATGGCCTATCCAGAAAGACGTGAAAGTCGCCACCGATGCCTTAGATACTTCAATGAGAAATTGCGATCGTATGATTTTTTAGAGCTACATGAACCTATGGGTGACGTCGATATGGGTTCATGGTACGGATTCAAGCCACTGTATCTGCAGGAGCGGCTGCATGGGTTAACTCGTCAACGTTTCATTGAGGCGCTACGAGCCGAGGGGGTCGAGGTGACTGCCCCCTCGGGAGGCTGTTTGGATACCCTGCCCTTTTACAAGGCAGAGCAAGATCCGTTGTTTGGGATCACACGGCCGAGCGCCTTGCATAATAGAATGGACCTTTGCGAGGCGAAATTGATTGAGGCACAAGCACTCTCTCTTCCAACTTTTACAAATTGGCCAGAGGACCAGCATATCATCGACGAATACGTGGACGCTTTTGCAAAGGTGTCGAATGCGGCTAGTGAGATCAGCCACCGTTGAAAGCGGCGGTCCTCTGGTACCCCAGTCGATGCAACCGTCACGGCAGCATTGCAGCGTATCGTGATAACAGAGTATTCTAGCACTCGCCGAAGTTCCAACTGACTATCAGCTGCAGCACGCCTGATAAGTCGCTCGCGGCGGTCCCGTTTGTGCTGATGATTCTCCATCGCCTTCGACATGGACCAAGCCTGACTTAGGACATCTTTCGGAGGACACGTTTCGGAGTTGGCGCAACGACCAGCACATCGATAATGTCTAAACCAAGGGAGGCGGCCATGAAGTCAGCATTTGATGCCAATTTGGCAAGGTTGATTAGTGCCACGCGCGGGTCAATGCGAGCGTTATTTGACAAGGAGGGGTTCGTAGAAGTCACTTATCCCCATATGGATCCAAGAACTTCTGCTGCCTTTTACTCTACATTTCAAGTTACTGTTCCCAGTGATCCGCAGTTCGCACAATTTCGGGGAACTCTGCTCGTCAGTGGAGGGCGCTACATGGCCGAAGCGGCCCGCGCCCTTGGGCGAGCATACCGTATCGGGCCATCCTTTCGGGCGGAAATCGGAGAAAATTGCTTGTTCGATTTTCAATCCATTCACGCCACACGTGAGGGCCAGTTGGAGGACATACTGGCATTGGCCGAAGGGATTCTTCAATCGGTGGCTGGCAATGTCGCCAAGCTGCCGAACTTCCGGAGTGCCGTCCTGCAAAAGATGTCATTCCCGTTACCTCGAATTACCAGTGCTGAAGCAGCCAAGCTAGTTGGCGTCGAGGCTGGCCAGGACTTGACGTACGAAGATAGCGCCCGCTTGCTATTGAAAATGAATGCTGTAGCCGTAATTCTCACCGATATTCCAGAATCTATAAACAAATATGCTGTCTTCCATCGCGTCGACTCGAGGGGCGCGGTGAGGAATTTTGACATAATCCTATCGCATGGTGCCGAGTCTCTTACTGGTTGTGAATATGAGCCAGATCATGCGGCCCTGGCAAAGCGTCTGTCTAAATCTGTTCTCTTGAAAGCAGCAGTTGAGCTTGGCGAACCAGCAGAGACGTATGCTGCGCCGATGATTGAATTGATAACAAACGGGAGAAGCCCAATAGCAAGCCTCTACTGTGGCCAAGAGCGTCTAGTTCGATTTCTGACTGGCGCTGACAAGATTGAAGATGCGACACTGTGGCCAGTGAATGCGTCTTTCCTTCTAGCAAGATAGGAAGGCTGCGATAGCGGACCATCGTGCGGTCCAACCCGATCGCTCTGCACGCCCGCCGCTGGCTCACCTGGTAAGTCTGGCACAGGTAAGCCACGGCTCCTCGTCTGGCGACGGGCGTCAGAATTTTTTTGTTGTCAGATCCTTGAGCATGACGTTGTCGAGCATCGCCTCGGCGACAAGCTTATTCAGCTTTGCGTTCTCGGCCTCGAGCGTCTTCAGCCGGCGGGCGTCCGATACATCAAGACCACCGTACTTCGCCTTCCACTTGTAGAAGGTGGCAGTGCTGATGCCGTGCCGGCGGCAGCCATCCCCTGTTGCCGCTCCCGCCTCCTGCTCGCGCAGGATGGCAATGATCTGTTCTTTCTTGAACCGTGATGACCTCATTGTCCGTCTCCTTCCGGGTCGTCGGACTCTACCTAAAACTGGAGGAAATCTAGGGGCCAAGTCATACGTGCAAAGACCCTGATCGCTCGGGAGGCCCCCACGATCATAGCGATGCCATTTTCGTTAACTTGAATTTTAACACCGTTCAGGTCGGTTTTTTGTTCATCTGGTCCGCTCCAACCCGAACGCAGCGATCCCCAACTCTACGCTCGCATAGAGAAACAGCCGCAAGCTCATTAACCATATGTCACAGTCGCGACTTCGCCGGCAGGTATAAAATCTTTAGCGGTCATATAACCGATGAACAGAAAGTCCAGAAGTCACTGGCCTGAGTCATTGGCCGGCCACGATGGAAGTTCTCGCTCTTTTGCGCCGTAGATGACCCACAGGAACCGCGTTTAGATATCCAAAAGGAGGATGAGAATGTGGATATTAATCGTTACATATCTCCTCTATTCCGGAGATCCGGCACTCTACTCCCCAGTAGTTACATTCCAGGAATTCAATGCTCAAACAACATGTGTCGCTGCGAAGAATGCTATAGAGGCCGACCTACAACCGCGAATTAAAAGATTGAACAAAATCATAGAAGCTCGACTGCAGACAGGAACGCTACAGGGAACGGCCGAGCAAACTCTCACATTGACCTGCGTGCAAAAATGAAGCGATCGCCCGCCCTTTGTCGGGAATTGCAATGTTTAAAGTCGTGCATCGTTATTATCACGCGAAGCCACTCGGCTTTCTAGACTGCGCGGCGCCAATTATTACGCACGCTTCAGGAGGGCCTGCTAGTAAAGCAGCTTAACGATACATCTCCAGATTCATTCAGGATGGATGGGCGTGTTGCAGCCAGTCCCTGGAGGGGTGTCTGCGGTCAGCGCCGCCGTAGTAATGCAAAACTAGTGTGGCCGACCATCGTCATCGTGCTCTACGAGATTTGCTGGGGCCAATCAGCAGCAGCTGGTCTGTCCGCATGGCTGCCCTCACCGCCGCATCCTCGCCGTGCTGGTCGATCGACAGCTTCGCGGCGTGGAATACGTCGGGGTCGGAAATCATTCAGGCGGGTGTTGCCCCTAAAGCGGACATTTGTGCGCGAGCAGGATCTCTATGGGTAAACATCTATGGGGTTTTTATTAAAGAGCGAGCGTGAATACACATGAAAACATTTGAGCAGGAGTGTAGTAACGTGAGCAAGCACCTTCAAGACGTAAACACCACCAAGAGCGAGTCGGCCAGGGCTGCGGCTGACCAGCCATCCATTACCTACGCGGAAGTCATGGAAGCCGTCAGTCACGCGCCGGAACTATCGAATGGAGTCCGCCAGAATATTCGAGGTGCCGTGGCCAAATGCGCCGGGCTGATGTCGAAGGCCGGCCTGACGCAGCTGGTCGACATCCCCAAAATCGCGCAGCGGCTCGACGGGCTATCGCCCAAGCACATGGGATTTGAGCACCGGGGCAGTAAGTCAGCGTTTCAGAGCAACCTACGCCGGGCGCTTCGTCTGGACCCCGTCGCAAATCGAAAAGGCGCAGGCGTTCGCTGCTGCATGGAAGCGCACAACTCCCTAGACGTAAATTGGAGCGCATCGCATGGATGATCCCGTCCAAAAGGAAATAGAGAGGTTTCTGAATTCACCGGAGGCCGAAGTGCTTTGCGTACGCGGCAAGTGGGGGGTGGGAAAGACCTTCGCTTGGAAGCGGTACCTAAGAGACGCGCGCGACAAAGATAATATTGCTAAACGGTATTACTCTTATCTTTCGTTGTTTGGCGCAAACTCAATAGATGACCTTCGATTTGGCGTTTTCGAAAACACTATTAACACAAGCGACATCGGCATCGAGCCGAATCTAGACACCCTAAAAACCAATTTATTGGGCTCCGCAAGTGTATTGGGCCGCAGAGCTGCTTGGTTCCTACAGCAGATCCCGCTGGTTAAGAACTATGCTCCCGGCCTTGCGCGGGTCTTCTATATGTCGGTTAGAGACACCGTGGTGTGTTTTGATGATGTGGAGCGCAAAGGTGCAAACCTTCGAATCCGCGACGTATTGGGCTTGGTATCGGAGTTAAAGGAACGCAAGGGATGCAAAATCGTACTTATCATGAACGAAGGGACTTTCGACGACGACAAAGAGCAAACTGATTTTACGACTTATGCTGACAAGGTGATCGACGAATCCGTGACCTTCGCGCCCACACCGCGAGAATCAACGCGGATCGCTCTCGATCAGGACACCAACATTGGCCGAATGCTAACCGATTGTTGCATGACGCTGGGCATTGCCAATATCCGAATTATCAAACGGGCCGAGCGATTTTTAAACAAGGTTGAGCCGGTGCTCCGAGGATTTGAAGAAGAAATACTGAAACAAACTGTTCAGACGGTTGCGCTTTTCACTTGGAGTAAGTATGAGCCCGCTGAAGCGCCGCCATGGGAATGGCTAAAAAAAGGAAAATTTGGCGGCCTGTTTGGCACAAAGCCCGGTCAGAAAATTCCCGAAAAAGAGGCCGCATGGATTGCATTACTTAATGCCTATAATTTCTCGACGATTGACGAGTTTGACCTCGTACTGTTAGACGGAATTGAGAATGGTTTCATAGATTTCGGCCGTGCAAACGCCGCCGCTTCAGAATTAGAGTTGTCCGTGAAAGCAAACAAAGCAGACGGCTCACTTCGGAAAGCATGGGCTCTGTACCGGGAATCTTTTCAAAACAATGAAAGCGAAGTGTTGAACGCCGTTTATGAGGCGTCGCTGAAGCATTTGGAACACCTGTCACCAGTGAGCTTGAATTCAACCGTTCGATTATTAAAAGATTTCGATCAACTAGAGAAAGCAAAAACGCTGATTAGGGGCTGCATAGAGAAACACGGCGAGGATCGCAAATATTTTGACTTGGACGAGCATCCGTTTCGAGAGGATATCGACGACGCCGAGGTTATGCAGGCATTTAAGGAGAAGTTCGAGAGCTTTCGACCCGAACACGATCCAGCGGTTATTCTCAAGCTAATGGCCGAGCGACAAGGGTGGCAGCATGACGATATCGCTACTTTGGCTAGCGTTCCCGTGGAGAACTATGTGCGAATTTTCGAGCAAACCACCGGGCCTGACTTGCTGCAAATGATCGCCGCCTCACTGCAGTTTAATAAACTCGCGGGCGCGACTCCGGTAATGCTGGAGATATCGAGGCGCGCCGGCGAGGCACTAGCATTTATCGCCGGCAAGTCAAAAATAAACGCGCGGCGAATTTCGAGATATGCCATAGCGCCTAAAAAGGGCGATTCGAATATCACCAATTAGATGACACTTCGCCAAACGGTTTTCGGAAAGCGTTAAAGGCACTGACTTCGCACACAGGTAACACTGGGGGCGCAATTGACCTGAGCCCCATCTCTCTTCTGCCACCTATCAACCGCCGCGTGAAGCGTTCACCTGACCGATCAGTCCCGACCGGGATCACCCACCACGCAGGCGAGCAACGGCATCACCGCGTACCGCATTCCCCGATCGTGCTCCTCCCGCGTAATGCGCTTGAGGTCCTTCGCCAGCGCTTGCTCTGCGGCGCTGATTCCCCCAATCAGATCCGCGCTCTCCTCGGGCTTGTTGCGCACGGTGGCCTTGAACAGACCGCGCAGTAGAGTCTCGCGATCGCTGTTGCTAACCGCCTCGGCACTACCGCCGCTACGGACGATAAAGATATGCAGCGACATCGGCCCCTCTGACCACGCCGCTTGCTCCATGCGCAGAGCTTGCTTGAGGAAGATAACGATTCCGAAAGGCGGATCCAGTCCCGAGGGCAGCGTCGACCCTCTCGGCCAACGCACATGGCCAGCGCCGCAAGCCGCATCGGGGAACGCAACCCGCCTCAGGGCCGCAGCGACGACTGGAATATTCAATCCCAGCTGCTGTGCTGGGACATCGCCAGCGCCACGGCGAGCAGTTATCCGCCCGAGTTCTATGCGTGCGGGCGTCCATATCGGCGCCTCAAAGCCCAGGGCGACGGGCTGCCCCGCTAGCAGAAGCGAGGACAGTCGATCCAGTGCTTCGCCGAGGTTAGCGCCGGTGCCGTCTCGACCTTCGGCATCTGCCCAACCGATCCTGGTTGGGCCTCCCACATCGATGCAGAAGATAGAGGGCAACTGACTTGGCAACATGCGGCCCTGTATGGCTCCAACTGCGGTTCACCGAAAACTCTATCGGCCCGAAGACCATCTCCAAAGCGGCGAATCGTGTCATGACTGGAGGCGATCCAGTAGACAATCCGCAAGATAACTCGCAAGCCGCTAATCTGCGAAGCTAGCCGCTAAACGTAAGCCATCGTGCGAGCGCGGAATCTCGAACTGACCCACCACCTGTAGGCGCGCGGCCTTGACTTCCCTTCGGAAACACATATTTTCTTTTCAAGCCCTGCGCTAGGGCGACTCAATTATCTCGACTAGCTCGCGGCGCTCGCGACGGTCGGCCAACAAAGCTTCACCCTTGGGGGTGAAGCGGAGGGTCGTACGTCATGGCGCGGCGCGATTCGTCTTCCGAGAACCTCACCAGCGTCTGCCACAGTGTGGCGCTAGGGATTCGGACTTCATGCCGAGCGGCACAACAGGGCCCCGGCAATATATTCATCCACCTCGCCTCTCTACTTGGACGCGCCACGGCCCAGGAGTCGATCCGCAAGGCGCAGCCCCATCAGACCATACAGCGCTCCAATCCGAAGGCAGATCAGCCCACTAATACCTGCCCGGTTTCGCCGGCTCCCGGAGCGACAGATGTCGCAGAATAAGTCCCCGGTCTCGCAGGCTGATGAGGGTATCGCCGCTGGCCCCGAGCTCAACGATCCGGCAGCTAGGCCGGAGCAGCGGCCCAGAAAGACCTTCATAGTTGCACAACGGAAGGCAGCCGCCGCCGCGCATTGGAGCCGAGCCGACCTGCCACGTGTCCTCTCTGTTAAGGCTGTAGCGGCCGGTCTCGATCTGTCGGAGAAAACGGTTCGCCGTTGGATCGACAATGGATCGCTGCCTCACCACCGTGTCGGCCGGCAGATTCGAATCGCCGACTATGACCTTCGCGCCTTTCTCGCCCTTGGTCGACATGGATGAACAACGAGGCAAGGCACATCTTCTTTCTGTGCATTCGTGTCTAATTATGTCGGGAGGGATTTGTACCGTCGTTAATACGTGGCTGTTAAGTAGACCTGCAACTTTATACTGACGTTTTGAACCATTTAATTTAAACTGGGACTCGGGAAGGGAGCGAGAGATGACTATCGTCCAGCAGCTGCCGTTGCCGACGAAGACGCCGGCCACCGTCCTCACCATCGCTGACGTGAAGACCCTGGTCGGAACTTGTCCCAAACTCGATAATGAGGAGCGGCATAGCCTCGTCTCTGCCCTCAATACGCTCTGCCAAAAACTGAACATCGAACCTGAGAATCTCGTCGCAAACCTCCGCTATCTAAGGCGGAAGATTGATGGGGTAGCGCCAGCGGCAGTAGGCCTCTCGCCCGCGCAATGGGAAGATGTGAGCTCTCGGATGCTGGCGGCCCTCGAGCTCGCCGGCGTCAGGGCCCTCCCAGGTCGTTACCGCGAACCTCTGCCTGCGATGTGGGAGGGGCCAAGGAGTCAACTCCCTGAAGATGCTACAAAGGCCCAGCTCACACCTCTCCTGAGCTTTTTCGCGAACTCCAACATCGCTCCATCAGAGGTGACAGCGGCCACGTTCGACAGGTTCGACGCCGAGCTCAAGACCAATAGGGCGGTAAAGCGACCCGCGGCCATGAGTCATGATGCCCGCATCGCGTGGAATAAAGCGGCTAAGACGGTTTCGGGCTGGCCGAAGCTCCAGGTCAAGGTGCCTAACCGGCGGCGAGATTTTGCTCATCCCAAAGACTCTTTTCCCGACCCTTTCCAACAGGAAGCGGGCCACTATCAGACCGCGAAGGCAAACCCGGATATCTTTGCAGAAGATTATCGTCGTCCACTAAGCGCGCTGACGTTAAAGCAGCGTCAACAGGATTTCTATCTGATCGCCACAGCGCTGGTAGAGAGCGGATTTCCGAAGGACAAAGTTACCAGCCTTGCTGTGTTGGCCGAGCCGGCCAACGCCGAGGCCGCCCTACGCTTCCTTCATAAACGGAACGGCGAGAAGACGTCTCCATCCCTCGCCCGGCTCGCCGGCCAACTCGCTAACATTGGCAAAAACCATGTTGGCCTTACCGGTGGGAGGCTGGAACGGCTTCGAGGGATGGCCCACAACCTCCGGCCGGAAACCAGCGGCTTTACAGAGAAGAACCGAGCATTCCTGCGTCAGTTTGCTGATCCTCGCGCACTCCCAAAGTTGCTAGGCCTGTCTCGCGATCTTGTCGATCGCGCCGAGAACAACGTCGATCATGGCCGCCGGGATGCCGAGCTTGTGGCTTATGCCGTCGCTATAGGCATTGAGCTTGTAGTGCCTTTGCGAATGGAGGACCTAGCTGGCCTGCGCTGGGATGAGCACATTCATATCCACGGCGACATTGTGCTGCTCTCGGTGAAGGCCCACAAGAATGGTTGTGTCGTCAATGCCGAGGCCACGCCCGCGCTGGTGCGCCTGCTCGACCTATACCGAAGCACGTACTGGTCAACGCTGGCGAGCCCGGGTTCACCCTGGGTCTTCCCCGGCAAAGATGGCGGGCGTCGTCAGACAGGCGGGTTTGGATCGCAGCTGAGCCTGGTCATCTACCGGGAGACCGGAATCATGATGACCCCCCATCAATTCCGCCATTTAGCGGCCTGGATTTATCTGCGTGCCAATCCCGGCGACCATGAGACCCTCCGGCGCCTCTTAGGCCACGCGAGCGTCGCTGCCGTTCTGCGCTTTTACCAAGAGCTGGAGAAATTGACAGCGTCTCAGCGCTTCAACGAGATCATCACCGGGCTGGTCGAGAAGCGGTTGGGCCAATGACCAGGAAAGCTCCTCGGGATCGTCTTTGCCGCCCTGTATCGCTTTGGCCGTCAAGCGACCAGGCCGCCTGGGCGAAGAGCAAGGAGCCCGCTGGGCCATTCGATCCTCGGAACGCGGGGTCATCATGGTCGCCTGCTACCTGGCGCAAGACCGCCGCTGGTAATGGGTTCTTTCTGACCTGGCTCGATGGTCGCGGTGAACTCGATCCTGAGGCATCTGCCGCCCAGCGCGTGACGCGCGAGCGGCTGACTGCCTACCTTGAGTTCCTCAAGAAGAGGAATCTCGGGCATACCATTCATAACCGCATTCAAGAGTTAGGCAATGCGATGCGGATCCTGGCTCCAGATCGCGACTGGTCCTGGATCGGTCGCGCCGCCAGCCGTCTCCGTGCCGAGGCCGTCCCTGCGCGTGAAAAGCTTTCTCGCCTGCGTCCGCTCGATGAGCTGATTGCCGCTGGCCTTGCCCTCATGGACTTTGCGGAGACAGAGCCGGATTTCTCACCGCGCAGGCGAGCCATCCTCTACAGAGACGGCCTGATGATCACTTTCCTGGGCTTCAATCCGATACGACTCCGCAATTTTGCCAATGTTCGTTTGCCGGAGCATTTACGGGAGAACTGCACAGTACTGGCGATTCCTGCCTCCGAGATAAAAGGGCGGCGCCGGCCCCATGAGGCCTGGATTGCCGAGTTGCTAAAGCAAAAGCTCGCCCGCTACCTGCAGCATCACCGCCTGGTGCTCCTCACATTGCGACCACGCAAAGAGGCCCACATAGATCACTTATGGGTCTCGGCCGAGGGCACACCGCTGTCTGAAGAAGGTATCTATCGCCGGGTGGCCAAGGCAACGGCGCGCAGCGGAACTCGGATTGGGCCTCATCTCTTTCGAAGCTGCGCCGCCACCACAATCGCGATCCGCGCACCGAAGGATATCCATGTCATCACGCCTGTCCTCGACCATTCTGGGCGAAGGGTCGGCGAGCGCTATTACAATATGGCGGGCAGCATCGAGGCAGCACGCGCCTATACGAAGGCTGTTGATAGTCGTCGTTGCGATAAGGAGTGAATCATGCGCGCTGTGATCTACGCCCGCTTCTCGAGCGAGCTGCAAAGAGACGAATCCATTGAAGATCAGGTCGAGGTCTGCCGGCGCGAGATCGAGCGACAGGGCTGGACGGTGGCCAGGGTCTATAGCGACCGGGCGCAGAGCGGCGCCAGCAAGTTCCGGCCCCAGTATCAGCAGATGATGGCCGACGCGGAAGGAAAGCAGTTCGACATCCTGGTATGCGAAGCCCTCGACCGCCTGGGCCGCAAGCTGGCCGACATCGCCGACCTCCACGACCGCTTGAGTTACGCTGGCATCAAAATCCACACCGTAGCCACCGGCGAGGTCACCCAGCTTCATATCGGCATGCTGGGCACCATGGCCCAACTCTATCTTTCCGATCTGCGCGAGAAGGTCTGGCGCGGTCAGCTCGGCCGTGCCCGCCAGGGACGCATCCCGGGCGGTATCGCTTACGGCTATGACGTGGTTGCCGAGCGTGACGCTTCCGGCGGCGGCCGGCGAACCATCAACGCGGCCCAGGCGGCCGTTGTGCGCCAGATCTTTCGGGAATATGCCGCTGGATCGAGCCCTCGAACGATCGCCAGGCGGCTCAACGAAGAGGACGTGCCCGGGCCGGGCGGTCGCCAATGGGGAGACACGACCATCCGCGGCCAGGTCGATCGCGGGACAGGTCTGCTCAACAACACCCTCTACGTCGGCCGCCTGGAATGGAACCGCGCCGCCTATGTGAAGAACCCGCGCACCGGCAAGAAGGTCGCCCGGGTCAACAAACAGGCAGCGCGTGAACTCGCCCAGATACCGGAATTGCGCATTATCGATGACGACCTCTGGCAACAGGTCAAGAGGCGCCAGAAGGAGGCCCGGATCGAGATGGGCAAGGATGAGTCCGGCAATGCCCTCAACCGTGTCCACCGGCGCAAATTCCTGCTGAGCGAGCTGCTAGTCTGCGGGCAATGCGGCGGCCGATATACGGTCGTGGGCAAGGACCGCTATGGCTGCGCCACGCGGCGCGCCAAGGGCACCTGCAGCAATGACCGGACCATCACCCGGCGGAAGATCGAGGCGCGCGTCCTGGGTGGCCTCAAGGACAAACTGATGGCCCCGGAACTGGTCGCCGAGTTCATCCGCTCATACCAGGCCGAGATCAACGCTACAGCCAAAGAGGCGGTAGCTCGCAGCGCAGAATTGAAGCGCGAGGCCGAAGGCATAGAGCGCAAGATGGCGGGCATCATGACGGCCATCGAGGACGGCATGTACACGCCGGCCCTCAAGGAGCGCATGAAGGCCCTAGAACAGCGCAAGGCCGAGATCGAAGGCTTGCTTGCCGGCGCCGGTAACCCACCCGTCGTCCGGCTCCATCCCAACCTGGCCGAGGTCTACCGCCTGAAGGTCGCCGAGCTGGAGATCGCCCTCAATGACCAAAGCATCAAAGACGAGGCCGGCGAGATCCTGCGCTCCCTCATCGACCGCGTCGTGTTGACGCCCGCAGCCGAAGCCCCGGACGGAATCGAGGCCCAGCTCCATGGTGATCTCGCGGCCATCCTGGCCTTGAGCAACAACGCCGAGCGCAAACAAAAACTCCCGGCCGATGGTGCGGCCGGGAGTCTACTGTCGGTGGTTGCGGGGATAGGATTTGAACCTATGACCTTCAGGTTATGAGCCTGACGAGCTACCGGGCTGCTCCACCCCGCGTTATCTGGATTGGTCCGGGTCTTTGGTGGCTGGCGGGCCCGGTGTTGTTGGTTTTCTGCGCTTTGCGGAGATCGGCTGCTCCACCCCGCGAAGATCAGGTATCGGATGACAGATGTCAGGTATCGGAAGGTCTGATGCCTGATGGTTGGCATCTGTCCTCTGGATAGGGAATACGACTATGGCGGGGGTGTTTTGCTGGTTCTGTTCTGGGAAGACCTGGCGGCGACCTACTCTCCCACGTCTTAGGACGCAGTACCATCGGCGCTGAGGGTTTTCACGGCCGAGTTCGGGATGGGATCGGGTGTCGATCTCCTCGCCATAACCACCAGGTCGTCGCAGAACAGATTGGGTAAGCGATGATGAAGTGCTGATGCTCGAGATGCTCGAGCAGTCGAGGCTGTGATCTGTTGAGGCCCTGATCACTGCATGCGATGGGGCTGGATCAAGCCGAACGAGCGATTAGTACCGGTTGGCTTCACGCATTGCTGCGCTTTCACCCCCGGCCTATCAACGTGGTGGTCTTCCACGGCTCTTCAGGGAGAACTCGTTTGGAGGTGGGTTTCCCGCTTAGATGCTTTCAGCGGTTATCCCGTCCGTACATAGCTACCCGGCGATGCCGCTGGCGCGACAACCGGTACACCAGAGGTACGTCCATCCCGGTCCTCTCGTACTAGGGACAGATCCTCGCAATTCTCCAACACCCACGGCAGATAGGGACCGAACTGTCTCACGACGTTCTAAACCCAGCTCACGTACCACTTTAAATGGCGAACAGCCATACCCTTGGGACCTGCTCCAGCCCCAGGATGTGATGAGCCGACATCGAGGTGCCAAACCTCCCCGTCGATATGGACTCTTGGGGGAGATCAGCCTGTTATCCCCGGCGTACCTTTTATTCGTTGAGCGATGGCCCTTCCACATGGAACCACCGGATCACTATGACCGACTTTCGTCTCTGCTCGACCTGTCAGTCTCGCAGTCAGGCGGGCTTATGCCATTGCACTCACCGGCTGATTTCCGACCAGCCTGAGCCCACCATCGCGCGCCTCCGTTACTCTTTGGGAGGCGACCGCCCCAGTCAAACTACCCACCATGCAGGGTCCCGGTCCCCGCTTCAGGGGACACGGTTAGACATCAGAGAACAAAAGGGCGGTATTTCAAGGGCGGCTCCACACCGGCTAGCGCCGGCGCTTCATAGCCTCCCGCCTATCCTACACATTCATCCCCTAATGCCACTGCAAAGCTATAGTAAAGGTGCACGGGGTCTTTCCGTCTAACCGCGGGTACTCCGCATCTTCACGGAGAATTCAATTTCGCTGAGTTGGTGCTGGAGACAGCGGGGAAGTCGTTACGCCATTCGTGCAGGTCGGAACTTACCCGACAAGGAATTTCGCTACCTTAGGACCGTTATAGTTACGGCCGCCGTTTACCGGGGCTTCGATTCAGAGCTTGCACCCCTCCTCTTAACCTTCCGGCACCGGGCAGGCGTCAGACCCTATACGTCGCCGTACTGGCTTCGCAGAGCCCTGTGTTTTTAGTAAACAGTCGCCACCCCCTGGTCTGTGCCCCCCTATCGCGGTTGCCCGCAATAAGGGCCCTCTTCTTCCGAAGTTACGAGGGCAATTTGCCGAGTTCCTTCAACACCATTCTCTCAAGCGCCTTGGTATGCTCTACCAGTCCACCTGTGTCGGTTTAGGGTACGGTCTGTAAGCTGGGGCTATTTCCCGGAACGCCTTCACCGCAAGGGCAATCCATTAAGCCCTCACGATACACAGCATTCGTCACCTCCAGCAGGCCCTGGAATATTAACCAGGTTCCCATCGGCTACGGCTCTCGCCCTCACCTTAGGGGCCGGCTCACCCTGCGCGGATTAACCTTGCGCAGGAACCCTTGGACTTTCGGCGGGAGTGTCTTTCACACTCCTTGTCGCTACTCATGTCAGCATTCTCACTTCCGATGCCTCCAGGACCCCTGACGGGACCCCTTCACAGGCTTACGGAACGCTCCGCTACCGCGTGTCTTGCGACACGCCCGCAGCTTCGGTGCATGGCTTTAGCCCCGTTACATCTTCGGCGCAGGACGACTTGTCTAGACCAGTGAGCTATTACGCTTTCTTTAAAGGATGGCTGCTTCTAAGCCAACCTCCTGGTTGTCGTGGTCTTCCCACATCCTTTCCCACTTAGCCATGACTTGGGGACCTTAGCTGGCGGTCTGGGCTCTTACCCTCTCGGCTACGGACCTTAGCACCCATAGCCTGTCTGCCGATCTCTACTCGCCGGTATTCGGAGTTTGGTTAGGTTTGGTAAGGCTCGCGCCCCCCTAGCCCATCCAGTGCTCTACCCCCGGCGGTAAGCAATCGACGCTCTACCTAAATAGATTTCGCGGAGAACCAGCTATTTCCGAGTTTGATTGGCCTTTCACCCCTAATCACAGGTCATCCCCGTCTTTTTCAACAGACGTGAGTTCGGTCCTCCAGTACGTGTTACCGCACCTTCAACCTGCCCATGACTAGATCACTCGGTTTCGGGTCTAATCCTACGAACTGGCGCCCTGTTCAGACTCGCTTTCGCTGCGCCTCCACCTATCGGCTTAAGCTCGCTCGTAAGACTAAGTCGCTGACCCATTATACAAGAGGTACGCGGTCACCCTCCGAAGAAGGCTCCCACTGCTTGTAGGCATCCGGTTTCAGGGTCTCTTTCACTCCCCTCATCGGGGTGCTTTTCACCTTTCCCTCACGGTACTTGTGCACTATCGGTCACTGAGGAGTACTTAGGCTTGGAGGGTGGGCCCCCCATGTTCAGACAGGATTACACGTGTCCCGCCTTACTCAAGGACTGAAGCTCTTTCTACCCGTACGGGGCTATCACCCGCTCTGGCGCGCCTTTCCAGACGCTTCCGGTTCTTAAGCTCCAGCCACTGGCCTGGTCCGCTTTCGCTCGCCACTACTCGCGGAGTCTCTGTTGATGTCCTTTCCTCCGGCTAATGAGATGTTTCAGTTCGCCGGGTTCGCTTCGCCTGCCTATGTATTCAGCAGACAATGACCCAAAAGGGCCGGGTTTCCCCATTCGGATATCCACGGATCAAAGGGTGCTCGCCCCTCCCCGCGGCTTTTCGCAGCGTGCCACGTCCTTCATCGCCTCTCAGTGCCAAGGCATCCACCAAATGCCCTTAAACGCTTGATCCAAAGCCAGCCATCGCACACAGAGATCAAAACCCCATCTACGATCGCCAGCCTCGACTTTACTCAGCACTTCATCTTGTTACCCGCCTGGCCGTCCAGTCACCGATCCCCCGCAAGGCCGTCGATCCTCGCGCTTACGCGCTCGGGGCAAACCGCCACAGCAAGGCAACCAGCCCAAACAGCCAGTCGTATTCCTATCCACAATGTCAAAGAGCAAAAGCAAACTCTGGTTCTTCTCAACACGGAACATTGCAAAGCCGGCACAGCCCGGCCCCGATCGCCCGGATCTGATCGGCTCTGGTGGAGCCGGACTCTTGCTTCTGTCGGCTCTGGTGGAGCCGGACTCTTGCTTCTGTCGGCTCTGGTGGAGCCGACCGGGATCGAACCGGTGACCTCCTGCTTGCAAAGCAGGCGCTCTCCCAGCTGAGCTACGGCCCCGAGGTCAGATCGCAGATTGGTGGGCCAGGGAAGATTTGAACTTCCGACCTCACGCTTATCAAGCGCGCGCTCTAACCAGCTGAGCTACTAGCCCGATCGCTCGTTGTTCCATGTGAGAAGGGATGCGGGGACGGCGGCCTCAGACAACGCCTTCGGCCGTAGCGTGATGGTTGCTCAAGAAACGCAAAACACCCTGGCGGGTGTTCCGCTCTCCTCAAGCCCCAGAAAGGAGGTGATCCAGCCGCAGGTTCCCCTACGGCTACCTTGTTACGACTTCGCCCCAGTCGCTGACCTTACCGTGGTCGGCCGCCCCCCATTGCTGGGTCAGCAAGACCGCCTTCGGGTAAAACCAACTCCCATGGCGTGACGGGCGGTGTGTACAAGGCCCGGGAACGTATTCACCGCGGCATGCTGATCCGCGATTACTAGCGATTCCAACTTCATGCACTCGAGTTGCAGAGTGCAATCCGAACTGAGACGGCTTTTCGGGATTGGCTCAGGCTCGCACCTTCGCCGCCCGCTGTCACCGCCATTGTAGCACGTGTGTAGCCCAGCCCGTAAGGGCCATGAGGACTTGACGTCATCCCCGCCTTCCTCCGGCTTGTCACCGGCAGTTTCTCCAGAGTGCCCAGCCTTACCCGATGGCAACTGAAGATGAGGGTTGCGCTCGTTGCGGGACTTAACCC
>Ga0207116_10108_pt1 | contig 20906 bp, 19 predicted proteins | sample Alteio_BWMinHeat_44_FD_153550 | JGI IMG/M metagenome (GOLD analysis project Ga0207116, IMG submission 153550) | Enriched cells from forest soil in Barre Woods Harvard Forest LTER site, Petersham, Massachusetts, United States -... | ecosystem: Environmental > Terrestrial > Soil > Temperate forest >... | reverse complement strand
GTGTCGCGTGGCAAATAAGAATCGGGGAATCCCTCGAAATTTAAGTGGAGAACTCCTCGCCTATTCGATATGGGCGGATTCCAGATGATGCTCGACCCAAACGACTACTTTCAGTGCATGATGTTCTATGGCCGATACGGAGTGGACGTCCTGCGATTATTTGAGAAACACGTCCGCCCCGGAGATACCGTGCTCGACATTGGTGCCCACATTGGATTCTTCGCCCTGCACCTTGGCAATGCCGTAGGCAGATGCGGACACGTCTACGCGTTCGAGCCTGATCCCCGGCCGGTTGAATATCTAAAGGCATCCTTGGCTGCATCCGAGATGGATTGGGTGCAGATCAGACCAATCGCTATCTCTGCTAAAGAGGGAGCCGTTCCCTTCTTCCTAAGTCCCGTATTCGGATGGTCCACAGGAGTCAAGAACACTCACTTGACAGGCTTACGGAAGATCATCGTTCCGACTGTCCCGCTGGACCTTATGGTTGAGCGCGGTGACATTCCAGATAAGATCCGCCTCATCAAAATTGACGTTGAGGGCTTTGAAATGGAAGCCCTCCGAGGAATGCGAAAAACGCTCGAAACAGTCCAGCCGATATTAATAGTGGAGATTAACTCCGGAATGCTCGCTTATCAAGAGAGCAGTTCCGTGGAACTGTTTCTGTTCATTACGTCGCTCGGATACCGCATCTTTACGACACATCTCCTTCCGCTTTCTCATCTTGCAACCCACGAGACTATCGACGTGCTCTGCCTTCCCCGTTAGTTGCATGAATCGAACTGCCCTTCTCGCAGGCGCGCCGCGAGGGCAACCCGATCCGGTTTTGTTGCGCGTATTGTTGGGGCGCCTCCGGCGATGATCGGGATTCCGGCGAACGCACGAGTTTGGATCGCGTCGGGCGTGACCTATCTACGGCACGCCTTCACGCGGCTAGGCGCGCTGGTGCAAGCCAAGCTGGAGAAAGTCCCTTTTCGGGTCATGTTTGTCGCCAAGCGGCTGGAGCGCGGACACTTCGTGTGGCCGCAAGCGACGAGCGGGACGGTGGCGCTGACGCGGGCGAAGAGGCGCTGCGCAAACTGCCGAAAGCAATATTCCGGTGGGGTCGGGCGATATAATTGTCGTCCAGCGCGCAGGCATTGTTTACGCCGCGCGTGATATTGGCAGGTCGAGCAGGTTTGTGATGGGTGACAACTTGCTGTACTGAACTCGGTCGCATTGGCCGGCGGCACGAATCGTACCGCCAAACTGAATCGCGCGATGGGCGCCAACAGACTCCGAAAACACCGCAAGGCATTCGGGAAGCAGCGGTCCCATAAGAAGATTTGGCAGGCGCAAGCACCAGATATGCCAACGGAGGCGGAGGACATCTTCTTGGTTCCATCCGGCGACGGGAAAGTGGTGCTTTATCGCGATTCTGAAACCATCGCCCAAGCCACAGTCTGTCCGCCGATTGTAGCAGCCCCCGGCCATAGCTTGTAAAGATCAGGCTGCAATACTTGGCTGCACTCTGTCGACAATTCCTGCCAATACAGCGATGTAAGCGTTCGCCGTCTGCTGCCGTGAGAGGTGCTCAACGATGTGCCGTCGCCCGTTGCGACCTAATGTTTCGCGTAGGACAGGGTTTGCTGCTAATCGCGTGATGACTTGAACCAGAGCGGCCGCGTTCTCCGGCTCGACGTAAACTCCAGCTCCAGCTTGATCTATGATTCTCCTGGCCTGACCGTCCACGCCCAGGATGACAGGGCGCGCACAAGACATGAATTCCAGCATCTTGGTGGGGGTAACAGTTTTAAATAGCTCGGCTTTCTTGAGCAAAACCAGGCATGCATCCGAGATAGAAATGAACTCCGGGACCTTCTCTCTAGGCTGCTGGCCGACGAAACGCATGTTAGTCAAGCCCTGAGCGCGAGCGCGGTTGATAACTCGCTCTTTATCCGAGCCTTCCCCCACCATTAGGAACAGCACGTCGGGTGCTGTTCTCTGCAACTCAGTTGCGGCTTGCACAAGGGTTTCGAGGCCGTGCGCCATGCCCATCGTTCCGATATAGCCGACTACAAACTTCCCTTCTGCACCGAGTTCCCTTCTCAGGTCAGCATTGTTCACCTTCGGGCTGAACAGATCCAAGTCCACACCGTTCTCGACGACGGAAATCTTTCCGGGTGGAACTCTCCAGTTCTGGATCAAGTACTCCTGAAACGCGGGTGTGACGACCACGATGTGCTCCGAGCGTCTATACAGAAAACCGGCAACCGAACCCAACGAACGGTGTAGCATCGAGTTCGGTTTGCTCATTCCAACGGCTGCAAGGGATTCGGGCCACAGATCGCGCACTTCGAATACAAATGGAACGCGCTTGGTGCGCGCCAGCCACCAACCTGAGAGTCCAACCAAAAGCTGGGGTGAAGTGGCAATGAGAACCTCCGGCCGGGACATGAACATGCCGGTGGTAGATGCCGAAGCGCAGAACGAACTGTAGTTCAGCATTCGCTCGTATGCCTTGCGATTCGGAAACGGAAATAGCCAGGTCCGCACGACGTTCACGCCGCATACATTCTCGCGCATGACCAACCGCCGGAATTTGCTGCGATACTCGGCCGCCACAACGCCGGTAGGGTGATTGGGGAATCCAGTCAAGACCGTGACTTCATGGCCATCCTCTACCCAATGGTGGGCAAGTTCAGCGGCCCGCGCGGCAGGCGCTCCCATCTCGGGTGGAAAATACTGCGATACGTAGAGGATTTTCATGTACATCAGTAATAACAAAGCTTGAAAGCGCTCTTGTAGCATAAGGCGCGAGTCCGTTTTGCGCGGCTGCGGCCGTAACTCTCCCAACGATCAGCAAAGCGCGCAAATTGCTTTTCCCCGGTCAGGCTGTGCATGACCCGTAACTGCACGATGTGCAACTGATGATAGAAGGGGCTCGCCACCATCTTCAGGCGCGTTCCGGATTGCTCGTAAAGAGACCAGAATCCCAAATCGTAATGCTCCAGATTTTCCAGCAGAGTCTGCACCGCCTGGTGGAAGAGGCCCTGCGCCGTTGGGTCGCCCGTCGCCAGAAAGTAGTCGTATACCCCCCAAGCCGCCCACATAAAGCCGTTCAGAATGTGGGTGGGTGGCGAGACGATATATTCCTCAAACCAGAGGTTGCCGTGCTCATCGGTGAAGGTCACACCACCATCCTCAGTTGGCATGAGAAAACTGCTGAAGGCCCTCTCAGCAGAGTGCAAATATTCCGGTTTGGCAGTTTCTCGATGCGCACGTACTAAGAGCGAAATCCCCTGCCCCTGTGCGAGCCCCGAATACCAGGGAGCCTTCAAAGCGTCACGATATTCCCAGTCGAAATGATGGTTCCAGATCCAAACGCCACGGCGATTCTGCTCCAGCTGATTGCAGAGCCAGTCGCTAGCCTTCAGAAACTTTTCTTTGCGCTCGTCGCTACCTGTACTGTGGAACAGGTCGTGGTTTCCGAGTCCCCACTGCGCAATAGCGATCGGGTTGTACTGCAAGCCGATCCGGCCGTGGTAGTCGAGCATCGGAATCCCCTGAGGATCGTAATGACCGGAATAATTGGCCTTAGCCTCGAAACCCATGTAGTATTCGCCCAACTTTTCCGTGGTTGAGTTTGGGTTCGCTCGCGGAGTCTCGTGCCAGAAGGTCAACTGGCTTCTTCCCGGCACCAGGTAGGCGCTAAAGATGCGCCGGTAATACTGAAGGCGGTTCGCAAACGACATGCTGAGCGGGACCTGCGTGAGTTCATCAGACTATACCATGAAGTAAGCACTGCAAGCCTGGTGCACCGGTACACCAGCCCTCGCACTCTTTGAAGAATGACTTCTAGATCATCTTTTTCCGTCGCCATTTTGTATTCTTGTCGACGTGGGATCATTCGTTGGTAATCGCTGAATTCAAAACCGAGTCAAAAAAGGTGGCAACGTCTGCAGACATTGCATCGTCTTGGGATCGGGAACCCAAAGGAAGGTCAAGTACTGGTGAAGTGCTCTTGCGTCGATCTCCGCTTCGACCCCAGGAACCTGAAGCAGCGCCTTGATTTCAGACCCAAAGGCAAAACGGCGTCCCTGCTGCACGTAGTAAAAGGGTTTTACTCCGAAATGATCACGTGCCACAAACAGAGTGGGCCTGCCGGAGCGCAGGTCGCAAATGCCGAATGCAAAAATACCGTTCAAGCGTTTAACGCAGTCTGGGCCTTCTTGCTCGTAGAGGTGAACAATGACTTCCGAGTCGGTCTCCGACGCAAATCGGTGGCCCTTCATCTCCAGATCGCGGCGCAACTCGGCAAAATTGTAGACCTCGCCGTTGTAGGTGATCGAGACAGTTCGGTCTTCGTTGCACATGGGCATGTGACCGTTGGTGGAAAGTCAATGATGGAAAGTCGACGGCTACCAAGTCCGACGTATGAACCGTCAGGAAATTTCTGCTCCCAGAATCCAGCGTCGTCGGGCCCGCGATGAGCCTGCACGTCCGTCATGCGTGCGAGTGTTTCACGGTCTTCGCAATTAACTAATCCGCTGATACCACACATTTAGTGAACCACCCCTCGGTTTCGAAGACAATTCGTTGATACTGGTTTTCATAGAGGCGAAGGAGTTTCTGCAGGAAAGCCTGCATCCCTGTGCGATTGTGTCCTTTGGCACATGCAAGCTTTCGGAGACCCGCGAGATGGGCTTCCTGTGCGGCTGTTCGATGGTTTTCCAAAAGCTTAGGCATCCTCTGGAGGCGATCAATTCCGCGCCATGGCTTGGCACCGCCCCGGTTCCTGAATGTCCACTGTCGAACTCGAAGTCTGGGATTCCAGAAACATGTCCACCCACTGCTTAAGGACATAGAGCGACCAAGGCCGTGACCATGTAGCTTTTCCGGCCAAAAAGTCCTTCCATACTGTCGCAACGAACTTGCGATCGACGCCCGTTAGTGGGTTCGCGCTAGTGTCGAGCAAGACGTCCTCCATGTCCTGCCGCATCTCTTTCTTCAACCAAAGCTCAAAGGGAAAAGTGAAGCCACGTTTTGGCCGGTGCACCACCTGTTGAGGCAGGAGACCCTGCACTGCTTCGATCAACAACCACTTGGACAGTCCCCGTTGGAGCTTGGCAGCACCCGAAATCCGGAACAAAAATTCCGCCAGCTTGTGGTCGATAAATGGTACGCGCAACTCTAAGCCATGGGCCATGCTCATGGAGTCCGAGTCGCGCAACAGCGTGTTAGGCATGTAGTGGCGGAGTTCAAGGTAAGAGGTACGATTCACTGGATCAAATCTCTGGGCCCACTTTAGTATGTCGGCGAGCGGTGCCTCTGCGGGGTCAACATCCATTCCGTCACCAAATAAACTCAACTGCCGCAATTGGCGGGGCATAAACAGCATGCGGGCGAGCGCGTAAGGATGCGGAACGCTGCCATCGCCTTCGATCAGGACCGCCAGCTTTTCCGCCCTCGGTCGGTGCTTTGAGATTGCCCCCCTGATAATGGAGGCCAGAAGGTGCCGCAACCGCGGATTAATGGTACCAGCACACCAGGCAAACCACTCCATTCGCGGAACTGTCCTGAAGGTTTCGTAGCCACCGAAAATCTCATCGGCCCCAAGCCCGGACAGGGCAACCTTGTACCCCATACGCCGGGTTTCACGCGAAATGAGGTAGGTGTTCACGCCGTCCACAGTCGGCTGATCCATGGCACCGATGATCTTGGGTAATGACGTCACCACAGCATGGCTGGATATTACAATCTCGTGGTGATCGGTACCAAAGTGCGTTGAGATCGACCGCGAGTACTGGGCCTCACTGTAGTCCAACTCGTTGAAAACAACAGAAAACGTACTGAGATTAGGATGTTTGCGGCTCAGCAGCGCGACCAGGGCACTGGAATCGACGCCGCCTGACAGAAAAATGCCCACGGGCACGTCGCTTACGGTGCGCAAGAGAATCGCATCCTCCAATTGAGTTCGGAGTTCGATTAGAGTTTCCCGGCCGATGTGGCGCACAGGCCCAGACGCTGCGAGGTCACGCTCTGCGCTATTCAGGTCCCAATATTTCCTAAGGGTGGCCTCGCCGTCTTTGAGCAGAAGACAGTGTGCTGGGGGCAACGAGCGAACTCCCCTGAGCAGGGTGTCGGGAGCCGAGACCGACCCATAGCGGAGGTACTCCATGAGCCCAACCTCGTTAAGCTGGCGCGGCACTAGACCTGTCCGCAACAAGGAACGAACTTCGGAAGCGAATAGGAAGAGACGGTCGCGATGAAAGTAATAGAGTGGCTTCTCACCAAACCTGTCGCGGGCCAAGAACAAACCCCTGGTGCCCGCGTCCCAGATGGCGAAGGCGAACATGCCTCGGAAATAGTCTAAGCAGCCGGCGCCCCACTTACCGTAAGCCTTTAGGATGACCTCGGTGTCGGACTGGCTATTGAAGGTGATGCCATGGGACTCTAGTTCGGAGCGAATTTCTCGAAAATTGTAGATCTCGCCGTTGTAGACAATCCAGCTACCGGTGTCACGGTCCTGCATCGGTTGGTGGCCCGCAGGCGAGAGATCGAGGATTGCGAGACGCCGGTTGCCGAGGAACATGGAGGTTGGCTTCGGGCCTCCTTGACTTATCACGTGCCATCCGCAATCGTCCGGACCCCGATGTGCCAGCCCTGTCAATCCTTGCAACAGGCATTCTTCACGAATCTCGTCTGGGGCACCAACGGCTCCCAGGATGCCACACATAATTCCCCCTTTACTTTTTCGAACGCTCGGCGTCCACTCTCACGGCGCTCCGGAACACCCTGGCAGCATTGATGGTGCCTTCCCGCGCGCCCTGTTTGTAGTACTCGAGTTCCCAGAGCTTCGAAGTGGTGAACTGCTCGAATATGGCATGCATTTGGCAGAAGAGAAAGCCGTGTTTGCCGTCCAAAAACCCAAGACGGAAAAAGTAGAGATAGAAGAACAACAAAAAGGCACGGCCTGGCAGATGCGGCCAGATTCGCTCCTTGATAAAGCGCTTGCGCTCCAGGCTTCCTTTGACGAAGGAAGCTTGAAGTCCTGAGGTACTCACACCTCGCCGCACCATGTCCAATTCGTGTGCCTCCTGGCTGGAATAGCGGTTGTGCTTGGCGATACAGAACGACATATCGCGCAGGTCTTCGTGTATCAGGTCGTGCTTGCAATATCCCACCTTGCCTTCAAGCATCAGGTGTTCGTGCACCGCGCGTTGCTCGTAGCGACCGCGCAAATGACGGAACAGTCTGAGGTTCCAGCTCGGATACCACCCGCAGTGGCGGATCCACTTCCCATAGAAAATCAGCTTGCGATTTAAATAGAAGCCATCGTAGCCGTTGCCGTCGGCAGCGATGATTCCTCTGATCTCATCAGCTAATTCCAGCGAGACCCGTTCATCCGCGTCTAAGATCAGTAACCATTCGCACGAGAACGGCACGTTTTCCAAGGCCCAGTTCTTCTGCGCGGCGTAGCCGTCGAAGCGATGCTGCATCAGGTTCGCTGCTGACTGGCGGACAATATCTGGCGTATGATCGATGCTGTAAGAATCTACCACCCAGATCTCCTCGGCCCAACCCACGACACTGGCCAGGCAATCTGGCAGGTTCACCTCTTCATTCAAGGTCGGTACGAGCACGGACAATCGGCACTTCATCGGATCCCGGCTACCGCTATGTCCGAAAGTGTTCGTCATGCCCGCGCCTCTATTAACAGGAACAATCCGTAAGAGGAGAAGTTTCGCCGGAGAAAACCGCGTGGCCACAGGCGGCGCGCGACTGTGAGGATAGTTCCCTGGTGGCGCTGCCCAGCGGCTCCTTCCAGCATATCGCCAGGCGACAAAACGGTCATGGTCGTCACGCTGGAAAAGTCTCTGAACATTTCCTTCGCGGCGGCAATCGAATAAGCCTTGGTTCCTGGGCTCTCCAGTTTTTCGCAGTAGATACTAGACCACGGTTTCAGGGGTTTCCCCGCGCACAAGCCATAACGTGCCCAAAGCATCCATCCCACCAGCGATGGATGATGGTAAATCATGATGCTCGCGCGACCGCCCAGACGCAGGACTCGCCTGACTTCACGAATTGCGCGCTCGGTCTCGGGTGTGTGGTGCAGCACACCCCACGAATACACAATATCAAAGCTGGCGTCCTCAAATGGCAAGTCCTCAGCATCGGCAACGCGGACCTGCGGTTGGAAACCGAATAGGCGCAGCCTCTCGTCCGTGAGCTCGACCGCTGTCGCTGTAATGTCGATCCCACACAGACGTCGCGGATCGTGCTTTGCCCACTCCAGGTGGTCGGCACCCATGCCGGTACCGATCTCCAATACGTCATTCCCCGTGCCCTCCTCAAAACGTGCAAATGCCCGGATGTACGGCTCGAGCATATACCGCCGGCGCGAATGCTCTTCTAACTGTTCCCGGCGCGATCGACCAGATGCGTAGATCTCTCCGCAGGGGCGAGCCTGCCAGAAGTCACGCATGTTCTGCTTGGCCGCCCGGGCGCTGTCACCTGAAACGCCAGTCGTTAATTGTTCCGCGCACACTGATATAGACTCCTACCGAATATTCGTGCGTTAACTCTTTGGCTTTTGGTACAGAACCTTAATGCTTCCGCGCTCCAAACGCCGAAATCGTTTTTGCAACCAGAGAAAAAATTGCGCTCTTCATGACTAATCTGGCGTATGTTTAGCACCTGCAGGTTCAGGTTCGACCCATCCCCGCCGTTCCGTTCGGACCATGACTCGTGTTCGATGTCCACTTAGCGGCACAGCGATACTGCCCGTGGCTTCCAGCGGGTATTCTCAGCTCCATATTCGCACAGGTATCAGTCCTACCTGCGCAGCGGCTCGGGGCTTGGCCTTGATGGTATCTATACATGATCCGGGACGCGATACATCGCCCACCATCTCCCCCCCGACGCGTGTCAGTAAGGTCCGACCGGTAACAGCCGCTGCCACTTCGGAGCCTTACTGCTGCTTTCCTCGTGCCAACGCAGGATTTCTGCCATACGATTATCGTACGAATAGGCCGGCACACACCTTCGATGCCCGGCACCAGCGATCGCTTCCCGTTCTTCTGGGTGCGCGAGGTAGTAGTCGATCTTCTCTGCAGATTCTTGGGGGGAGGAAAAGCACGCGACCTCCTCACCTTCCTTGTACAACTCCAGCACCTCTGGTGAGCGCTCATGCAGCATGAATCCGGCGCAAGCGGGGATCTCATAGGTTCGGGTCGTGGTTTCGTCCCCCCGCGAGGATCCCTGCACCTTTCCAGACAATAGGGCCAGATTGATCTTGGCGGCGCAGATGGCTTTGGCATAGCTGTCGCCTACCAATGGCTCACCTTTGATGACCTGCTTCACACGCGGGGAGGTGCATCCGTGCTGCCACTGGTTCCCCCACACTGTTAGCTTCAGCTGTGGACGGAGACCCAATAATTCATGTAGCACCTCTTCCTTGTACTTGGTGTGAGTTGCGATCACAACTGCATCGCTCTGATACTGTGCGTGGTCGCGTTCTTCCAATTCGATCGGACGATGAATCGTCGCGTCATATCCATGACGAATATAGGCTGACTCTCTTAGCGACACCCGCTGCCGGACGTCATGATCCCAAAAGCGCTTGGTGTAGAACACACAATCATATTCAGGCAACGATCGGGCAAGCAGTGGGCCGTGAGCAAAAGCAGACGTATCGGGATAGTAGTTGTAGAGGGAGATGCCGTGACCTCGTAACGCTCGAAGCGTCTGCGCCACCACGTATTGCGCCTTGAATGACAGGAGCAGGTCCGGCCGGAACCTCTCAGCGGCTCGCAAAATGGCGGCGTTGTATTCACGAACCAGACGCCACTTTAAGATGCGCAGCATAACGCGCGAACTTTTCTTTTGCACTTGAGGGAAGAAAGTCTGCACATCGACGTCCATCACGTCGCACCCCAAACGCCGCAACGCGTCGCAACAAGCTCGGGCACAGCTGCCGTACCAGTTCTCGCCTAGAAAGAGGATTCGTAGCATAGCCTGAACTGCCAACCCGAGCCGCCCGGCCGGACATCACCCCGTCCGCTTGATCGTCGATGCCTGCGCGATGCCATTCTGGTCCGCTGTCGCTTGCCGAATGACAGCTGTTGTTATCTAGAAACCCAAAAGAACCGTGCGTTCGGAATGCCACCGGATCCGAGTGCGGGGTGAAATCCGGAGCCAGTTTAAACAGCTGCTCGCCATCGCTAAGCCACCCTTGATTTTGCGTTGGCAGCAGCACCCATTTCCAGGTCTTCTATTTCACGACCGACAACCGATCCCCAAATCACCGTCGAGCCGTGAATCTCTGTGAGTATTCCGAAGCGCGGACGCACCGTGCGTTCACCCTCTGGAGAGTTGTTCAGTCACGTAAGATCATACGATGCCCTTGCTGCGTTCGCGAGGAACTGCGAGGAATTCGTCCGCTCTTTCGCGATCGATGTTTCCGATTGCGCGCACTACGTAACCGTGTTCCGCAATGAGATCTAAACACTGATCGCGGAGCGCACGGCTATGAGTTGCCAGGAGGAGGGCTGGGCGATATTGTGAGAGCACCTCCCTAGCACCCTGAAGCACCGAAAATTCGGCGCCTTCAACGTCAATCTTGATGGAATCCGGCGTTGCACCCCATCTGGACACAAAGTCATCTAGAGTGATCGTGCTCACTTCTGTTTGACCACCATCGCTGAGGTGGCCCATAGCAGCGCTTTTGTGAAACTGAAAGCGTCGCCGCCCAGTTAACTCACAGATGGCACATTCAATTACGTGCACATTCGTCAAGTTGTTCAAGGCGATATGCCGCCGGAGAAATTCAATATTTCGCTGTACCGGCTCAAATGCATATACACAGCCAGAAGAACCCACCAGTTCGGCGGCTAGCAACGCGTAAAAGCCGACATTTGAACCCAAGTCTAATACTGTTGCCCCACGAGCAGTGACTTGTGCGAAGGCACGCTGCTTGTCAAACTCGTACGAGCCAATCCAGCAACTGTGAACGCCTGAGCCTACGATCCACTTCCGTCCGCGCAGCCTGCCAGTGAGAATCGGCAGAACTATGTCGGGTGACAGGAGTCGCAACGGTGAGCGAATCGCCCTCGCCCAGAAGTTCATTGGTGGTCCACTGTTGCGCCTGGCGCTCGTAACCGCACCAGCATGTCCATTGTGTACACACTTCCCTTCCGATCAGCTAATTCCACCAGCAGCCAGCCGGCAATGCCCAACCGAATCATTTGCCAAATAAGGTAGCGGATGCCGCTAATCGGCCCGTGAGGCACGGGACCGCACTCGCGAAACTCAACCCTCAGATCGAAATCCGTGAGTGCCGCAAGTTGACGGAAGTTGTTTGGTGAGAAAGCCCACTCATGTGTGATGTCCCAATATCGTGTGATCCCGCCGAACGGGGAAATCGCGTTTGGCACCATTCCGACCAGTGTACCCCCCGGTCGCAGCACCCGCCGAGTCTCGAACAGTACGTCCCTCAAGTAATCTTTAGGCAGATGTTCTAGAAAATTAAACGCCGTAACGAAATCAAAGGATTTCGAATCGGTGTGGCGCAAGTACTCGAGCGCATCAGAGTGGATCAGATCTCCCCTGACAAAGCATTTCCCTTCCTCGATCTCTTCGCGGCAGATGTCTACCCCTGCAGTGCTTCGGAATCCTTCGCGCTCCAGGCAATAAAGCATTTCTCCGCACCCACAGGCGAGATCCAAGCATCGGGCATCTTTGACATGTGGAATCCACGGACCAAGACGTCGCTTCAGCAGAGCAGCAGCAACATCGTAGTGTTCGCTTGTCCGGCTATGTCCGCGAGAACTTGTGGTGCGATAATAGAGCCGTCCCATCTCGTCATGCAACGAAAGATAGGGCTCCGGCTCCGGTCTGCGATTTGTCGTCACGCAGAATACCCAAGCCGCACGCGCAAATTCCGGCGGCCAACTTCTAAGATGTGGAACAAGAGAGCGAACATTAGAACTTGGGAAAGAATACCCGCATAGACCGTCACGGCTTCCGGCATATCGATCATACCGCCGATCGCAACGGAAACGTAAAGCATCATGTGAAGCGGCTCATAAATGGGATTTCCACCTGCCATGTGCCACAGCAGCCCGTAGCCGAGGCCTATCCCTAGCATCCCAATCACTACCCCAGGGATACCAAAGTTCCAGTACAACTCCCCGACCGCTGTGATCCCGGTTGAGGAGGTGGACTCCGCCTCTCGAGCCGACGCTCCCAAGTACATCGTGAACCATGCACCCCGAGTGACGTTCGGCTTATCCGGCCACATGATTCTCGGGACGAACGCATAGGCCGCATATCGCATTGTCTGGCCCCACTGAAATCCGTCCTTTCTGACCTCCCCGACCAGGAATCCTGTTGGGGTAGGATCGAACTGGCGGACCAGGAACTCTTCTGCCTGATCGGAGAGTGAAATTTTGCGTTCTGTGTTCGAGTCAGACCAGCCAAATACCTGCAACGAATTGATGATGTGTGCGAGCGGACCCTCCCGTTCTCGCGGAAGCTCCATGCGAGAGTTCTGCAACGTCGGCGCTAGCACTCCAACGTACAAAGCCGCCAATCCTAATCCGAGGATTGCAGCCCACCGCCGCAAACCGCGCCGCACGACTACCATCCAGACTAGCGGCAGGAAAGAGAACATGATATAGGCCTTGGAGCCTGTTACCAAGTTGGCGATGAGTAAACCGAATATGCCAATCGCAGTCAAGGGCCAGAACATTGGTTTCGAGATTCCGAAATAGTCGCGCGGTACGAGAACGAAAATCGTCACTGCCGCCAAGGCCGCCCAATGCAACGGCTGCGCCAGAGTGCCGAGAAAGCCGAACCACGCCGGTTTGAGGAGGGACATTATCCCCACCCCCCAAATTGCAACCAACCAAGTTAGTGGCAAGACGTTGACGTCGACACGCAACTTCGCAGTCGGTGAGTGTGGCAGGGGCCGCATATACTGCATCCCCACATGCATCGACAGTATACCCACCAGGTAGATTACGTATCCTTTGGCCAAATCCGCGGGTGGAATTAGCGCAACGGAGAAAGCGATCCACTCTCCAGAGTTGATCCTCCATCCCATGTACACTGCAGCAATTCCTAAATTGATAGCGTTCCAAAAGAACAAGAATGATAAAGGATCGATCCTCAACGGCGTTCGTCGCGCCTCCAGGATTCCCAGGCCGATAAGCGTTGGCGTCACCAGCAAACCACCGAGCAGCAGTGGAACTACTGGACTATCCGAAACCAGTCCCGTCGCAGTGATCAGCACAGCGATTGCGTGCACCTTAACCGCGTTCCAGGATCTCGCGGGCGCCCACGTTTCCATGGTCGCTCGAAACGAACCGCTGGAGCGAGGCCGCAACTGCTGGACGTGTGGAGTCCCGCTATGCATTGGGAACCTTCGTGCGCCCCCCGCGCTGCGCTCGTGAAGGAATACCCATCCAACATTGCGGCTGAGCTGTCAGGAAGCGCTTCTTCCGTGTTATACGCTGATAGAACCTCCCTAAGGCATGGAGCGGCAGGTATGCCAATCCAAATGCGAAGTTGCCGTGATGCCGCAATTGCTCAACCAACCCCCGGGCGTATGCCCGCCGGCCACGCAACCATTGCGTAACCACCGTAACCAAGTAGCGTGCTGTAAGTAGCGCAGTCAGGCCTTGGTACCGGCGCCAGTTCTTCGACATAACCGAGCGCGGAGAAAAAACTTTGGCTGGTATTGCGAACCAGTCCTGTACATCTAGGAGTTTCCCGGGGTCCACTGAGGAACTGGCCTCCGGATGCTCGCGGCCGTAGAACAGGGCCTCATCGGTGTGAATATAGTCCCCAATCTGACAAAGACGCGCCGCCAGGTCATAATCCCCGGCGTACAGCAACTCGGGGTCATAACCGCCTACCTCGCGGTAAGCCGAGTGCGGGATCAGGAAGCTGGAATTTCCTCCGAAACCAAAACCTTTGGCCATACGATCGAGCATCACGTCACCACGAATAAGGCTCACCGGCTTTCCGAAGAGGAATTGTACACATCGCGGAACCCCGGCCGGACCCGTGTGTATTTCCGCCGATGTAGCTAAAACCACTCCCGGGTACTGCTCCATCAGTCCGCACAAAACTTCCAGGCACCGAGGGGCGAGCCAATCATCGGCGCACAACATCTTGAGGTAACGTCCGCGCGCGGACTCGGTTGCCCGTTTCAGGTTCGCACTCATCCCGAGCCGCTGCGCATTACATAAGTAGCGAATGCGCGGGTGCACTGCTGCATAGCTGTTGACGATTTCCTCGGTTGAGTCATTCGAGGCATCGTCCGTGATCACCAGTTCCCAATCCGAGAGTGTCTGGTCGAGAACACTCTCGATACAGTCTGGAAGGAACCGACCGTAGTTGTAAGTGGGTACGCAAACCGACACTAGGGGGCACTGACCCATTCTAATCGTCCTCTTTCCGGACATTCATAATTCCTCAATGCACAATCTATACACCAAGCCCGAGCGGAATCACCGCTTCATCTGTAATCTGGAAATCCATCAGTCCACTTCGGAGGTTCGGGTATTCGCGAGGTGCATGGCAGAGTGTTCCACTTGCTCAAATCTTTGACCGCCAGAATCTGCCCTGAGCGAGGTCCGTGGTTCTCCCAAAGCTTCAAAGCCAATCGGAACGGAGCCCGCCAGCCTTGGCCGACCGTACGTCCTATGCGGAAACCCAACCGCGCTAGTTCAGAAGCCGTGAAGGAACACTTATGGGTTTCGGCTTGAACCCAGTGGCCCACGTCGGGATCGCTGGTTTCGATTCTCAAAAATGGTCGTTCATCCCGACCCGTGATCGGATCGACCGCCCTTCTCGGCACAGTTACAACAATTCGCTGCCGTGCTATTCTCTCAAATTGGTTCAGAGCCCGCAAAGCATCATCTTTGAATAGATGCTCCAGTACCTCAACACATAGGATGGTGTCCACGTAGTTTTCCGGAAAGGGTAGGCGCTCCGCCCGTGCCAATGCTACTAAGTCGTATATGTCATGTTTGTTACAACGCCGTACATTCTCCGTATGGATATCGATCCCAACCAGCAACTCCGGCTGGTCATTACTCACGTCCCGGTTCCCAAAGTCTCGGAATTGTATGCTCCCGGGAGGAGTATCCTGCCATTTGTTACGCAGCAGGTACCCATAAACGCCAGCTCCGCAGCCCACATCCAGTATCCGCCGCCCCTGGATCTCGTTCATGATGCGCGGAATGAAATCTAGCGGACTAGTCCCCACTAGAAGGGGCCCTCGCACTTCTTGACTTTGTATTCTTCTCGCGTTCTGGATCACTAATCGACCTTTGCTGGACCTTGCATCGCTTGTGCCGAATCGACTGGAGGAGTCGTCTCCAATTTTTTCACCGCGCTAACCAGTGTGTCAGCAGTAGGTGCGTTTTCGGTAGCGTTGATTCTGCCATGTGAATGCTGCGCTCGGCGGTAGACTGGGACCGCGAGTTAGGCCGGCAGCGAGAAAACCAGAGGGACTTCGCCTTGAATATCCCACCTCGAAGTTGGCCACCGGCCGGAACATGCGTAGCGAGCCACTATAGGAATTTTCCTTCGACAGCGTGAAGATATCCAGGTCTGCTGAACAACTCGGCCGTCGGGTATACAAATGCCCGTAGCAACCCATGCACGGCTTTACATTTCACGTACTTTGTTGAAAACCTGTTCACGAATCTCTTTGAACCTCCCGATCGCTAAGTAATTGTTCGGGCCGCCGTACCACGCAACCTCGAGATGTATGTCTGAGATTTGGCAAGAATCCCCGTCCAAAATCTCCCCAGCAACTGGTGTTCCTCTTCGTCGATCTGCCTGAACATCAGGACCAGCGCTAAGCCGATGCAGGCGGCAAAGAACAAGTATCGGACCATGAACGATCCAGTGAGGTGCCAGGCTACCAGGCAGACCGCCGTTGGCACAAGCAAGGCAAGTGCCGCACGCAACGACATCTCCGAAAACGCGACAAAGTCCTCACCAATCTCGCGCGTGGTCAGCAAAGGCATAAGCCAAGCACAGACGCCCACATCCGCAAGCAACGTTGCTAAAGCTGCGCCCCGGATCCCCAAAACCGGCACCAGGTAGACTGCCAGAGCGCCGGTTATCAGTGCGTCCAGCAGAAGCGCAACACTCGGCCGGTAGTGTCGGTTGCTGGCCCACAACACCGTGGAACCGGCGCTCCACACTGTCCACAGCAGAAGGCGAGCCATCAGGAAGCCAAGGGTCCAGAAATCCAGAGTCAGCTTTCGTGCCGTCCACAGCGGGTAGAGCACGGAAATGAGCGGAAGCAGGCCCAGCATCAGTCCGCCAACCAGCCACAGGTTTAGCTTGGCGAGGGTGCGGTGAACGCGCACCAGTGACTGGGTTTTCCCCAGCGCATGCATTGCCGTCAGCTCTGGCCAGACAGCAGTAGTGAGCAACGAACTGATCATCACCCCGAAATTAACGATCATGCGATGAGTTGCTAACCGGCTCACTTCTCCGCCCGCCAGCGATCTCTGCGTCACGATTAGGGTGAACTGGGTCGCGATGTAGTCGGATATTGGGATCAGAAGGAAAAATAATCCCGGGCCCACCATCTTCAGCCCTTCCTGCCATGACCCATGCGTCGGCCGAAGGCCCAACCAGGGCTGAAGGCGATGCAGATCATAGAAGATCAACCCAGTCATCACCAGGGCCATCACAACTTGAGCAGCAGCGACACTCACAAAGCTGGAGTTGACGACAATCAGCGCTACCGTCAAAACCAGTATGCCGAACTGCTGCGCTGCGCCCAGAACGGCCGCACGGGCTAAATACCCCGTCGCCCGATAGACGCTGGCGATCACTCCCATAGGCACGCCGAGCAACAGCTCGGCCGATAGCAGCAGGATGACCGCGTAGAGCGCGCCTCCTCCAATCGTATGCAAGCCCAGTATGCGGCCGGCCGGCAATAACGCTGTAGCCAGGGCTACAGCGCCGAGCACAGCGAAACAGAGAGGCAATTGCACCCGCAAGGTGCTGTGAAGGACGCGACGGAATTCATTCCTATCACCACCTGCGAAGCTGGCGCACAGCTTGTTCCCGACGTAGGTCTGGATCCCCAGATCGGTAACTCTAAGGAATTGGACCAATCCGGCAAGAAGGAGCCATTCCCCAAAGCGAAACTTGCCCCAGACATAGAGCGCAATCGGTACGATAAACTGCGACAGGATATTAACCAAGGCGCCCAGCGACAGAGCGCCCACCCCGCGGCTGACCCGGCTCAGAAATCCTCCCGGGAGGACCGAGGGTTCGGAGCTCCCTTCAACCTGCGGCCCCGCTCGGTCGTCCACGGGGACAACCTGGGCGAGAGGAATGACCACCCTGGCTTCCGCTCCCACTACGCACCCTCGACAGGTACACGCTGCAGTTCGCCGTCCATCAGCCAACGTTTCAAACGTTGTGCCGCTCCCAGCAGCATGATGCGGCTGCACCAATAGCACAACCGTAAGCTTGCTTTCGCTCGCTGTGCACCGGTGTAAGCCACCGGAATGTATCGGCCATGAATGCGTGCTAGGGTGCGCGCAATCGCAACCGAATTGGTAGCCGCTTGGTGGTCGCTTTCGCGTTCTCGTAGCAGGAGATGGGGGTCACGCACATAAGCTACATCTCCATACATCGAGAGCCGCATCCACATATCTACGTCCGCAATGAATCCGTCAGCCGGATTGTACAGGCCATAGCGTTCATGGGCAGAGCGGCGCACGATTGTCAGAGCACATACGGGACAACCCGGCCTGCTGAGCATGAACCTGAGCCACTCGGGACCGATGGTAAGCTCGGCAAAATCATGGATGTTCGACCCCTTGTGCTCGCCCTCTTGGCTGATTATCTCGCTGGCGCAGTGCACGTAGAGCGCGGAAGGATGGCGATCAAGGGCAGCTACCATGGCCCTGAGGAAACCCGGCCGATAGAGGTCGTGGTCGTGACAAACGGAAATGAACTCGCCCTGAGAGGCGCGAATCCCTTCGCTTAGATTGCCGGCAATGCCGAGATTCGTAGGGTTGCGATGATAGCGCAGACGTGAATCGCCTGCCGCTGCTGCAGCAACAGCTTCCGCAGTTCCGTCTGAGCCGCTACCATCATCCCGGACGAGTAGCTCAAAGTCCTGGTATTCACCATCTAGCAGCGAACGAATGCTATCACGGATCTGATGCGACCGGCGGAAAGTAGGCATGATGATGCTGACGCGCGGCCCATCCACAATTTTGCGTAGCGGAAGCTGGAGCTCCGGGTCATTTGGTCCATCCATCACGGATATACTCCACAGTTTGATAAATGATTGCATCCACACCGAATTGCGGGCGGCAACCCAGTTCCTTCATGGCGCGGTCGGCATCGGGATATCTGTCGTTGGCGCCTCAAACACTTCCCAGGAGCGCTTTGGGATCAACAAAATTGATCTTGCTGCTGCTCGCCGAGATCGCCACGACCTTTTCGGCCAATTCTAGAATTGTGATTTTGTTGGCCGGATTGCCGATATCAGTTCTCCCGAAAGCAAGGCACTGTTGTATGCAAACGCACTCAAGAAATAGTCGTCGACTTTGAAGAAGTTGAGCAGATTTTAGCATTATTCGCAGAATTCATCACAGTAGTTCTTGAAAGGACCACATAATCATTGAGACGCCTCCGCGACTGACGTAGTGGTCTGTCTCCCTAGCAACCGGGTCATCATGGTCGCGGATCACCACGGCGGTAAGACGGCATCACCACCATCACTCGCTGCGCGACAATTAACTTCCGGGTGACATTGAGGAATGTTACCGAACATGACTTCCGCTAATTGACTCGCCCTGCGCGGATGTACTCCACCGTTTCAAGGATTGTGTTTCTTAGGTCGTACTGTGGACGCCATCCCAATTCGTTCATCGCACGGTCGGCGTCCGGGTATTTGTCATTGGCTTCCTCGAAGAGCGGGCCCCAAAGCGTCTTGGGATCAACAAAGCTAATCTCGCTGCGGCTCCCGGTGATTTCGAGGACTTGCTTCGCAAGGTCGAGGATTGTGATCTTGTTCGCGGGATTCCCCATATTGTATGCTTCGCCTCTACGGCCGCAACACATGGTCCGCATAATCCCGTCGGCTACATCGCGGACGTGGGTGAATGCGCGAATCATCTTTCCGTCACCGTAAACCGTAATGAGCTCGCCAGCCATCGCCTGCTTGATAAACCGCGGCAAGACGAAACCACCCATTGTGGACTGCCGAGGTCCAGCGACATTGAAAGGTCGTACTATTTTCGCATCCAACTCCGTGACTCTACTCATGTTCATCAGAGCAACTTCGCAGCCCAATTTCGCAACTGCATATTCCAGCCGCACTGAGACTTTAGGCGGAATAATCATGGAATCCTTCTCGGAACAGTAGCCATCACGGCCTCCACCGTAGACTTCGCTGGTAGAGACATCGCACAGCTTTGCTTTTACTCGAAGGCAATAGTCGGCGACAGCATAGCCGTCATCCACCGTTGATTGCAGGATCCGACCGCCATGCTTCAACACCCCGACTGGTCCCACAACCGATGCCAAATGGAAGACCTCATCGAAGGCCGGAAGATCTTTCCGCGAAAAGAATTCTTTGACCGTACACAGGTCATAGCTGACCCGATCCGAATGCCCGAGTTGCTCCAAGTAAGCCGGGAGATGAATCGGGCTGGTCACCATGTTGTCCACTACATGCACAGAAACGTGTTGCTTCTTAGAAAGTATCTCTACCAGATGGCTCCCGATAAAACCAAAGCCACCGGTAACCAGAATAGATTTTGCGAGAGTTCTATCCATCTATCGACGTCTCCAAATAGATTATTCTTACGGCAGTAATGGTCGGCCACTACAACGGAGCATGCGTCTTGTAGATCTTATGCTGAATACTTAACTTGTTATAGCTCTCAAAAGAGCGCGGAACCTCTCGCGCAAGATTCGTGGCCAGGCAAAGCCACAGCCCTCTCACCCACAGACCTCGGTCTGAGGAAAACTACAGACATTACCCCGCAATGGCGCTTCATTTTCATGCCTCTTGCTTTGCATTACCCAACTGTTCCAGACAGGTGAGGATGCCGTTTACGTTCTCCCGATAGCTCCAATGTTCGATGATCTCACGAGATTTTTGTCCAAATCTCGCGCGCAGCACCGGGTCAGACAGCAGCAGTTCCAAACGCTCTGATAAGGAACGAGCGTCACCAGAGCTGAACACAAATCCGTTTACTCCCCCACGAACCAAGTCTCCCGCCGCACCCACCTGATGGCTTGCCAGTACTGGTAAGCTAAAACACATTGCCTCGTTCACAACCAGTCCCCACGGCTCATCCGCGGAGGGCAGCGCAAACACGTCGGCTATCGCGAACCACTTAGGAAGTTCCGTTTGATTTCGAAATCCTGCAAAAACTACGGGCAACTGCTTGGCCTCGGCGTACTGTTTCAACTCTGACTCAAGTGACCCGGCCCCGACGTAAACCAAAACAGCCTTCTGAGTCCTCGAAGCGTATTCAAAGGCTTTTAGAAGATCCAAGGGACGCTTTTTCTCGATGAGCTTCCCAGAGTACAGCACGACTGGCAATTCGGGAGCGATTCCGAGCTCTTGCTTCAGTTCCCCTTTACAGTTGGCGAGTTTGTCTGCCTGAGATGAAAAGAATTCATTGTTAACAGCGTAAGGAACCATGTAGATCTTTTCTTTCGGAACGCCGTAAGCCCTGTAAAATTCAGCGTTGTACCGACCAATGGCCAGAAATGCAGAAGTCCTGCGAAACAGATTGCGCAGGACGATCCCTTTTAGTGCGGATTTCCACGGTGGCAATGCCGGAAGCAAATTGCTCTCCCCACGAATGAGTACGGGGATCTCGAACGTAAAGGCGGCTAGCATGGCCATC
>Ga0207116_10139_pt1 | contig 20925 bp, 14 predicted proteins | sample Alteio_BWMinHeat_44_FD_153550 | JGI IMG/M metagenome (GOLD analysis project Ga0207116, IMG submission 153550) | Enriched cells from forest soil in Barre Woods Harvard Forest LTER site, Petersham, Massachusetts, United States -... | ecosystem: Environmental > Terrestrial > Soil > Temperate forest >... | reverse complement strand
GGTGAGTCGCGTGGGCTCGTGCGCGTCTCCTGGACAAGCCGGAAAGGGCCGGGCGAGGCGCTTCGTCTCAATGTGGAGCTGTGGGCGCAGCCCAAGAGCAAGCTGGAGCGCCGGGATTTTGTCACTCTTGAAACTTCTTCCCTCGTTGTTCCACCCCTGATGTTCACGGCCAATAAGTTGTCCGTGGGCACTCTTTCTCCAGGTGCTGTGATCCAGAGGGATGTGTGGTGCTGGTCGGCGACACGTCGCAACCCCAAGATGGAAGTCTTACCTGACAATCCGCTTATCGTGTGGAAAACAAGACCTTTGAGCGCGGAAGAGTGCGGAACCCTGGAGCGAAAGCTGCGCCGTCTGGATGACAAGGACAAGAAGGAAAAATCCGAAGAGCCGGCCATGAACACCCGCGTGCGGTCGGGCTTTTACGTAACCGTCACGGTGTCCGAATCGAAGGATGGCCGGCAACTTCCGCAAGGACCTTTCCGCGATTTCATGTCCATCAAGCTCGACGGCGTCCGCATTCTCGCGGGGCCGCCCATGGTTCAAGGACGGGTCCAGGGAGAGGTCCAGATCACGACCGACACGGAAGGGAAAATCGACCTGGGGAGCTTTCCGACCCGGACGGGCGTTCGGCGACGTTGCGTCATGTGGGCGGAGCGAGGCACGGACGTGAAGATTGAAAAGTATTATCCTCGTTCTCTGCAGGTGCGGCTTAATGATAATCCGAAAGATTCTACACCACAGAAGAAAAGCTGGGAATTGATAGTGGAGGTTCCGGCCGGAAGTGAGGTTGGTCCCTTGCCCGAGAATAGTGCTGTTATCCTGCAGACCCAATCTGCCACGCCTCGCCAGATTCGCATCCCCGTTGTGGGTTCCGCAGTCCAAGGTTGACAGACGTCATAAAAAACGGGAAAAGGGTGTTGAAGCCAGGGTTCAGAAGGGGTAGGAGTCGGGGTACAGGCACTGGCACGGCTCCTGACTGCTGAACTGCTGCCCCATGACTCCTGATCCCGTAGGAGAGCGAGATGGCGAGGTCACTGCAGATTGCCGGCACGGGCTTGATCGTTATCGTCTGTCTGGTGCTTGGATTCATCTGGCTGCGTCAATCGGCACAGAACGGTCACGCGCAGCCGCTGCAGGATAAAGGTTCACCGCCTTCACCTTTTTTCCGCAACTGGGACAAGCCTGCCCTGGCCATCGTTCTCACCGGCCAGATGCACGGCTATTTGCAACCCTGCGGCTGCTCCGAACCTCAGCTCGGAGGAATGGCCCGGCGCTATAACTTTTTGCAGTCTCTCAAAGAAAAGGGTTGGCCGCTTGTGGCCGTTGATCTCGGCGATCTGGCCGCTGCGAGCGGCCCGCAGACACTGTTCAAATTCGAAACCAGCGTTCGTGCCCTGGACATGATGAATTACATTGGCGTGGGGCTGGGAAAGAATGAGTTTTCGCTGCCTCTGTTTAACCTGCTGGGCTTCAAAGCGAACTACAAGCGCAAGGAGCCGCCTTATTTCGTCGCCTCGAATTTGGATCATCAAGAGACCCATGATCTGATCAAGACGTGGGTGCTGGCCAACGATGCCGGTCCCAAGGTCGCCATTGCGTGTCTGATCGGTCCCAGCGTCGGCAAACAGATCGAAAAGTTTCCGCAGGTGAAGCTTGCCGCTGACAATGGCAAGGTCATCGAAACGGTCTTGAAGGAGATAAGCAAGAAGGATCCAGCGCTGGTGGTGCTCCTGTATCAAGGCAGCGAAACCGAAGCCCGGTCCTGTGCGGCTTTTTCTGCAGATCTGCACAACAAGAATCCCCAGATTCCCAAGGTCAACATCATCTTGTCTCTGGAAAGAGAAGAGGAGCCTTCCGGTCAGCCGCGCTGGTTCGGAGAGACAATGATAATCGGGGTGGGACACAAGAGCAGGAACCTGGGCGTAGTCGGCGTTTTCCCTAAAGACCAGGGCCAAGCCTTCGATATGAAGTACCAGCTAGTCTCGATCGGCCCGGAATGGCAGACGCTGCCCGGCAAAGAGGCTGCCAACCCCGTGCTCCAGCTCATGGAGGAGTATGCCGCCGAAGTCAAGAACCGCAACTATATGTTTGAGTTCCCGCGCACAACGCATCCCGTTCAACTCAGCTATCCCAACGCCTTCTACGTGGGTTCTGAAAAATGCGGGAAATGTCACGAGCACGCATACAAGGTGTGGCAATCGTCCAAGCACAGTCACGCATTTTCAGCTCTCGTGAACGCCAAGCAGCCGTCGCTGCGCCAATTCGACGGCGAATGTCTGAGCTGTCACACCATAGGCTTCGAGTACCTCAAAGGATATGCGGACAAGACCAATGATCCTGTAAAGAACAAGATCCTCGAGAATGTCGGCTGTGAAAACTGTCATGGACCCGGCAGCGCCCACGTGAAAAACACCCACGATCAGAAGCTCCACGCCTTGATGAACCCGTTCAAAGCCAAGGCCGCCGAAAATCCATTAGCCCGCAAACACCGTCTCGACCAGATGGATCACTACTGCCAGAAGTGCCACGATATCGATAACGACGTACACTGGAGCCACGCGCCGTTTCAGCAAAAGTGGGGCACGATCGCTCACCCGACGCCGCCCGAACCGACCAGTGGAAAAGAAAGCGAGCCGTAACGGCGCCACCAGGCCGAGTTGCAGCGGGAAAATCTTCTCAGGCATGCCCATTCTCAAGCGCGCCGGCCTTCGCATCGTGCGTCTCTCCTCCAAACTTCTTCGACAACCGCAAAGAACTTTGAAGGCCCCGACTGCGCAATTCACGGCGTCCGCCGGAGCTGCTTCACTTAACTGTCGGGATATCAAGGACTTCCGATGAAGTGCCCCGGTGAGGGTGCCGATACCATTTTCTAGTAACGATCTCATAATCGCTTGCCCCACGAAGGCACGGAGGCGACAACATGGTTGGCCAGGATACGATGGCGTTGCCGACCGAAGCGGCACAGTTGCGGGAGCAATTGCTGCGCGCCCAACGTCTGAGCAGCGTGGGAACTCTCGCCTCGAGCGTCGCCCATGAGTTCAACAACATCCTGACGACCATCATCAACTACGCGAAGCTTGGCTTGCGGCCGGAGACCGCCGAACCTGCAAGGCTGCAGGCGCTGGACAAAATCCTCAAAGGGAGCCAGCGGGCGGCGACGATCATCAGCAGCATGCTCGGTTTCGCCCGCAATCACGCCACGCACCGTGAGGTGACCGAGCTGGTCGGTCTGGTCGAGGAAGTTCTGATCCTGACGGACAAGGACTTGAGCAAACACCAGGTCCATGTGGAGACGAAATTTCACTCACGACCCAAGGCGCCGGTGGTTCGCGGCCAGATCGAGCAGATTTTGCTGAACCTGATCATCAATGCCCGGCAGGCCATGCCTCGTGGAGGCCGGCTCACGATTGAAGTCCGTGAGAACGCCGCCGCGCAAATGGCCGAGATTCGCATCAGCGACACGGGCGTCGGCATCCCGCCCGAGCAATTGCGCATGATCTTCGAGCCTTTCTACACCACCAAGGATCCCGACGAGCAGGGCCACGGCGGCAGCGGCCTGGGCCTGAGTGTCTGCCGGCAAATCATCGAACAACACCAGGGCCGTATTCGTGTCGAAAGCCTTCTGGGCAAAGGGTCGCGCTTTACCGTCAAACTCCCTCTCAAGGAGCCGGAAACGAACGGCTGCGAGGCTTGAAAACATCAGTCGGCGCGAGCGCGGCCAAGTTGCTCCTTCAGGGTCAGGTTGACCTCAAGAACATTGACGAGCGGCACGCCGAACCAGCCGCCAAACGGGGCTTCTTTCTTTTCTTCGAGAATGTTTTCGATTGCCTTACGCACCTCGGTGAGGCTGCGATTGGCCTTCTTTGCCCAGGCGCCCGCGACGCGGTCGAGCTGGTAATGTGCGCTCTTCAGAGTGATGTGGGGATCCAGTCCTGAGCCGGAGGCCATCACCATGTCCGCCGGCACCGATTGCAGGGGCGCGTCCGCATGGGCCTCCAGCCAGCGTTCGAAGAAAACGGCGGGCACACTCCAGAGCGGATCGCCGTTTCCTGCCGGCCATTCGCCGGGATGTTCGCGGCTGAAGTTCTTGAAATACGCCGGCGCCAGATCGGCCGGAGCGGGCTCCTTGTCGCCGGCTGCTTTTTCTCGCGCGACGAGGGCCGGGTGCGCACTCTTCCACTCCTCAATTAGCTTCGCCTGGGCCGGATCGGCTGCGGCCCAGGCGCGTGCGACCTCGGGGTGGTCCGTTGCCCATCGGTCAACAAGTCCGGGTTGCTGCCGAAACCATTTCTCCACATCGGGCGCCACGTGCCGGCCATCGGCATACTTGACGATTGGGCCGAGGGTGCGGGCCACTCGGTCGCGCAGCAAATAGTTCGAAGCTCCCCAGTTACTGGCGCCGGATGCCGAGGCATTGTAGGACACGGCCGACGGGCGTGGATGGAAGTACTCGTCACCGGTAAAGGGTTGGGCGATCAGCCGCGACCCGAGCGACTTGCCCTGAGGGCCTGGTATCATGCTTCCCTGAGCATGCGCGTGAAACAAAAGCTGCCCGGTCGCCAGGAGAACGACGGGATACGCCACGCAACAGAGAATCAGCGTGAAGAGTAAAAGCCAAAGATTGGCGCGCAGATGTTGAAGCATAAGCAACCTCAGGCGACCAGATTCACAGCCACCAGGAGCCAGTCAATGAGTTTGATGCCCACAAACGGCGCGATGACGCCACCGAGTCCCCAGATGAGCAGGTTGCGGCGGAGCAGGGCGTCGGCGCCGACCGGCCGGTACTTTACGCCCTTCAGCGCGATCGGAATCAACAGCGGAATAATGACGGCGTTAAAGATCACCGCGGAAAGAATGGCGGAGGTGGCCGAGTGCAGGTTCATGATGTCAACGGCCTTGAGCCAGGGAAGCGTGGCGGCGAACATGGCCGGCACGATTGCGAAATACTTGGCCAGGTCGTTGGCAATCGAAAAAGTCGTCAGCGCTCCGCGGGTCATCAGGAGCTGCTTGCCGATTTCAACAACTTCAATGAGCTTGGTGGGGTCGCTGTCGAGATCCACCATGTTCCCGGCTTCCTTGGCCGCCTGGGTGCCGGAATTCATCGCCACACCAACATCGGCCTGGGCCAGCGCCGGCGCGTCGTTGGTGCCGTCGCCCATCATGGCGACAAGTTTGCCCGCCGCCTGCTCCTTGCGGATGTAAGCCAGCTTGGCCTCGGGCGTCGCCTGAGCAATGAAATCGTCTACGCCGGCTTGCTGCGCGATGGCTTTCGCGGTCAGGGGATTGTCGCCGGTGACCATGACCGTTCGCAGACCCATGCGGTGGAGACGCTCGAAACGATCGCGGATGCCGGGCTTGAGGATATCTTCAAGGACCACCATGCCCGCCACCCGGTTTCCTTCGCTGACGAGCAGGGGGGTGGCCCCTTGAATGGCCACTGCGTCCACGCGCTGGCGCAAGTCGGCCGGGACTTCACCGCATTGCCGCCTCACATGCTCGACAATGGCTTCGGCTGCGCCTTTGCGGATGTGCCGCCCGTCGGGAAGGTCAATGCCGCTCATCCGCGTTTGCGCGGTGAATTCCACGAAGCGCGATCCCGAGGGAACGCTGGCTTCGAGCAGCGCTGCGGAAGTGATGGCCGGTGGGCCGCCGTTGCCGTTCGCGTTCGATCGGCCCACAAGCGTGAAGTAGAGATCCAGAATGCTCTTGCCTTCGGGCGTCTGGTCGGCAGCCGAAGCCAGCGTGGCGAGCCGGCCCAGGTCCGCCGCCGTGTACTCTCCGACTGGCACAAGTTGTGTCGCTCGGCGGTTGCCCATCGTGATAGTCCCCGTCTTGTCGAGCAGCAGCGTATCGACGTCGCCGGCTACTTCGACGGCCTTGCCGCTCTTGGCGATGATGTTGGCCCGCAGGGCCCGGTCCATGCCCGCGATGCCGATGGCGGCCAGAAGAGCGCCGATGGTCGTGGGAATCAGGCAGACCAGCAGCGCCACCAGTGTTGGAACGTCGGTACCGAGGCTATGGATGGGCTGGTCCAGATGCAGATATTCCTTCATGTACTGCTCGGCATGCCAGGCCATGGGCCACAGCGCCGCCGTGACGATCAGAAAGATCAGCGTGAACGCCGACAAGACCAGCGAGAGGGCGATTTCGTTGGGCGTGCGTTGCCGGATCGCCCCCTCAACCAGTTGAATCATGCGATCCAGGAACGAACGGCCTGCCCCTCCTGTGATTCGGACGACGATGCGATCGGACAAGACACGAGTTCCGCCCGTGACACCGGAGCGATCGCCGCCGGCTTCGCGGATGACGGGAGCCGACTCGCCGGTAATGGCCGATTCATCAACCGAGGCGACGCCTTCGATGATTTCGCCGTCGCCGGGGATGAATTGCCCCGCCTCGACGACAACGCGATCACCTGCCTGGAGAGCGGTGGAGACTGTCTCCTCGATGGCGCCGTTGTCGAGCAGACGCCGGGCGGGGGTTTCTTGGCGGGTTTTGCGTAAAGCGTCGGCTTGCGCCTTGCCCCGCGCCTCGGCCAGGGCGGAGGCGAAGTTGGCAAACAAGACGGTCAACAGCAGCCAAATGTCCAGCGCCACCAGGTAGGTCCACCGCGCTTGCCCCCCGCCGCCGAACAGTACCGCAATCGTGAACAGGACCGACAGGACCGTGCCGACCTCCACCACAAACATCACCGGGTTTTTCCACTGGATGTCCGGTCGAAGCATGATGAATGCCTGTTTCACGGCGGTGCGCAGAAGGGCGGGCGCGAACAGGCCTTGCCGCCGGCTCATGCGCCGGGCCAGCTTGGCCTGCTCAGGCGACGGGCCACTGACGGTGGCCGGCGGGTCGAGCGTTTGATTCATAAATCCAAAGCGGTGTCGAGCCACCGCACTCCAAAGGCGCCAGCCCTCAAAACGGTATGGGTCCGAGGTGCTCGGCTACCGGACCCAGCATGGCTGCCGGCAGGAACAGCAGCGCGCCCACCAAGAGGATCGTGCCCAGCAGCACAAAGCTGAAGGTGAGGGTATCCGTGCGCAACGTGCCGGCGGTGAAGGGCGTCGGCTTTTTGCGGGCCAAACTGCTTGCCAGGGCGATGGGCGCGATGATCGGAATGAACCGCGACAAGAGCATCACCAGTCCGGTGGCGATGTCCCACTCGGGGCTGTAGGGGGCAGGATCGGGATTGCTGTTGAACCCGTAGGTATCGTTGAGTCCCTCGAAGCCCGAGCCGTTGTTCGCGGATGCCGAGCTGAACTCGTAAAGGATCTCGGAAAAACCATGAGCACCCGGGTTGTTGGTTGCTTTTGCGCCCCAGTTGCAAGCCGCGAACAGTCCAGCGGGGCCGAGAATCATGATCGGGTGAATCAGCAATGCCAGCATGGCCAGCTTCATCTCCCGCGCCTCGATCTTCTTGCCGAGATATTCCGGTGTTCGACCCACCATCAGGCCGGCGAGAAACACTCCCACGACCAGGTAGACAAGCAGGTTAATAAGCCCAACTCCCTTGCCGCCGAAAACACAGTTGAGCCACATGCCCGTGAAGGGCGTCAAGCCGGCCAGCGGATTGAGGCTGTCGTGCATGCAGTTGACAGAGCCGCAAGTGACGGCAGTGGTCGCGGCGGCAAAAGTCGCTCCCGCAGATGTTCCGTACCGCAGCTCCTTGCCTTCGAGATTGCCCAGGTCTTGATCGACGGGAAGCGCCCTCGCCCCTCGCCCCTCGCCTCCCGCCCCTCCGATAAGCGCCGGATTGCCCTGGAGCGTATCCCAGGCAATGGCCCAGCCGATCATCGTGACAAACAAGAGCATCATGACGCCGTAGATGACCGCGGCATGACGCAGGTTGCCAAGCATCCTGCCAAAAGCAACGATAAGCGAGAACGGAAAAATAAGGATGTTGATCACTTCCAGGAAGTTCGACCAGGCTGACGGGTTTTCGTAAGGATGAGCGCCGTTGGCGCCGAAGAAGCCGCCGCCGTTGGTGCCCAGGTGCTTGATAGGAATCACGGCCGCGACCGGCCCGCGGGCGATGACCTGCGGTTGAGGCTCGCCCTTGTCCGTGCCCATCGAACCGGGCTGAATTGTGCTCGCCTGCTCTGCGCCGTCTAAGGTCATGGGCACGCCGGCGCCCATGAGCAGTACGCCCATGATCAGACTCGCCGGCAGAAAGACGTAAACGACACACCGCCACATATCCACATAGAAGTTGCCCATGTTCGGATCGCCACGGAGTCCGCGAATCACGGCGGCCAAGGCGCCGAACCCCACCGCTGCCGACACGAACATGTTCCAGAGGATCGCCGTGAGCTGGCTGAAATACGACAGGTGCTGCTCACCGGAATAGTGCTGCAAGTTCGTGTTCGTCAAGAACGATGCGGCCGTGTTGAAGATCGTTGTGGGCGCGAGCATTCCCTTGCTGTCCGGATTGAGGGGCAACAGGGGCTGTAACGACAGAAACACGAATGCCACCACGAACATAACCGTGTTGAACAACAACAGCGACACCACATACGCTTTCCAGTCTTGCGGACCGGTGTTCAGCCGATTTTCAAACCACGCCAGCCAGCGCGGGGCGCGATAACGCCCATCGATGATCTTGGCCAGGTAGAAACCGACCGGAATGGACAGCAGCGCGGTCGTCAGCACGATCAGTAGAGGATGAATCCACATGAAAGGGACAACCTCAGAACCACTCGGGACGGAGCAGTGCCGCCACGAGATAAATGAACAAGAGGAAGGTCACAACGCCAGCCAAGATCAACATACGGCACTCCGACTCAGATGCGTTCGCACCCGGAGGCAAAAGCAAGGAGCAGGCCCATCGTAGCGAGGCCGAGGACAAACATGGCGGGTAGCCAAACGAGAAGATTCATGTCGATACTTTAGAACTCCATGCTCGTTTCGTGCATTTTGCAAACATAACCGTGCAGAATGCAAACGATAGCCCCCGCCCGAACTCGCACCTTGTGCAGCCTGGATAGGAAGGCAGTGCGAGTCGAGCGAGGCAAAGGCGCTTCCACGCGATTTCTCCAGGCAATTCCAAGGAGTGTCCCGTCCTCCGGCTAACCAAACGATACTCCACCGCCCGATTGCCTTCGGACGGGACACTGCTTGTGAACGCGCTCGTGGTCGTGGAGTGATGACACTTGCAACGGACGTGCCAGGGATTGCCTCAACCGTTCAAATGCTGATCTGGGCGCCGATCTCGACAATGTGATCCATGGGCATTCCGTAGCGTCTCTCGTCATGAACGGCGTTCCGGTTGAGATAGGAAAAGATCGCTTCGGGAATTCGATTGAAGGTCGCCTCATCCCGCGCGACGATGGTCTCGTGTCCGACATAATACGTCGTCTCGGCCGAGTCGAGAGCGATTCCGGAAGCCCGGGCGGCCTGCTCCAACACAGGGAGCAGCAGAGGCTCTTCCATGTAACCGAAGGCGACGACAAGCCGATGAAAGCCGTCGCCCAGCGGGTGCATCCGCCAGCGCGCGTCCTCTGCAACCACGGGGAGCGGCGGCCGCTCGACGGTGAGCAAGATGACCGTCTCGTGCAGCGAACGGCTGCGTTCGACGTGATGTACGAGGATGGGCGGCACGTGGTCGGCACTTGGCGAGATGAACACGGCGGTGCCGGGAACCCGCGTTGCCAGCCAGCGGTCCATGATCGGGCGGGCCTTGTCGAGGCTCGAGAAGCGGCTGGCGTATTTCTCCAGGAGCGAGGTGCGGCCATGGCTCCAGATCAGCATTCCGGCAATGAGCGTGGCGCCGATGAGCATCGGCACGTAACCGCCGTCGAAGAACTTGAAGAGATTGGCCAGCAGAAACGGCACATCGAAACTCATGAACAGGACGAGGAGGCCGCCGGCCTTCCACCGGCTCCAACCCCAGGTGTGGCGCGAGACGATGTAGAAAAGGATGGACGTGATCGCCATGGTTCCGGTGACGGCAATGCCGTAGGCGGCGGCCAGTTGCACCGACTCCCGGAAGGTCAAGACCAGCGCCAGACAGCCGATGGCGAGCATGGTGTTGACTTCCGGGATGTAAATCTGCCCCTCCGTGTGATAGGCGGTGTGCTTGATCGTGACGCGCGGCAGGTAGCCCAGCAACATGGCCTGGCGGGTCAGGGAAAACGCGCCGGAGATGAGGGCCTGTGAAGCGATCACTGTGGCGGCACTGGACAATAACACCAGAAAATACGTCGCCGGACCGGCCGAGACCATCGCGAAAAAGGGGTGGGCGACGGCCTGAGGCTCACGAAGAACCAGCGCGCCTTGCCCCAGGTAGCACAGGGCCAGGGCGGGCAGGACGAAGAACGTCCACGCCAGGCGAATGGGCCGCACGCCGAAATGGCCCATATCCGCATATAACGCTTCGCCACCGGTCACAGCCAGGACAACCGAGCCGAGAATGAGCATTCCGTGAATGCCGTGGTCGAGAAAGAAGTTTACACCGTGATGCGGCGAAAGTGCCGATAGGATTCTCGGCTCCTGGATGATGTGATACACGCCGAGCGCCGCCAGCGTCACGAACCAGACCATCATCACCGGTCCGAAGAGCTTGCCGATGCTTCCAGTGCCGCGCCGCTGAATGGCAAACAGCGCCACGAGAATACCACACGTGAGCGGCAGCACCAGAGGCGCAAGTCGAGGACTGGCGACCGCCAGCCCTTCCATGGCGCTCAGCACGGAAATCGCCGGCGTGATCACGCCGTCGCCATACAAGAGCGAAGCACCGATCACGGCCAGAAGGGCCATGCCGGTGACCTTCCCGGTGCGTTTGGCGTTCATGCGAAACCGCTCGGGAACAATTGCCAACAGAGCAAAAATGCCGCCCTCGCCATGGTGGTCGGCGCGCATGACGAAGCAGAGGTACTTGACGGTCACCACCATTACCAGGGACCAGAACATGAGGGAAAGGATTCCGAACAGATCGGCCACCTGGAACTCGGCGCCGCCCGCGGCATGCAAACACTCCTTCAACGTATACAAGGGGCTCGTGCCGATGTCGCCAAAGACGACGCCAAGGGCGCCCAGGCATAGAGCCGCCAGGCTGGCGCGGTGGTCTGAATGGATCTTGTCGTTCCCCGTCGCCGGCGTGAGTGTCTCTGTCGCAACTTCGATCGGAGCTTGTGAAGCCATCAAGTTCTCCTCAGGCGGGGCCGAAGCCTTCGTTGTATCGGGTCGACGGCCTTGATACCATCCCGTCTGATCGCCGAACGCGCGGAACGTGCTCCTTTTATTTCTTTTGATTCTTGACCCGGACTTGAGGCAGCCCTTTACGGTCCTTGTGGAAATAGCAGATCTCCACGAGAGTGGGCCATAACTCGGTCGAGCCCTTGATGACGCTGATCACATCGTCAACGATGCGTCGGCCAAGACGCCGCGTTGCAGCACCAGCGAGTTTTCGCGGGCCAGGCCATGCGTGGCATTGGTCTCCAGATCCATCGAGGTGTCCACAAGCAGCTCGCCGCGCTCGTAGTTGTCCGGCACCTGGCCGGCGGGTTTGCCCAGGACGTCAAGGAAGGAAGTAAGGATGTCGAAAGACTTGCGACTGTAGCCGTTCTGGCCGGCCCGGTGCAGCCGCCCGCGACAGACCTCGTCCGGGTTGAGAGACTCGGGGCTGTGCTCCATCAACGTGTACGGCCGCATGTCGTCGTCGGCACTGACCATGAAGCCGCCCAGGGTGTACATGAGCGTGTAGTTGCGGTTGCCCCCGTAGCTGGGGCGAAACAGGTTCTTGACCAGCCCGTCCAGCCGCTTGCCTCGCAGCCGGCCATTGAGATAGGCGAGGAACTGCTCCTTGTGCCGCGGTCCGACGTAGTACAACTCATTGTGCGTCGCCGTCTGCTCCAGGAGCGGATAGTACTTCTCCTGATTGACGGGGCTGGAGTCATCGAAAAGAATCATTCGCACGGAATGGCCGTTGCGCCAGAAGTGTTCGTCGTAGTGCTCGACCGTCTCGCCCACGTCCCGCAGCCGGTACGTGGGAATCACGAAGAAGAGTTCGTTTTCTGCCACAAGTGTTCGGTCTCAGGGCCGCGAACCCGCTGCCGATGCCATGCATCGGTCTGGTCTTCGGGTTCGGCACTCAGGATTCAAGGCAAGTCGTGCGCCGATTTCATGTCCTATTGCGGAACTACTGTCGGTGAAGGGAATTGCAATAAGGCCCAGAAGGCCCAAGGAGCATCTTGGCGTGCAATTTACACGGTGACGCATTGCACTTTGCAATGCTCGTAGAACATCGGCCTAGCCGACCGCCGGTGAACGCAACAGCTACTCAGAGACTTGACCGAAGAAGGATCGGTGCCCCTCCCAGTTCGAAAGTGTTATCTCTTTTTCTTGCCTTTCGGTGACGTTCGTTGAGGCTTTCGGGGGCGCAGGTAACTCTGGATTTGTTCCGGCGAAAGGCCCTTCAGTCGCTCATCCGGCGAAAGACCCGCCAGGCGCTCCTCCAGTGTCAGATCCTTCAAATGCTCCTTGACGTAATCGCGGCGGAAGTCCTGCATCGTATAAGACATGGCCAAACCCTCTCGTTGATAACCTTCGAATAGTCGAGCAAGACCGGTTCCCTGGGAAATCTCGCTTCAAGTGCTCGTATCCACAACCAGCACATCCACGCCCGGAATCTTGCGCAGCAGGCCTTCGAGAATCGGCTGTCCGAACCAGCGCCGATACCAGGGCCGATGGCTCCGGCCGATCACGATGTGGCTAATGGCGTATTCCTTCACGAAAGTGGCAATGGCGTCGATCACGTCCGTCCCCTTGTAAGAGAGGGCGATGCCGCCCAGCTGATTGGCCAGGTCCAGCGTATTACGCACTTGTCGCTCCGTGGCTGCATCGACGTTGACCATCGACTCGCGCGGGGTCTGAATGTAGACGGCATACCACGGGGCATTCAGGCGGTCGGCAACGCGAGCGCCCTTGCGCAGCAACACCTCGGGGTTCGGGCTCCGTGAGCTGAGACAAACCATGACGCGCTCGGAGGCGGTATTTGCCGGGCTGCCGCGCTCGCGCCGACGCCGATCCAGCAGATGAGCGATCTCCTCCAGCGACAGCTCGCGCAGGCGAGTCAGGTTCTCCTCGGTGAAGAAGTTCTCCAGGGCCGGAGTGATCCGCTCCTTCGGATAAACCTTGCCGCTCTGGAGCCGCTCCCGCAAATCCTCGGCCGACAGGTCCACGTTCACGATCTGGTCGGCGATGCTCAATACGTAGTCCGGGATTCGCTCCTTGACCCGGACTCCGGTGGCTTTCTCCACCAGGTCGTACACCTTTTCCAGGTGCTGGATATTGAGCGTCGTGATGACGCTGATGCCTGCCTTTAGAATCTCGTCCACATCTTGATAGCGCTTGGCATTTCGGCTACCCGGGGCATTGGTGTGGGCCAGCTCATCCACCAGGGCGACCTCCGGCCGGCGCGCGAGCACGGCGTCCAGGTCCATGTCCTCGAGCACCACGCCCTTGTACTCGATGCGGCGCCGCGGCACCTGCTCCAGGTTACCGATCATCGCCGCCGTCTCCGCTCGCCCATGGGTCTCGACAAAGCCGATCACCACGTCCACACCCAGCCGCTTGAGACGATGGCCCTCTTGAAGCATCTCGTACGTCTTGCCGACACCGGCCGCAAACCCCAGGTAGATCTTCAGCACCCCGCGTCGCTGCCGGCGGATCAATGTCAAGAAATGCTCAGGAGAAGGTCTCGCGTCGCCGACTGACAAAGGCTGCTCCTTGGTCCGTAGTCCTTAGTCCGTAGCAGCAGAGGCCACGACTAAGGACCACGGACTACGGACTCTTCCCATATGGGGATCCGAATGCGAAACGTTGTACCGACGCCTACCTGGCTCTCGCAGGTGATGGTTCCGCCATGGGCGCGGACGATCTCCTTGACAATAGCCAGCCCTAGGCCGGTGCCGCTGGGAGCGCTCTGGCCGGGAATCCGAAAGAACTTGTCGAAAACCTGAGGCAGATACTCTCCGGGTATCCCCCCGCCGTTATCCGCAATCGTGAAGACGATGCCGTCATTCTGGGCCTGGACCGACAGGGTGATGCGCCCGCCCTTTCCCGTATAGGTGACGGCGTTTTCCAGGAGGTTGCTGAGGGCGAGGCCAAACCGTTGCGGATCGGCGGCGGCCGGCGGCAACTCCGGGGCGGCACTCACGAACAGCGCGATTTGTTTGTCGTCGGCCCGGCCGCGAATGCCGTCGGCTGCCGTTTCCAGCAAGCGCTCCGGCACCACCGGCTGTAGGTCCATGTATTGCCGGCCCTCTTCCAAACGCGTGAGATCCAGCAGCTTTTCAATCATGCCCAGCAGCCGCTCCGCGTTATCCCGCGCATCCAGGAGCAACTCGGTCTGTTTGGAAGTCAGCGGTCCGGCGGCTTCCTCCAGAAGCATATGATGGTCCAGGCGAATACTGGTCAAGGGAGTTTTCAGTTCATGACTTACCGTCGCCACCAGATCGCTCTTGAGCCGGTCGAGGACCTGGAAACGCGTGACGTCGTCCAGCATGACGGCCGCCCCCAGGCTGTTTCCGTACGGATCGCGTATGGGGAAGATCCGCGGCAGAAAAAAGTGCTCCTGGCCGTGCACCCGAAAGGTGATGGCCTGTTCGAATCCCTGGGGCACGTACGGGCGCTGGTCCTCAATGGCCCGATGAAGGGGCTCCCGCAAGGCTTCGGGCGGTTGCCACACTGGGCCAATACCCTGGGAAAGAGCCTCATCTCGAGCCGGTGAACGTGAGGGGCTTCGCGTGCGCGGCACGACGCCGAATATTTGCTGCGCGGCGGGATTGGCCAGTTCGACCGCTCCTTCCGGGTCAACCACGAGGACGGGATCAGGAAACGAATCGATGGTGGCCTGGCCGGTCCTCTGGGCGCGCAGGAGCCGGGCATAATCCGTTTCCCGATAATGGCGGAGCTGCCGCGCCATGGCATTGAAGGCGGCGGCAAGCTGCCCCAGTTCGTCGCGAGACATGACGGGGACGATCTGGTCCAGGTTTCCCCGGCCGATGGCGAACGCTGACTGCGTGACTGCCCGGATTGGTTGCAAGATGGCCCGGAAAGTCCGCCAGGCGAAGAAGCCGGCCAGCCCGGCGGCGGCCGCCAGTCCAAAACTGAATCCTACCAGCGACTCGCGCACGGTCTGCTTGGCATCCTTGCTGGCCTGCTCCATATTGTCCTGGTTCAAACGCAGGATCTCGTCGGCCGTCCCTTTGATTTGCTGGAAAGTCTCCAGCAGACCCCTGGTTTTGAAATAGTCCTCGCGCCGGGCGACATCGCCGGCCGGTCGCGCGTAAAAGGCTTCGCCCTGTTGCCGGTACCGGTCGCGCAACGCGGTCAGCGTGTCCGCCAGCTCCTTTTCACCGGGGACGGTGATGTTGTTGCGCTCTTTCCGCACGTATTCGTCGAAGGATTTCCAGTGTTCCAGGTACTGGGCGCGAGCCTTTTTTTCCTGTCCCGCCAGTGTGAATTGAAAGGATGAATCGATGCGCTCCAAATCTTCCTTGAGGCGTTCCATGTAGATGACGCTGTCGTAGTTCTCGCGGAGTATGGCATCGATTCGGCCGCTGAGCTGGTACATGAGCACGACGGCAACGCCGCCCACCAGCGCCATGATGGCCAGGAGCGGCAAAAGCGTAACGAATATACGTAAACGAAGCGTCATAATCGTGTGCTCAAAGATGATAGCGCTTGCGCTTGCGGTAGAGAGTACTGGGATCGATCCCCAGCGCCGCCGATGCTTCGTCGATGCTTGCGGACGACTCCAGGATACGCCGGATGTGCTCGGCCTCGAGCTGATCGAGGGTGGCACGTCCGCCGACTTGAATATCCTCGCCTCTCGCCCCTCCCCCCTCGCCCCTCGTCTGGGCCGGAAGATCGGCGAGAGTAACCTCCGGGCCCGCGCTCAGGATCACAGCGCGTTCGATGATATTTCTCAACTCGCGGACATTTCCGGGCCAGTGGTAGGCGAGCAGAGCGGCGCGTGCCTCCTCCGTGAAGCCGGTAATCGGTTTTGCCGTGTCGCGTGCAAAGAAGCGCAACAGGTGTTCGGTCAGGGGAAGAATATCGTTCTTGCGCTGCCTCAAGGGAGGAAGTACAACCTCGATGACGTTCAGCCGGAATAATAAGTCCTCGCGAAACCGGCCGGCGGCGGCATCCGCCTGGAGATCGCGCCCGGTGGCGGCGACAACCCGGACGTCGGCGACCCGCGTCTGCGTTTCGCCGACGCGCTCGTAACGTTTTTCTTGCAAGAGCCGCAGCAGCTTGGGCTGCAAGGGCTGCGGCAAATCGCCGACTTCGTCCAGGAACAGCGTGCCGCCGTCGGCGGCGGCCACCTTGCCGACCGTCTCACGCACCGCTCCGGTAAAAGCACCCTGGGCGTGACCGAACAGCTCGCTCTCCAGAAGTTCCGCCGACAAACTTGGACAATGTACGGTGACAAACGATTCCAGAGCGCGGCGGCTGTGGGCATGAACGGTTCGCGCCAGCACACCCTTGCCGGTGCCGCTTTCGCCGCGCAAGAGGATGGTCGCCTCGCTGCCGGCGGCCCTCAGGGCCATGTCGATCGCCGACTGCATCAGCGGCTCGCGCGTGTGCAGGTCGGCCTCGGGAACGGTCGAGCGAACCTGTTCCTCCAGCTCGGCCACTTGCGACTGCAGCCGGCGCAGCCGCGCCGCTCGGTCCAGCACCAGGCGAAGCTGTTCGGGCGAGTAGGGCTTGGGCAGGTAATCAAAGGCCCCCAGGCGCATGGCTTCGACAGCCGTCGCGATGGTCGCATAAGCCGTGATCACCACCACATCCAGGCCCGGCGCCAGCCGCAACATTCGTGGCAAAAGCTCCAGGCCCCGTTCCCGGCCAAGGCGGAGATCGAGAAAGGCAAGATCGTAGTAGCGGTGCCCTAGCAGCTCTTCCGCCTGGTGACCGTCGCTTGCCTCCGCTGCCTGGTGCCCCAGGCTTTCCAGGGCCAGACGGAGCGTCCGCCGCAGGCTGGGTTCATCGTCCACGATCAAGACGTTCATTGGCGCTCCGTGTGTCAAGCCACACAAATTGTATGAGACCGCTACCGGAGATTGGCGGCAGGCTCAGCCGGCCGTCGCTCACGCTTCCCAGTCGGAATCAAGAACTTTAGGTTTTTTTGGTCCAGGAGAAGATTTTCTGAAGTTCTCTTCGGCAAAAGCCGAAAAGTCGAAATACTCCACCGCCAGGACTCTCAAACGGGGTTAAGCCCATGGTGTCGTGTCTGCTCCTCTCCGCTTGCCTGGCGGCTGGGCAAGTGCCGTCCAGCGAGGCAGCATTGCTGCCGCCTTCGACTGTGCCGCGGCTTGAGGCCCTTCCCCGGCCACCTGAGTTCCCAGGAATACCGCCAAGCACTCAGAATTCCCATATGCCGAAAGGCAAATCTCCCGAAGCGAAAAAAGAAGATAAGGCCGACGCAACCAACTCCGAACAACCCGACACCAATTCAGCGGTGAACGGATCCAAGGAGCCCCGCTCCGGAGAGAATGGATTCGCCAACTTCATAAAGCCCAAGCGAGAAGACGGGGGGTTCCTCTTCCGATTGTACAAGGCCTACTACGACGAGTTCTTCCCATCGAAAAAAGAAAACAGCGACGAAGAGCCGGAACAACCGCGGCGAGCTCTGCCCGCACCCTTTGATGCGCCGCCGTTTCCCACCGGCGAATACCAGGGTTACCCGCTAATCGGTGTTCCGGCGCCCGATCCCGGCCAGTATCCCTTCATGAAGGCCCTCTATGGGGCCAACAGCGCCTGGTCGGAGCGCATCAAGGACAGCAGAATCTCTTTCAGCGGCTGGGTCAACTCATCCGGAAACTGGAGCACCGCCAGGAATAACAACATTCCCGAAGTCTACTGGATCGTCCCCAACCGCTACGAACTCGATCAGCTCGTCTTCAAACTGGAGCGCTATCCGGACACGGTGCAAACCGATCACATCGACTGGGGTTTCCGCATCGTTTCCCTTTATGGCATGGACTACCGCTATACGATGGGCGGCGGCTGGGGCAGCGATCAACTTCTCAAGCACAACCTGCTCTATGGCTGGGATCCCACGGAAGTGTACTTCAACATTTACGTACCCTACTTCCTGGGAGGCACGGACATCCGCGTCGGCCGCTGGATTGCCTGTCCGGATATCGAAACCCAGTACTCTCTGGACAACCTGATGGGCACGCATTCGATATTGTTCGCGGTGGACACTTATACGGATACGGGCATCATGCTTACCCAGATGATTAACGAGCAGTGGACCGTGCAGGCAGCCATCCACTCGGGCACGGACATGGCGCCGTGGTACAGGGGCAGCCTGCTCACCGGCGCCGCTGGCATCCGCTGGGTGGCACAAGACAACAACGATGCGATTTATGCGTGGCTCAATGCGATCAACAGCGGCCAGTTCCGCCATTTCCAGGAATACGGAGTGCCCCTGGGCCACGAGAACTTCAACTACGTGGTGGCCACGTGGCAGCATCGCTTCAGCAAGGATATTCTGACGAAGACCGAGGCCTATTACATGTGGGAGCGCAACGGTGAGTTGGGTGGAACACCCAGCCTCGGCCCGGTGCAGCCATTCGGCGGCGGCGGGGGAGACGGAACGCTGATACCCGGCCTTTCCCAGAGTTACGGCGTGCTCAACTACACCTCGTTCGCGTTCACCAGGAAAGACTACTTCACTCTGCGCAACGAGTGGTACCGAGATGAGACGGGCTTTCGCCAGGGCGCTCGCGGCAACTTGACCAGCCATACGATTGGCCTGAGTCATTATTTCAACGATGTCTTGGTCGTCCGCCCGGAGATTGGCTACTATCGCAACTGGACCAATCCGAACTTTGATAACGGCACCAAGAACGGCGTCTGGATCTATGGGTTTGACGTGACCCTCCGTTTCTAGGCGCCGACAGAGGCAGAAATGCCATTTGCAATCTGATCAGCGGACCACTACACCGTTGGCCGGAGCGGAGAGTTCTACACCCATTCCACGTCCGGCGACCAGGTGGATACAATTCTCAATGGTCCCGTCCGCCCGACGATTCCCTTCAAGCAAGACGGCCTGACCGCGCAGGGGCTCAACGTCGGGCTGGCCTTCCGCTGGTAAATCGCAGGGGCCAAGAACGGCTTGATCTCCCCTCAAATAATCGTCTATTGCTAGCTCCGCTTATGCCGATCTTCACTACGGACCAATCAGAACGCAGCTTCTCGTGTCGAAGCCAAGTTCAAAATAGGTAGGCTAGTGACTATCTTTTCCCGTCCGGCATAAGGAAGGACCGCGGCTTTGAAAGTCTTGCTTGTAAATCCTGTTTTTCCGGACACCTACTGGAGCTTTCGGCACGCCTTGGTGCTGTGGAACAAACGATCGGCTTTTCCACCACTGGGACTGCTGACCGTGGCCGCGATGCTGCCCAAAAGCTGGCGGCGGCGGCTCGTCGATCTCAACGTTAAACCGCTGACACGGGCCGACATTGCCTGGGCTGACATCGTCTTCGTCAGCGCCATGATCGTGCAGCAGGCCTCGCTTCAGCAGGTAGTCCGGCGCTGTCGAGCCCTGGGAAAGCGTGTGGTAGTCGGTGGACCGTTCACAAGCACCGGCGCCCGCCAGCTGGCTGAGGCCGACCACGTGTTCATCGGCGAGGTTGAAAACACGTTCCCTGAATTCCTCCGCGACCTTGACACGGGCGCGCCGAAACGCACCTATCAATCGGCTGAGAAGCCCGATTTAACGGCGACGCCGATCCCCGAGTTCCACCTGGCCGACTTCCCGCAATATCTGGCGATGCCGGTGCAATTCTCGCGTGGCTGCCCGTTCCGCTGCGAGTTTTGCGACATCATCGAAATCTACGGCCGGGTGCCGCGTACCAAGACCAACGAGCAAATGTTGGCCGAGCTGGACGCCCTGTACCACGCGGGCTGGCGCGGGCTCGTCTTCATCGTGGACGACAACTTCATCGGCAACAAGCGCAATGTGAAGAGCTTTCTGCCCCATCTCGCGGATTGGTCGAAACGCCATGGCCGGCCGTTCTCTTTCCTCACCGAGGCCAGCCTGAACTTGGCCGATGACGACGAGCTTCTGAGCATGATGAAGGACGCGGGTCTCCGCCGGGTCTTCATCGGCATCGAAACGCCCGTGGAGCAATCCTTGAAGGAAGCCCAGAAAGGGCAAAACACCCGTCGTGACATGCTGGCCGGGGTCCACAAAATCCAGAGTTATGGCATGGAAGTCATGGCCGGTTTCATCCTCGGCTTTGACAGCGATCCGCCCGACATTTTCGACCGGCAAATCGACTTCATTCGCGCCGCCGCCATTCCTCAGGCCATGGTGGGATTGCTCCAGGCACTGCCCGAGACCCAGCTCGCGCGGCGGCTCCAGCGCGAAGGGCGCCTTCTCGATGATGCCACGGGCAACAACACCGACGGTTCGCTGAACTTCGTGCCGCGCATGGATGTTGGCGACCTGGTAGCCGGTTACAGATATGTCCTGCGGACCATCTACAGTCCGACCGAGTATTATGATCGCGTCCTGGACTCCCTGGGCCGGCTGAACCAAGATGTGCCGGAGCCCCCAAACGATAATATCTTCAGGAATTTGATCAGCCTGGGACGCACGATATTCAAGCTAGGCATTCAGGATCGCGCCCGCGGCGATTTCTGGAGACTCCTGCGACTTACACTCGTTCGCCATCCACAACGGCTCCCCGAGGCCATTGTCTTGGCCGGGCTGGGCCATCATTTTCGCACAATCACCGAAAAGCTGTTGCAAGCGGCACCGCAGCGTGAGGTGGCCCCAAGAATCGCGGCCTGAGCTCCTACGTAACGGCCGCTGCTCGCGTTTAGCTACCTTTTGTGTTCGCCGGCTTGCGGTTGCTGTTAACCTCGGACCAATGAAGGGCTTGCAGAAAAGCCCAGGTGGCAGCAGCTTCCAGGACG
>Ga0207116_10138_pt1 | contig 20928 bp, 15 predicted proteins | sample Alteio_BWMinHeat_44_FD_153550 | JGI IMG/M metagenome (GOLD analysis project Ga0207116, IMG submission 153550) | Enriched cells from forest soil in Barre Woods Harvard Forest LTER site, Petersham, Massachusetts, United States -... | ecosystem: Environmental > Terrestrial > Soil > Temperate forest >... | reverse complement strand
AGGTCGCGGATGATCGCGGGCACCTGGCCCAGCAGGTGGAGCATGGTTACTCGGAATCTGAGGTTCGCGAGCGATTCGTGCAACAGGGTTATCTGGTCTATTGGGTAAAGCCTCGAGGACTGTTTTCCGGCGGCAAACTGCAATTCGGGGGACGGAAGGTCCGGCAAAGCCAGTTCGTGATCTTCAACCAGCAGTTCCTGACCCTGATCAAGGCCGGATTGCCCATCCTCAACTCCCTGGACCTTCTGATCAAGCGGCAGAAGGACGCGCACCTGAAGTCGCTGTTGACGAATGTTCGTGAACGGGTGAAGAGTGGCGAACTGCTGTCGGACTCTTTCGCCGCTCAAGGTGTGTTTCCTCGGATTTACACCACCACGCTGATGGCGGGTGAGAAGAGCGGCAACATGGAAGAAGTGCTGGGCCGCTACATTACGTTCCAACGGCTGGAGATGAGCTTCCGCAAAAAGCTGGCGGCGTCGCTGGTGTATCCCGTGCTGCTGATTGGCATGGTGGCGATCATGCTGCTGTTTCTGGTGACCTACGTGGTGCCGGAGTTTGCCAAGTTATTTGACAATATGGGCGCGAAGCTGCCGACGCCGACGGTAATCCTGCTGGCGGTGGGGACGGCGGCGCGCGACTACTTTGTCTGGATCGCGGCGGGCGTGGCCCTGACGGCGGTGCTGCTCTGGCGCTGGAGCCGGTCGGACCGGGGAGCGGAGTTCATTGACAACCTCCTCATCCGGATTCCGCTCGCCGGTCAAATCCTGCTGAAATATCAAGTGGCGAATTTCTCGCGCATGATGTCCACGTTGCTGGCGGGCGGCTTGCCGCTAGTAGCAGCGCTCGAAACGGCTGGGCCGGCGATGAGCAGCAGCGTGATTCGCAAGGGTGTGGAATCGGCGGTGGAGGAAGTGCGAGGTGGCCAGCAGCTTTCCAAGTGCATGGAGAACCAGCATGTGTTTCCGCAGTTGGCGATTGAAATGATTGAAGTGGGAGAATCAACAGGGGCGCTGCCGGGCATGTTGACTTCCGTGGCGGAATTCTATGAAGAAGACGTACAGACGGCGCTGGCGGCTGCGTTATCGTTGATTGAGCCGGTGATTTTGATTGTGATGGCAGTGGTGGTGGGTGGGGTGTTGATTTCGCTGTACTTGCCGATATTTACATTGGGGTCGGGTTTGTCGCAGCATTGAAGTATGTTTTGGGAATGGTTTTGAGTTTCGCAGTGTCTAAAGTCTAAAGAAGGTGGCGAAAAATTCGCTTTTTGAGCTGGGTTCTTCCCTCAGGGGCTAAAGCCCGTGAAGAGGTCGAGGCTTGATCGCAGCGCTGAAGCGCTGCGCCGCCCAAAACGAAAGCAACACCGACCGCGAACGCGGTTTAAGATTGGGTTTTGGCAGGGAGTATATGGCGGCTGGAAAACAACCTGAGGTTCCCGCGGCGGCGGAGATTAAGAAGCCGGTTGCAGTGGCTGGCACGAATGGCAACCGGGCCGTCGATCTCCAGGCTGAGATGGAGCGCGCGCAGAGTCTGGCGCGCCGCTACCGCTTTGAGTTTATCGACCTGCGCAATTTCCAGCTACAGCACGACCTGTTCCGCAAGATTCCCGTCCACTTGATGTTCTCCTACAACTTCATTCCGCTCGAGGAACTTTCCGACGGGCGGTTGGCCATTGCTATCGCCGATCCCAGCCAGTTGATGATGATCGACGAGATTGGCCTGAAACTGGGCAAGCGCATCATCACCAAGGTTGCCACGCTGGCGCAGATCAGCGACATCCTGAAGAAGACGGAGCAGTCGCAGCGCGTCCTCGAAGACGCGAGCGAAGGCTTTACCTTGCACGTGGTACACGAGGATGACGGCGCGGACGAAAACATTTCGATGGACCGCCTGACGGCGGAAGACGACATTAGCCCGATTATCCGTCTGGTCGACATAGTGATTTTCACCGCCCTGCAACGGCGCGCCAGTGATATTCACATCGAGAGCCGCGACGATTCCGTGGTCATCAAGTACCGCATCGACGGCGTGCTGCAACAGGCGATGGCGCCGCTGAGCCGGGAGCATCAATCGACCATCATTTCGCGCATCAAGGTAATGAGTGAGCTGGATATTTCCGAGCGCCGCGTGCCCCAGGACGGCCGGTTCCGCGTGCGTTATGGGCAGCCGGAACGGCCCATTGATTTCCGCGTGTCGATTATGCCGTCGATTCACGGCGAGGACGCTGTGCTCCGTGTTCTCGATAAGGAATCGATGAGCGAGAAGTTTCAGAAGCTCACTCTCGAAGTTGTGGGCTTCGGCGAAGACGACCTGCGCCGCTTCCGCCGCTACATCAAAGAACCGTATGGCATGGTGCTGGTTACCGGCCCAACCGGCTCCGGTAAGACGACGACGCTGTACGCGGCAATTAATGAGATCAAAACAGACGAAGACAAGATCATCACCATTGAAGATCCGGTGGAATACCAGTTGCGCGGGATCACACAGATTCCGGTGAACGAGAAGAAGGGACTGACATTTGCGCGCGGTCTGCGGTCGATTCTGCGTCATGACCCGGACAAGATCATGGTCGGCGAAATCCGCGACCAGGAAACGGCGCAGATTGCCATCAACTCGGCGCTGACTGGACACCTGGTATTTACCACGGTTCACGCGAACAACGTCGTTGACGTGCTGGGCCGCTTCCTGAATATGGGCGTCGAGGCCTACAACTTCGTATCCGCATTGAATTGCATTCTGGCGCAGCGGCTGGTGCGCCTAATCTGTGAATCCTGCAAGACGGAATTGCATTACCCCGCCGAGATGCTCGAAACCAGCGGCCTCGACCCGGTGCAATGGGGCCCGGTTCCATTTTATGAAGGACAGGGATGCATCGAGTGCGGTGGAACGGGATACCGCGGGCGAACCGCGATTCACGAGTTGCTGGAACTTAGCGACCGGATTCGCGAAATGATTCTGGACAAACGTCCGAGTTCGGAGATTCGGCGCGCGGCGCGCGAAGAGGGTATGCGGTTCCTGCGCGAATCAGCGCTCGACCGGGTGCGAGCGGGGTTGACGACCCTGAAGGAAATTAACAAGGTTACGTTTATTGAGAGTTCGCGATAGAGCTTTCCGCCCTGTCGCTGTGGAGCGCGACAAGTACGGGGGCACCCCCTTCTTGAAGAGAAGCAGACACTAAAGTTCTAGGACTCGGGAGTGCTGCTGGCGCTATTGCGTGGATCGCGCTGGCGGGTTTGAATTTATAGTAGCGTTAGGAGTTTTTGCATGGCGGATGTACGGCCACGGATTGCTTGTGAGATTGCGGCGGACCGGGTGCTGGCTGGACGGGTTTCGGATTCCGGGCAGATACTCGAGGTCTATGCGGCGCGCGAGCTAGCGCCGGGTAGCGTTGTGCCCGACCTCACCGAATCGAACATCCGGCAGCCGGAGGCACTGCGCCAGGCTCTGCGGGAAGTATTGGATGAAGTTGCGGGTCGTTCGCGCGACGTGATCGCAGTCTTGCCCGATGCGGCGGCGCGCGTGATGCTGCTGGACTTCGACGCCCTGCCGGCGAATCCGAAAGAGGCCGAAGGCGTCGTGCGTTTCCGGCTCAAGAAATCACTGCCTTTCGACGTGGATCAGGCCAAGGTTTCTTACATTGCGCAACCGGCCAAAGACTCGGGCATTCGCGTGGTAGCAGCCGTGGTTCTGGCGAAGGTTTTGGGAGAATACGAGACCGCTTTTCGCGAAGCGGGTTACAACCCCGGCGTGGTGGTGCCTTCGATGATAGCGGCCATCGGCGCAGCGGAAGCATCCCGCCCAACGCTGGTGGTCAAGGTGGATGCGCGCAGCACCAGCATCGCGCTTCTGGATCAGGAACAGCTTTTGCTCTTCCGGACGCTGGAAAACATGCGCGGTGTGACCATTACGGGCGAACAACTGGCGGAGGAAGTGTATCCCTCGGTGGTGTTCTTTCAAGACACGTACCATCTGAATATCGAGCACATTTTTGTATCCGGCTTGCCCGATACGGGCGGGGCGGGTCCGGCGCTACGGGCGCAAACTGGCGCGGAGGTGCATGAGCTGGTTGAGGCTTCGCAGTTGGGAGCTGGCGGCGGGGGGTCGGCGCCGCGGTGGCGGATGGCTGGAGTTGTGGGGGCGCTGGTTACATAGCAAAACCCCGTCCTGTCGCTGACGCGACAAGGACGGGGCACCCGGCAAGACTGATTAAGGAAAGTTGATCTGATGCGGCTGAATATCAATCTCGCTACGCAGCCTTATGAGGACAGTGGGCGCTTTTGGCTGCGCTGGGGCGCAGGCCTGGCGCTGGCATCCGTCGTCACGCTGGGGTTGGTGTATACGGCTGTTTCCGCCGGGCTGGCCGCGCACAGAGAACAAACCCAAATTTCCGCTTTCCAGAACGACATCGCAAAATGCGAACAGGAGCGGGCTAAGGCGCAGGCATTTCTCGATCGTCCGGAGAATCGCAGCACGCGGGACAAATCGCAGTTCATCAACGACCTGATCCGCCGCAAAGCGTTTTCCTGGACCCAGGTCTTCGCCGACCTGGAGCGCATGATGCCGCCGCAATTGCACGTGACCTCGATTCATCCTGAGCTTTCGAAGGACAATCAGCTGCAGGTCAAGCTCTCGGTCGCCGGGCAATCGCGGGATAGGGCACTGCAATTGGTGCATCACATGGAACAGTCTCCGCGCTTCTACTTACCGCACATCGACGAGGAAAGTTCCTTGCAGGGACAGAATGCGGGGGACAACGTTCACTTTGAGATTGCTTCTGTGTACATTCCGCAGGCGGAAGCGCCGCGGGCGACCAAGACAGATACACCCGAGGCGGACGCTTCCGGGGAACCACTGGTTCCGAACGAAGCCGGGCTGCGCCCGGTTGGGCAGGCGGGGGCGCCTGCCCCTACACGAGCCAAGCGGGGGGCGCAGTAATGGCGGATCTGCGGAACACCAAGAAACAAATATTTACGGCCTTGATTGCAATGGGCTTTCTGAGCCTGGTGTCGCTCGTGGTGTTGTTTTCGCCGCTCGCAGGCTCGGCGGCTTCGCGGGACGCCGAGCGCGCGCAGCTAGCCAACGATTTGCGCGAAAAGACGCGCGAGGTCGTGCCACTGCGCGGGATCGACGACAAGAAGATGGTGGAAGTGCGGGGGCAAATCAACGAGTTTTATGCCAATCGCTTCCCTTCCTTGCAGTCTTCGGTTTCAGAGGCGCTGGGAAAAGTGGCTGCCGCGCATAGCGTGAAGATCGACATTGCCAAGTACGAATCGAAGGCGGACGACAAGAAAGAAACAAAAGACGCGCAAGCCGTGGGCCTGAGCCGCGTTCAGATTGAGGCATCGTTTTCGGGGAGCTACCAGAACATGATGCACTTCGTGAACGACCTAGAGCGGACGAAGACGTTCTTCCTTGTTGATAGCGTGAACGTGGGCGAAGCGCAGGGTGGCGACGTGAAACTGCAGATGAAACTCGAAGCTTATGTGAAGGCGGGCGCTTAGTGCAGATTGGAACTGAGAACCGGAAGCAAGTGATCATCGCAGGCGTGCTGGGGGCGGTCGCCCTTATTCAAATCGTTCGCATGGCTTGGCCAAGCGGAGCGGCTGCACCGGTTTCGGCGTCGGCTGCCAAGCCTGCTGTGTATACGATTGCGCTGGGTCCGGGCGCGAAAAAAGTGGCCAGTGAACCGTCGTCGCTGGATCCCACGCTGCGGCTCGCGTTGCTGCGCTCGGTGGAAGGAATTTCTTATAACGGCACGGGGCGGAATATTTTTGTGGAGCAGCAGGAAGTGGTGATTCCGAAAGTGGTAACACCGGTCGCCGTCGCTCCCTCGGGACCGCCACAACCGCCTCCGCCTCCCCCGATCACGCTGAAGTTTTTCGGCTTTGCGAACCGGGCTGGGGAAGCGAAGAAGGTGTTTCTCTCTGAGGGTGAAGATGTGTTCATCGCCGCGGAAGGCGATATCGTGAACCGGCGCTTCAAAGTCGTCCACATCGGCCCCAACGCCGTGGAAATCGAAGATGTGCTCTACAATCACAGCCAGAGCATTCCTCTGACCCAGCAGATTTAGCCATGCAACGCGTCCGCGGAGTTCCGGTGCGTTTTCCCAAATCCAGAACACAAGAACGCGGCTACATTCTTCTCACGCTTATATTTTTCGTGGCGGTGCTGGCGATTGGCCTGACCGTCATTCTTCCCAGCGTGATTCACGAGGCCAAGCGCGACCGCGAGGAAGAGATGGTGCATCGCGGGGTGCAGTATTCGCGGGCCATTCGCGCCTACTACAAGAAATTTGGACGTTACCCGGCGAAGATCGAAGACCTGGAGAACACGAACAGCCAGCGATTTTTGCGGCAGCGGTATAAGGATCCGATCACGGGCGAAGACTTCAAGCTGCTGCGCTACGGCGACCCCTCGGTGAAGTTGCTGGGGAGCGGATTTGCTCCGCAGGCGAACCAGCCTGGGCCAGGGCCGCAACCGGGGCCGGGGGGGGGCAACAATCCCCAAGCAATTTTGCTGCTGCAGCAGCAACAGCAGCAGCAGCAGGCGGGTGGCGGGTTGAATCCTTCGCTGCAGCAGAGTCTTGGCGGCCAGAATACGGGCGGCCCTCCTGCCGTGGACGCAAATGGGAACCCTGTGGCCAATGCGAATGATGGCAAGAGCGCGGGCGACAGCGACACCACCGTCAAGGCTGAGGGGAGCTCCGATCAGCAGCCTGCCCCTGGTCCGGGCGTTCAGGCGTTTGGCGGCGGTGCGATTGTGGGTGTGGCCAGCACCAGTCGGAAAGAAACGATCCGCGAGTTCAACAAGAAGCACCGTTACAACGAGTGGCAGTTTATATATGATCCTGGAACTGACCGGGGCGGGTTGATCACTACTCCGGCGCAACCGCAGTTGCTGGGTGGAGGGCAGTTTCCGCAGGATCTTCAGGGAAAACCCAACGCGCCGGGACAGCCGGACACTCAGCCCAATCCGAGCAGCGGTTCGGCGGCGAATCCGGCGCCGATTGGGGATCCGCAGCAGTAGCCAGCAATTCTGATTTCATTTTGGAACTAAAAAGCCCCACCTCTCGGTGGGGCTTTTTATATGAAATTTGTCTGCGAGCTTGAACGATTACACGCTAAAAGACGAGCCGCAGCCGCAGGTGCTCTTCACGTTCGGGTTCTCGAACTTGAAGCCGGCGCCTTCGAGGGTTTCCACGTAATCCACGCGGCAGCCGTTCAGATACATCACCGAGGTGGCGTCGACGTAGACCTTGAGGCCTTCGAACTCGAATACTTTGTCCATCATGCCGGGAGCATTTTCGAACTGCATGGAGTAGGAGAAGCCGGAGCAGCCGCCGCCGACCACGCCGACGCGCAGGCCGGAGGGAGCGGGATTCTGGCCTGCCATGATTTCCTTCACCTTGGCAATCGCGGTCGAGGTGAGGGTAACCGGCAGCGCCTTAGGCGCAGCCTCGGGAGCGGGTTGGCTCGTAACTTCCGGGGTGGTTGTGGTGGTCGCCATGGTTATCTCCTTGGGAACTGACTGAATCACAATTATAGCAGCCGCCGCCGTTTCAACCCAACTAAGGGGATACGATGGCATAAGCTGATTTGTTATCACATACTTGTCTATTAGATGCAACAGATAGTCATGGGGACGCACCGTTTCCGGCACCGTTGCCTTGGCCCGGGCGGCACGCCCTTGCCAACGGGTTTATACTGTTTTCGAGAGGCTCCTACTTCCCCAGGACCCAGTAGACTTCCGGGGAGAGGGAGTCGGCTTGCAAGTGTAGACCGGAGGCGAATATGACTCCGCTAACCTGGCTTCTGTCGATCTGGGGTGCGTTTACCGCCGTTCTGGTGGTTTTGCTGATTTACCGCGGCACCCTCTCCATGCATGAAGACGATCAGCTCTTTCTGAGCGATCCCGACTCGCCACGACACCGGGAGCAGGAAGAACTGCTGGTGAAAATGAACAAGCTAAGGCCGATGCTCAAGATATTCGGCACAGGTTCGGCGGTGACGATTTTGGCCGCTGGTGCGACGTTCGTTTACCAGAGTCTGACCGCCATCCAGTAGGGCGGCGTAAGATTTCTAGCTGGACGCTGGGTGAAGTGTTTTCTGGAGACCCTGCGTCCCGCCTGAGGTCGCGAAGCTACAATTGCTGGCATGCGTTTCCCTTCCTGTCTGTTCCCCTTGCTGTGCTTGACGTTGATGATTGTGCACGGATCCGCGCGTGCGCCGGCAACTCCTCGCTTCCGTCCGACCTTCCGCCCGATCGGACCAGGCGGTGGGGGCGCGCTTTTCGCTCCGGCCATCAGTCCGCATGATCCCCGGCTCGTATTGGTCGCGTGTGACATGACCGGTTCCTACATTTCCAACGATGCAGGAGAATCGTGGCGCATGTTCAATCTGCAGGGGCGGGTGCGGTTTTTTGTATTTGATCCCAAGGACCGGGACGTCATTTACGCCGGCGGTGTGGGTCTGTGGCGCAGCACCAACGGCGGGGGGACGTGGAACCTGATTTACCCGAATCCCGAGAAAGTTAGCGCGATACAGTTCAGTTCGGATGACGCTGGGGTGAGCTTTGTTACCGAGGAAAAGCCCGGGAGGGTGACCGCGCTGACGGTGGACCCCGCGGATTCGAAAACGCTCTATGCGGGAGTGCAACGCGGCGACAGTAACAGCATTGTTGAGTCCAAGGATTGGGGTAAGACCTGGCATAGCTTGGGCGCTGTGCCGGATTCCGCGCTGCGAATTGCCGTCGATCCGCATTCCGCCGCGGCGGACCGGACTCTGTATGCGCTGGGCACAACATTTGTTTCGGCAAGAGAACACGGCTCGTGGCTCAAAAAGGCTCTGCCCAAGGGTGTGGATGCCTTCTCCATGGGTCCGGGTGGAGGTTCGTTGGCGGTGTCCAGCGCGTTTTCTCCGCAGGGTGGCGCGGCGGTGCTTTACGCCGTTTCACCGTCGGGCCTATTCATTTCCGATGATGGCGGGGTTACGTGGAGGAAATCCGAGTTGCCCGGCTCGGGGACGACGGTGCGCGCGGTGGCTGTAAGCCCCAGCAATCCGAACGTGGCCTACGTTTCCTATAAGAACCTTCAGGAAGGATTTTTCTCGAAGACGACGTCCCTGGGCGTGGCGCGAACCAGCGACCGGGGCAAGAGCTGGGAGCTGGTGTGGAAGGAGTCGTCGCAACCGGCGGCGAACATTCACGAAGCGTGGATGAGCCCGTTCTTCGGTCCGGGCAATCCAGATAGTCCAATTGATATGGCTGTGTCGGAGAACGACCCGAACCTGGTGTACACCACGGATTTCGGGCGAGTTCTGCGAACCTCGGATGGGGGCAAGAACTGGCAGGAGGTATATTCGACGCGGCGCGACGATGGCACGTTTGCGGGACGGGGCCTTGAAAACACGACGAACTATGGTATTCACTTCGATCCTTTCGATGCGAAGAGGATGTTCATTTCTTATACCGACATCGGTCCGTTCCGCAGCGAGAACGGAGGCGAGAGCTGGATTCCGGCGAAAGATGGCATTCCCGCCAAATGGCAGAACACCACCTACTGGATTGTGTTTGATCCCGATGTTCGCGGACGAATGTGGGCCGCCACAAGCGGACAGCATGATCTGCCCGAGCCGAAGACCTGGCGCAAGAGGCCGCCGAGCGCATGGGAAGGCGGGATTTGCATTAGCGAAGATGGTGGCAAGTCTTGGCGGCCATCAAATACCGGGATGCCGTCGGCCGCGACCACGCACATCCTGCTGGATCCACGAAGCTCCCCGAATGCGCGCGTGCTGTATGTCGCTGCGTTTGGTCAGGGTGTTTATAAATCGACGGACGGCGGCAAAACCTGGTCTTTGAAGAACGAAGGAATTGCGGGGAAAGAGCCGTTTGCATATCGGCTGACCATGGATACGGCGGGCAATCTCTATCTCGTAGTCGCCCGCCGCAGCACGGACGGAAGCATCGGCAACAATGAAGACGGCGCGCTGTATCGCTCGACAGATGGTGCGGCGCACTGGATACGGATCGCGCTTCCAGAGGGCGTGAACGGGCCGCGGGGGCTTGCCGTGGACCCCAGGAATGCAAAGCGGCTTTACCTCGCAGCCTGGGGGCGTAATCTTCCCCACCATGCCGAGGGTGGGGGCGTGTATCTGTCGGACGATGGCGGCAAGTCCTGGCGCGCGAGCTGGACGCCCGCTCGACGAATCAACGACCAACATGTTTACGACATAACCATCGATCCGAAGCAGCCGGATGTGCTATATGCGGCGGGATATGAGTCTTCGGTCTGGCGCTCCGGCGACAAGGGCAAGACCTGGAAGCGGATTCCTGGTTTTAACTTCAAGTGGGCGAACCGGGTTATTCCGGATCCGCAACATGACGGCATGATCTACATCTCGACATTCGGCGGCGGTGTCTGGCACGGTCCGGCTCTGGGCGACCCCAGCGCGGTGGATGAGATTGCCACGCCTGTGGCTGCGCATGGACGGTGATTTGAAGGGGCACGGCTTCAGCCGTGCCGTAAAAGCTGCATAAAACCTGGGCTTTAGCCCCTGAGGAAATTGTCTCAAGCAACACGAACAACGACGGGGGAAATACGCTCCCTCGGGGGCTGAAGCCCCTGTCTCTTACTGAACCCATACGGCACGGCTGAAGCCGTGCCCCTTCAAGACGAGTCCCCCCTGCTGGAGGGTACTTCTGTCGTGGACTAAACTGCTGGCGCGGCTTCCTTCCGGGTCAGAAAGTAGTGCACTGCGGGAGTGATGATCAGGGAGAGCACCATGGAAATCAAGACGCCGCCGATCACTGCGATGGCCAAGGGTTTCAACATCTGGGAGCCGGCACCGAGGGCAAGGGCAAGCGGGAACATACCTGCGACTGTAGCCAGCGCCGTCATCACGATGGGACGCAAACGGCGGCGGCTGGCTTGCACCATGGCCTCCTCGGCGGAAAAGCCAAAACTGCGGAACTTCTGGTCAGCATCCAAGAGCAAGATTCCGTTCTTGGCCACGATGCCGATGACCATGATCATGCCTATAAAGGAGGAAATATTGAACGTCGTGCGTGTGGCCAGCAGGGCGAAGAAGACTCCCGAGGTGGAGAGCAGCGCGGAAGCAAGAATCGCGACTGGAGCCGCAAATGTTCCGAACTCGAAAAGCAGCACGACGAAGACCAGCAGAACTGCCAGCACCAGGACCAACACAAGATCGTGAAACGATTTCTGCTGCTCCGCAAAGGTGCCGCCATATTCCACGCGAATGCTGGACGGAAGCTGGAGATCGCTGACGGCTTTCTGAACCCCGGCGATGCCGGTCCCCAAGTCGACTCCTTCGAGACGCGCGGTAACAGCCACATCGCGTTGTAGATTTTCGCGGCGGATTTCGGTTTGCCCGGGGATCTCGGTCATCGTCGCCAGCGCGCCCAAAGTTGCCGTTCTACCGGTCGAACTTGTGAGCAGTGTGTCCCGCATGGCTTCCAGGGAAGCGCGGTTGGCCTCTGGAAAACGGACGCGCAAAGTATAGGCGCGATCATTGGCAACCACGGGTGTCGGCGCAGGCTCGCCGGTGAGCATAGCCGACGCATCGGTGGCAACTTCCTCGGGAGTGAAGCCCGCTCGCGCCGCCACACCGGGATTGATCTTGAACATGATCGCTGGTCCGCTAATGGTGTTCTCGATGCCGTCCAGTTCATCCACGACACCAGGCACGTTATGAATCGCTTCCGCCACTTTCGGAGCCCACTTCTGCAGCAGCGTCGCGTCGGGCGAGAAGAGTTTTATCTGTACAGGCTGAGGCGCGCTGGTGAGATCGTCAATCATGTCCTGTAGGACTTGGACAAATTCAACCTTAACAGCCGGCTCTTCCTTGGCAATGTCAGACCGGATGTCCGCCATGATGTCGTCTATTTTGCGGCTGCGATCCTGTTTCAGCTTGACCAAAATATCGCCCGTATTGGCCTCGGTGACAGAAGCCAACCCGAGTTGCATGCCAGTGCGCCGAGAACTGCTTTCCACCTCTTTGACCTCGCTCAGCATCTGCTCGATGTGGTTGATGACGCGATTGGTTTCCGCCAAAGAACTTCCCGCCGGCATAATATAGTCGATGGTAAAGCCGCCTTCGTCCATTTCTGGAAGCAGGTCTGTTCCCAGGAAGCGGAAGGATACATATGAGAGTGCGATCAGGGCGACGCTGAGGCCGACCAGCCACTTTGGATGTTGAAGAGCGCGCCGCAGCCAACGTCCCTGGAAACTCACAACTTTCAGGAAGAAGCCGCGCAGGGATGCCTCTTCGGCAGCCATGATGCGCCGCGTGGCTTCTTCTTCGCTTTCAGGGGCGAGACCTGGATTGGCGCTCGCAGATTCCGCACTAGGTTCGCTGTTTTTGCTCCGGATCAAGAACAAACTGAGCGTAGGCGTCCAGGTCAGCGCCAGAATCAACGACGTGAACAGCGATACGGCGAGCGTAACCGCCAACGCGCGGAAAAACGTCCCGGTGACGCCGGTAATGGCGATCAGCGGCAGGAACACGACCACTGGCGTGATGGTCGATCCAGTCAGGGGAACCGTGATCTCGCGCAAGGCGCTGCGAATGGCCTGCAGCGGAGACTGGCCCGCGTCGCGGTGCAGCACAATGTTCTCCACGACCACGATGGCGTCGTCAATCACTAACCCCACAGCAGCCGCCAGTCCACCCAGCGTCATCAGGTTGAAGCTCTGCCCTAAAATTTTGAGCGCTATAAACGTCACCATCACGGTGACAGGAATTACGAGGCCGGCGACAATCGATGTTCTCCAGTCGCCGAGGAAGGCAACCAAGATGATCGACGCGAGCACGAGCCCCAGTAAGATGGCATCGCGTACGCTGCTAATTGACTGTCCAACGATGATGGACTGATCGTAAAAGGGTTGAATCTCAACACCCGGCGGAAGCGACTTTTTGATGCGCTCCACTTCCGCATACACCTCGCTTGCGACCTGTACCGTACTGCTTTCGGGCTGACGATTGATATTCAGAAGAACAGCGGGCTTGCCGTGCGCGGTCACGATGGTGTAGACGGGCTTGACTCCTCGCGCGACCGCGGCGACATCGCCAATCCGCACGGGAACTCCAGCAGGAGTGGCCTTAATCACTGTTGCCGCAATCTCTTCCGTGGTTTGCACCTGGCCATTAATTAGTCCCAACACAAGCTGATGATTGCGTTCCAGCAGCCCAGGTGAATCGATCAGGTTGGTGCGCCGCATTGCCTCTAGAATGTCAGGCACGGTTACGCTGGCAGCAAGCAGCTTGGCCGGATCGGGAGTGATGTGGAATTCCGGTTCCTGCCCACCCTGCACGAGCACGGTCGAGACACCATCCAGCCGGTTGAGGCGCGGTTTGATTTCGTAGGTTGCGAGTTCCCAGAGCTGCGTTTGCGTGACGTTCGCCGAGGTCAGACTGTAGCCCATAATGGGGAAGCTGGCGAACGTCATGCGATGCGCTTCCACTTGGGCGGAGGAAGGCAGCGACGACTGCACGCGGGCGAGCGCCGCATTCACGGATTGCAACGTCTGGAACATGTCTACGTCCCAACTAAAGAACAGGTCAATCTCCGCTGAACCGCGGCTGGTGATGGAACGCACTTGCTGAAGGCCAGGAACGCTGTTGACCGCTTCTTCGAGAGGACGGGTTACTACGACTTGCATTTGGTCGATCGGCATGACGCCGTTATCGACCGCAATCAGGATGCGGGGAAAATTTGTGGCGGGGAAAACCGCAACGGGAATGGTGGAAGCCACGTAGCCGCCCAGGAGGGCAACCACGGCGATGAGGAAAATTACAGACCGGGAATGGCGCGCCAGCCAGTATTCGGATTGCAGAATCTTCTCGCCCACCCCCCCGCCATTTTCGCTTTTCATGCCCTCGGTTTGCTTCTCCCTGTTTTACGATAAATCGTTTGCATGAAGGATAGCTGAAGAAGGCAGGAAAGTTGGTGCCACGGCAGCTAAACAGGCTGCTGAAAACACACTTGAAATCCGAACCCCTTACCTCGGGGCTGAAGCCCCACTCATTCGCGGGCACAGATCGCAGCGCTAAAGCGCAGCGCCGCCCAAAAGCTGAGTTCTTTCAATTTGTTGAGATGAGAAAAGTGCTGCACCAGACGCGTGCGGCTGGCTGCTGCGCTGAGAGCGCAAGGCGTTGCGGGAGGTAGGGAAAAGGGGAGGGGTTAGACGTCTTTGGACGAGTCAGACCAGATTTCTCCAGCGCTGCCCATCCTTAGAGACACGAACTAAAGACGCGAACTAGACTTCAGCGCTGGCGTACGAATTGATTTCGCAGTTCAGCAGGACTTCTTCAAACTCTGGCGTGGCCCAAATCATGGTGTAATTCTCCTCGTACTACTTCCGTTATTTTCGCACAAATCTTCGTTGCCGCAAGGCCCAATAATACCTATAGAATCAATAACTTACAAGCGTAGCTCTAGTGGCGTTTTTGCCACAGCAGTAAATCCAGCCCGAACACGATGCCCTGGCCGGGCATCACGACGTTCTGGATCTCCTGATAATGGGTGTCGGCAATGTTCGAAAAGCCCAGATTGGCGCGAACTCTTCCGTAAAACTCGCGGGAAATGGCTGCGTCCCAGACCGCGTACGGGTCTGTCGAGTAGCGCTGCACGACACCGATTTGACTGCGAGCCTGGATTCTTCCAGGAAGCTCGCCAAGCCAGCCCACTACGGCACGATGGGTCGGGTAATTCGATGTATAACGGGACTGCAAGCCTTGCAGGGCGTCTTGGGTTCCGTGGATTGCCGTGTAGCTGACGCTGGCTTGCTGGTTGTGCGGCAGGTGCGCGGATAGGGCGGCTTCGATGCCGGTAAAGTTTAAGCGTTCGAGATTCGAGGCAACGTAGGGACCATTTGTCAAAGTTTGCACGTAGTCGATGACATCGCGTTGGCGAGAGTGGAACACGGTAGCGTCGGCCTTCCAGCGTCCGTCGGGATTCCATACGACTCCGCCTTCGTAGTTCCATCCGGACTCGGGCTTCAGTTTTGGATTTCCCTGATTGAAGGGATCGGTGTAGTAGAGATCTGCGTAGGTGGGAATGCGGAAACCGCGGCTCACCGAGGCCTTGAGTTTCCACCCAGTGCCGAGTACATAACCCGCCGCTACCGACGGCGTAAATTCGCCGTCGCTGCCGTAGAACTCTTCCCGCGCGCCAAGCGAGAGGGAGAAGCGTCCAAGAGAGCGCGCATCCAGATTCACGTAACCCGCGCCGCGATCCCGGGAATGTTGGCCCAGGTTGTTGCTGTCGATGGAATCGTGAAAGCCTTCGCCGCCAAAGGACAGCGTGGTGTTGGTGGAGAGATCCTGATGGCGGCGGAGTGCGAACTGATAGCTTTCGTCGATGTGGTTGTTTTCGAAGACGCCCGGCTTGTCACGAAACAGAACAAATTCGTCAGTGTGGCGACGGTAGCCAAGATCGAACTCCGTGTTCTTACCGACGCCCTGACGCAATCCTGTAAACCAGGCTTTGGTGCGCTCGAAGGAATTGCAATTACAGTAGAACTGGTCCGCGCCGAAGGGCTTGTCGCTGATGCCCAAGAGGATCGTTGTACTGCCGAGCGCGGTCGTAAAATCCGTGTGCGAAAACGCGGCTGTGTTGCGGTAGTCGCGGTCCGGGCGGAAGCCGCTGGAAAAATCCCGCCAGAGGGTGAGCTGCTCGCCCACGCTCTTTTGCAGGAACGACGCGGCGAGTTTCTGCGAGTTTACGCCAAAATTTCCGACTTCGGAACCGAAGCGCAGTTCTGACCACTTCGGAGTCGAGGTAATAAAATTCACTGCTCCACCCATAGCGTCGGCGCCGTGGATGGTGGATCCCGCGCCACGCAGCACCTCCACGCGCTCCAGTCCATCGAGTGGAACGGGCACGTCGAGATTATGGTGAGCTGTTTGCGCGTCGTTCACGCGCAGGCCGTCGAGCAGAACCAATGTCTGGCCAAACGTGGAGCCGCGGAGGGAAAGATCACCTTGCACGCCGTTGCCGCCGCGCTGGCGGAGGTCAATCGAGGCGTCGCTTTGCAGCGCTTCCGTCCAATAGTGGTGCAGAGGCGCAGTGTCTCGAACTTCAATCACGCCAACGGAGCGGTTGATTTCATCTAGCGGCGTAGGCTCGAACGTGCCAGTGACCACGACGATGGTTTTCACTTCGGGCGGGGGCGGGTCGGCGATGACCTGATCGGCCGTGATCTGGCCTGTTGGTGAAGGCTGTTGTGTCTTCGCCGACGAAGAGGGCTTGGCTGGCGGGTTTTGAGGATCGCTGGCCGCCGACGCTATCGGAGTCAGCGCCAGGAGAATCAAGCCACAAAAAAAAGCGGAGAATAGACTTCGAATCGTCATCATTGGGAATCGTGATTATACAGAGGACCCTCTACTGGTTCTGCGATACACCGGATCGAAATTTCTTTTTATTGTTCGTTAACTACTCTTGGTCCCTCCGACGTGAGTGCGGCGGCTACTGCCTTATAGTGGAGATATCTTCCATCTCGTTTCCCAGCTACAGCATTCGTGGGCGGGTTGGATGCAAGTTTCACTCAACTTTGTAGGAGTCGACAAAATGCCCAAGGAGAAAAAGCCCCGTAAACCCGTTCTGGAAAAAGGGAGTTCGGCAAAGAAGGTTGTTGCGAAACCCGCAGCCGAAGCAACCCCGCTCGACACCGCAGCAACCGAACTCACGGCAAAAGTAGCAGCTAAGACAAAATCACGCGTTAAAACGAAGTCTCCGAAAATCAACCCACCCATCAACCCACAAACCAATTTGGAAGAAGCCATTCGCTTCCGCGCCTATGAGATTTACCTGCAACGCGGCGGTATGCCAGGAAACCCGCGTGAGGATTGGGCTGTCGCTGAACGCGAGGTCCGCGCCTACTTCGACCAAAACGCCGACGCCTAGTCGCGACGAATCAGCGTAGAATGCAGGGTCACGGGGAAGGCCTGCGCCCTGGGACCAAGTTCCATGAGCGCCTTTCCCGGTTTTACCCGCTGAATCGGTCCCCTCAGAACTTGCCCTCGTAGGTTTGCTTCAAGAAGGGTGCTTTTGAAAGAATAAACGCACCCGAAGGAAACTCATGGCGCAATTCAGCGGTTTGGCGGTTTGTCTCGTGTTCTTGCAGGACGCCCCCAATATTGGTGACACGTGGTCTAACTTTTTTATGGCCCACGCGGCGCAGCTGGGTAGCTTCTTTCTGCTCCTTGCTCTGGCGCTGAGCATTTATAGTTTCGCCGCGGGCGCACTGGCTCTGCTCGAGCGCGACCCTGCTTCTGACAGACTGGGCGAAACCGCCCGACGGGCTGGCATCGCGACTTTTTTCTTGGTCCTGCTAGCGGCCGTCACCTTAGTCACCGCCGCTTTCCAGGACAACTTTTCCCTCGCTTATATCTTCCACCACAGCAACCGCGATCTCCCGGCACCTTACAAGTTCGCCGTCCTCTGGTCGGGCCAGGAAGGCTCTCTGCTCTTCTGGACCATGCTGCTGTCCACCTATGGCCTGGTGCTGCGGCTGCGCCACAAGACAGATACGCGCTTGTTTGCGCACGCTTCCGTCATCATCGCAGCAGTACAGATTTTCTTCTTGTTGCTGGTAAATTTCGCGGCTCATCCTTTCGCGGTCATGCAAGGGGAACTGCCCCTGGATGGCAGCGGCCTGAATCCTCTACTGCAATATCCAGAGATGGTCATTCATCCGCCGATGCTGTACCTGGGCTATGTGGGCTTCACCGTGCCCTTTGCCTTTGGGCTCGGAGCGCTGATCATGCGCTACCCCGGCGAAAAGTGGATTCACATCACGCGCCGCTGGACCATGGTCACATGGGCTTTCCTCAGCATCGGGATTTCCCTCGGGTCCCATTGGGCTTACAACGTACTGGGCTGGGGAGGTTATTGGGCGTGGGATCCCGTGGAAAACGCATCGTTCATGCCCTGGCTCACCGGCTTGGCGTTTCTGCACTCGGTGATGATGCAGGAAAAACGCGGCATGTTGAAGATATGGAACGTGTGGCTGGTGTTCTCCACCTTTCTGCTTTCGATCTTAGGAACTTTTCTAACCCGAAGCGGCGTCATCAGCTCGGTTCATGCCTTTGCGCAGTCTTCCATTGGTGACTGGTTCCTCGTGTTTTTGGGGATTACGCTCAGCGTCTGCCTCTTCGTGTTCTTCAAGAATATTTCGCACTTGCAAACCGAGCACAGACTGGAGGCCGTGGTATCTCGCGAATCTAGTTTCTTGTTCAATAACCTCCTCTTGCTGGTTCTGTGCTTCATCGTTCTCTTGGGAACGTTTTTCCCGGTTGTTCACGAGGCGATTGTAGGTAGCAAAGTTACCGTAGGCCCGGAGTTCTACAACAAGGAAGCTATTCCGATCGCATTGCTCTTGCTGTTGCTCACCGCTGTTGGCCCACTGCTCTCCTGGCGCAAGACATCAGTGGATAGTCTCCGCCGAAATTTTCTGTGGCCTTCCGTCGGAGCTCTCGTCGTTGCTGCCTGCCTGATAGTTGTCATACGACCCTGGCTGCATTGGTCATTCCTTTTCTCTCTGACGGCGATTGCGCTGGCGTCGCTGGTCATCTTCACGATCTCATCGGAGTTCATTCGCGGGGGCCGCGTCATCAGCCGTCACACCGGCCAAAACTTGCTGGTTTCCATTTCCCAACTAGGACGACGGAACACGCGCCGCTACGGCGGATATATCGCCCACATCGGTTTCGTGGTCGTAATCATTGGAATCGCAGGGTCGGAGTTCAACCGCGACAAGGAAATGGAGATGGGATACGGAGATAAGCTCCAGATCGGCAGCTATGAGCTCGTATGCCGCTCCTACACGCAGGAAGACAAACCGAACTACGGCAGCGAGTGGGCGATTCTCGAAGTCTTTCAGGACGGAAAACAAATCGACACGATGTACCCCGAGCGGCGCTTTTTTAAAGCCAGCCAACAGACTGCGACCATGGTGGCGAAGCGTTCTACACTCAAAGAAGACTTGTATGTCGTCTATGAAGGCCTCAACCAGGATACGGGCCGGCCCATCATCAAAGTTCATGTCAACCCTCTGGTAGTTTGGATATGGATTGGCGTCTTCATTTTGCTTACAGGTGTTGGCCTGGCCATGTTGCCAAACACCGCTCCGGTCGCGGCCACGGTGCCCGCGCGAGTGCAAACGGCCCCGGCGGGTGCCGGCGACTAATGAAAACCCTCGTTCGATCCAGCGTCTTTCGAGCGTCTTGGGCATCGCCGCGGCGTCTTCTGCAAGCAGCAGTCCTGATGGTCGTCACCACGTTGTTTCTTGGTGCAGGCGACGATGCGCGGTTCCAAATGCTGGGCCACAAGCTGATGTGCGTCTGCGGATGCAACCAGATTCTGCTCGAATGCAACCACGTCGGCTGTTCGTACTCCACGCGAATGCGTGAAGAATTGGCAGAGGCTACGGAACGTCACGAGAACGACGACTTGACCTTGCAAGTTTTTGTGCAGAAGTATGGACCAACCGTGATTGCCGCGCCCACGGTCACTGGATTCAACATCGTGGCCTGGATCATGCCCTTTGTTGTGTTGCTCGCGGGAATCGCGTTGGTCGTGTACGTGGTGCGCACGTGGAGGAACCGGCCGCCACCTAGCCCTCCAGGCGGCGTTGGACCGGCGAGTGGAGCGGATCTGGACAAATACCGGGAGCTGGCCCGCTCGGAGACGGAACTATGACAACGGTTTATTTTCTTTGCGGCTTGGTGACTGTCGTCACGCTGTTTTATGTTTTTGGTGGACCCGCCAGCGTCTTCTCCAGTCCGGAGAAGACGCGCCTGAACTATCTGCAAGAGCGGAAAGATGTTGTCTACGAGAACCTGCGAGATTTGAATTTTGAATACCGCGCGGGCAAGCTCTCCACTGAAGACTACAACTCGCTGAAGGCGAGCCTGGAAGAGGAAGCCGCTGCCATCTTGGCGGAATCCGCCCGTCTCCAGGGATTGTCTGGCATCGGTTCGCAAGGCATCTCCGCTTCCACTTCTGAAACGAAAGGGGGAAGAGCTTGATGCTCTCCCGTCTATCTGGTTTTTCGATCTCGCGCTTTTTTCTGTGTTCGATACTCGGCCTCGCTCTTACGTTCTCCGCTCTCGCACAAAACTTGACCGGCACGGTCACGAATGGCACGTCGGGAAAAGTTGCCGCCGGAGTCGACGTGACTCTGATCAAGCTGGCGCAAGGCATGCAAGAGGCTGACAGCACGAAGACCGACTCCAAGGGCAACTTCAGCTTCAAGCTGGATGACGCGGGTGGACCGCATCTGGTTCGCGCCACGTTCCAGGGCGCGACGTACTTCAAGGCTGCGCCTCCTGGAACTTCGTCAGTCGAACTCACCATCTACGACTCAGCGGCGCAAGTCGAAGGCCTGAGCTACACCGTCGAAGTCCTCAAGTTGCAGACCGAAAACAATCAACTCAACGGCACCCGGCTTTTCGTCATCAACAACCAGTCGAAGCCTCCGCGGACACAGATGGGCGACGCTACCTTCGAGTTTTATTTGCCCGAGGGCGCGCAGATCGATGCGACTATGGCCAGAGCTCCGAACGGCAATCCAGTGAAAGCCGCCGTTGAGCAACGCAAAGAAAGAAATCTCTACGCCTTCAACTTTCCTCTGCGCCCCGGGGAAACTCAATTACAGATTGGGTTTCATACCAAGTATTCGGGTTCCGCCGAAATCAATCCCAAATCGAAGTATCCGCTCGAGCACTTTGTGGTCATGCTGCCCAAGTCGATGAAGTTTGACCCGATGGGGACACCCTTTCAATCGATTCAGGATGGACCCGGCGCTGGTTCCGCCAATGTGCAAGTCGTCACGCAGACCCAACCCGGCAAGCAACTGACATTCAAGATCTCTGGTTCTGGAACACTTCCCGAAGAAGGCGAGGGTGGGGA
>Ga0207116_10136_pt1 | contig 21008 bp, 17 predicted proteins | sample Alteio_BWMinHeat_44_FD_153550 | JGI IMG/M metagenome (GOLD analysis project Ga0207116, IMG submission 153550) | Enriched cells from forest soil in Barre Woods Harvard Forest LTER site, Petersham, Massachusetts, United States -... | ecosystem: Environmental > Terrestrial > Soil > Temperate forest >... | reverse complement strand
AGTCGGCGCCGACTTTGCCGCGCGGCTGGCGATTGGTGGCGGCGAATGACGCGGAGTTGGAATTGGCGTTGAGCCGGTTGTATCCGGGAGCCGTGGCGGATTGGCACGCGGCGCGGTCGGCGCATCCGCCAGTGACGAATTACCGGGAGTATGCGAATCGGCAATCGGGGATGTTCCGGGTGACGGCGAAGTTGACCGACGCGCAAGTGGCGGAGGTGGTCAAATCAAGTTGCGACGCGAAATTTTGTTTGAAGCGGCGGTTGTGGACGGTCACGGGATTGGAACCGGATGCGGCGGTGACGAAGAGTCTAATCCCGTGTCTGGAGCCGTGCGCAATTTTGATGGAAGCGGCGCGGCGGAAGTTTCGGGCGGAGCAGCCGGAGAACGCGGCGATGAAACTTGCGGCGGAGTCGGAAGCGGGTTAAGTATGCTGAGCAACCTGGGGAATAATCTATGAAACAAAACTCGTTATCGTCGCGGCGAATTTTCGCCGGCTTTGGAAAATTGATTTTATTGTGTGGACTTATTATGGGCCTGGTTGCCCGGGCTGATGATGTGGTGACGTCGCCGACAAATTCCGCGGCGGCCACGAATGATGAGGCGGCCGACCAGGCTTGGAAGCTGGTGCGCAAGGCGTCGCAACCGCCAATGCCGCCTGCCGAATGGGCCGACAAGCAGCCAACGAAGGAGGAGCAGAATCAGTTTTATATTCCACTGCTATTGAAGGGCGCGGATCTCGCGAAGGATTTTTATACGCAATACCCCAATCATCCCAAGGCCGGCGCGGCCAAGAAAGAGGAGTTGGATTTGCTGACCATCGCCGCCCAGCAGTTCGGCGACACCAATCACGCGGACCGTCTGGCGGCATTGCAGGAGAAGCGTGTTAACGATCCGGACGTGAGCGTGGACGAAAGATTTGAACTGCGGGTAAAAGCGGTGGAGAAATTGTTCGGAGGATTACCGGACACGCTGGGGGAATTGCAAAAGAGCGCGCTGGCGTTACAAAAGGATTTTCCCGACAAGGCGGAGGTTTACCGGTTGATGCTGGCGGTGCTGTCGCGGAGCGAAGGGGACGCAGCGGCGGCGATCGCCAAGGCGATCACGGACAGCCCGGCGCCCGACGACGTGAAGACGGAGGTGAAATTGACCGTGCGCATGGGTCCGCTTCTGAAGTTGCTGCCGGGATTGCCGAAGACTTTGCCCGAGCTGGAGGCAGGTGTGCGGGCGTTGCAAAAGGATTTTCCCGACTCGCCGAACGTTTATCAACTCATGATGATGGTGATGTCGGACTCGCCGGCCGACAAGGCGGAGGCGTTGGGGAAGGAAATCCTGGACGGCCCCGCGCCGGACCAGATCAAGGAGGAGGTAAAGACCACGTTGAAACATCTTGAAGCGGTGGGCAAGCCGATGGATGTGCATTTCACGGCGGTTGACGGGCGCGAAGTGGACCTGGCGGCGTTGAAAGGCAAGGTGGTGCTGGTTGATTTTTGGGCGACCTGGTGCGGGCCGTGCATGGGGGAATTGCCGCATGTGAAGGCGGCTTACGAGAAGTTGCACGCGCAGGGTTTTGAGATCGTCGGCATCAGCCTCGATGAAGACAAGGCAACGCTGGAGAAGACTTTGAAAGAAAAGGGAATGACCTGGCCGCAATATTTTGAAGGCGCGTGGAACCACAACAAATACCAGCAGGCGTTCGGGATCAACAGCATTCCGGCGATGTGGCTGGTGGACAAACAGGGCAACCTGCGCGATGTGAATGCGCGGGAGGGATTGGAAGACCGGGTGACGAAATTGCTGGCGGAATGATGAACTCACGCGATCTCGAACGCACGGAACCGGCGCTGAATTGGTTTGTAAGGCGCGCAAGGATTGGGCTTAATCCACGGCGATGATGGATTGGCTGCACGGCTGGGTTTTTTACCACGGACATTTCCTTGGCATTGAATGGGGCTGGTGGAAAGTTGTCGGCTGGACCGGCAATGCCATTTTCTCGTCCCGATTTGTCGTTCAGTGGTACGCGACCGAGAAGAAAAAACAGGTCGTGGTCCCGGGCGTCTTCTGGTGGTTGAGCCTGAGCGGCTCGCTGGTACTGCTAGCCTACTCGTTGTTTTACAAGCACGACTCCGTGTTTATCTTTTCATTCGCGTTCAGTTGGATTCCGTACGTCCGGAATCTCATCATCCATCACCGGCATGCGGATGCGCACTTGAGTTGCCCGGATTGTGGAACGCGGTGTCCGCCGCAGTATAATTTTTGTTTTGCGTGCGGAGCGAGATTGGTGCCGCCCGAGGCCGCGACCAAACCGTCAAAGAACTGATCGCCCGCTATTTCTTCTTTGGCTGGACGGTCGGATGGACATTGATATAGGAGCTGTACTTGTTGATGATGGGTGTGAAATCGGGATGGGTCTTGGCGAATTCGTTCAACTTGCCCCAGAAGTCAATGGCCTGCGCCTGCGCCGGGCCGCCAGAAGCCCACGCGCTGAGCAACTGGTTGACCTGGGCCAACTGGCCGCTCACCATGGAAGTCTGGCGGAACAAAAAGATGTTCACGCAAAAACTGAAGACGAATAACAACAGCAGCGAGCAGGACAGAATCGTCCGCAGCGATTGCACTTCACTCCGCAACTCCTCGACGCCCGGGCCGCCGGAGGATTCAAAACTGGTCTTTTCGGTGTCACTCATAAACAAACTATTTGGCGGGCTTCGGCGCGGTTGGCAGGGCTTTTCCGCCGGTGACGCCTTGGACGATGCGGGCGATGTCCGGGTTCTTGGAATTCTTTGCGTATTCGATAGTCTCGTTCAACAACGACTGCATCACATTCTGGGCGGCGCTGGCTTCAGCCACCGCCGGCTGGCCCTGCAGGCTTTGAATTTTGTGGATGGTGTAATTATATTTCCACATCAGCGCGGCACTCGCCAGCGTGCTCAGGAAAACCAAGCCGAGGAACATCCCGGTCAGTTGATTGTTCTTCATAAATATGCCGAGACTCTAGCCGGTTCGCGTTGATTGTCCAATGCGTTTTTGTCCGGGCAAGCGGAGTTTCGTTTCAACGCTACAACAGAAAATGATTCGTCGGGGAGATCTTGCATTCGGGAGTGCCTTGCAGGTTTCCGGCAGCATAACTGGTGTCCCAACTCGCCTGTGGATCCAGCGGACACGTTGGCAGCGAACCATTGGAACCGCGCCCGAGATACGGCTGCAATTCCGCCGTCCCCGGCCTCGCAGTGGCGGCCACCCGGTGATCCAATCCCCATTCCTGTTTCGCTCCGTCAATCTGCCGCAGATTATTGATGCACGCATTCTGCTGCGAAGTCGTGCGCGCATGCACGAAGTTCGGAATGGCGATCGCCGCAAGCAAGCCGATGATTGCAACCACGATCATGATCTCAATGAGTGTGAAGCCCGATTCGACACGATGCCGATTTTTCATCCTGTTGTCCCTTTCGATTGAACGGCGTGAACGCGGGCAGCGACGGTTATTATATAATTGCCACTAGCGGATCGTTCACGAATTGTCCGCTGCCCAGCCGCAATTCTCCTTGAGCACAGAGGCTGCCAGAAGCGGATTTGAGAATGTGTTTTCTTTGCCGCAACTCGATCCCGCAAACCGCCAGATTGTCCCGGAACGAGACAAAAGTGGATGATTTTTGGAAATGTTTTCATCAGCTTCGATTCACTACGTTATCAACCGCCGGTGCCTGATAAACACCTCGCGCAAACTCGACGACATTTCATCCTGCAACGCCTGCGCCTCGCGATAAATCTCCACGTTCCCGCGCTTCGGCTGCGCCGTCTCCGATTTGTTCACCTCGATGAACTCACCCGTGATTTCCGCAATCCCAACTTTCTCCCCCGCCTGCCGCCGCCAGCACCAGAGCGCTTGCAGCGCCGCGCCGTAAGCCGCGCCCTCGCTCACCTTCAACGTCACCACCTCAGTGTTGAAAACGTCCGCCATGATCTGCCGCCACGCGCGCGATTTCGCCCCGCCGCCCGTCGCGCGAATCTGCGCCGGCTTCACACCCAGTTCCGCCAGCCGCCGCAAGCCATAATTCATCCCCAGCGTCACGCCTTCCATCGCCGCGCGCGCCAGGAATTCCGGCGCGTAAGTCCGCTGATTCACGCCCAGCAAAACGCCCGTGCCCGCCGGCACATTCGGCGTGCGTTCGCCTTCGAGATACGGCAACAAAATCAATCCGCCCGAACCCGCCGGCACGCGCGCAACTTTCGCTGAGAAGGTTTCGTGCGACCAACCGGCCGCGCGCCGCATCATCTCCGTTGCCGTCGTCACGTTCATCGTGCACAACAACGGCAGCCAGCGATTTGTCGAATCACAAAACGCCGCAATCTCGCCCTCGGGATCCACCACCGGTTTCTCCGCGCACGCGTAAATCGTCCCGCTCGTGCCGAAGCTCGCGGTGATCACCCCCGCGCTCGTGTTGCCAGTGCCGATTGCGCCCATCATGTTGTCGCCGCCACCCGCGCTGACCAGCACGCCCGCGTTCAAGCCCAATTCCTTCGCCGTCGCCGCGCTTAACTTCCCCGCCGGCTCGTCACTCGCGATCAGCGGCGGCAACTTGTCCGCCAAACCGGTATCAATTGCTTCCAGCGCCGCCTGCGACCACTTGCGCTTGCGCACATCCAGCAAAGCCGTCCCGCTCGCATCGCCATATTCCATCACCCGCTCGCCGGTCAGCCAGAAATTCAAATAATCATGCGGCAACAGCACCGTCGCCAGTTTTTGAAAATGCTTCGGCTCATTTTTTTTGAGCCACAAAATCTTCGACGCCGTGAAACCCGGCAGCACCGCATTCCCGAGCGCGCGAATCGTCTGCTTCAACCCGCCCAGCTTCGCCGTGATCTCGTCGCACTCGGCCATCGTCGCGGTGTCGCACCAGAGTTTCGCCGGGCGGATGACTTCGCCCTTCGCATCCAGCGGCACGAATCCGTGCTGCTGCCCGCTCACGCCGATGGCCACGACTTCCGACGCCGAAGCCTTCGCCGCGCGCAACGCCGCCTTCAGCGCGCGCGCCGTGGCGTCGCGCCAGGTTTGCGGATGCTGCTCCTTCGCGCCGGGGGGCAGATTTGGAATCAGCCCGTAAGCCTGCGCCGCCGACGCCAGCACCTTGCCGTCGCGCGCGTTCACCACCAGCACCTTGGTGGATTGCGTGCCGCTATCAACTCCGATCAAAAGGGTTCTCATGCGCAATAACAAATCAGACCCGCCGATGCCTGTGAAGCTTTATCCGACCCGGCCAAAGTCTTGCCGGCGCGGTCACAGATTTTTTCTTGCTGTAACCCGGAATAGCCCGGTTGATTCCGGTTGACCGCGGTTTTTTGAAGGCTTCGGAAGGAAATCGCCCGGTTCCCTGGTTGCAAGCGGGCATTGCGAAAAAAATTTCTGCTGGATATGTGACCAAAGGTGAATATAGCTGACTTTATCTGACAATAGCTGACAATATGTGGCACCCCCTGCCAGATATTGTCACCTAATTCGCCAACGGGTGTCACATATTGCCAGCTTTGTTCATATCGCAACCCGGCAAATTTTGCCGCCCGGTCCGCTACCTTGACCGTGCTCAATTGATTGATGCCATGAATTTCAACGCAAAGGCGCGAAGTCGCCAAGGCGCAAAGTTCCAAATTGTCAGGGACGGTCTGCCGTACGAACGCGGGTTGGCGACCAAATCTCGTCTGGCAAGAATCCCTTTGCGGCCTTGCGCCTTTGCGCCCTTGCGTTAAACCCTCCCCATCCCGTCCCCGATCAAAAATCGCAAATCTAAGATCTAATATAATTGTCACGTTCCCAGATTAGCAGAACCGCAGGTCGTTTTTGTAACCTATGGTAGGATTGACACGATATTTATTTTTGATGAATCTTTGTGAAAAAACCGCGACTTCGCCCAATGTTTAAAGGCATTTCGTGCCTTTCAAAAAGGACGCTAAATTTCGAGGTTTGAAAATACTTTTTGTCCTACAAGATTTTGCAGCCGGGATTAGGAGAAGAAGGCTCTTGAGAGTGGTTCTGGTACGCTGTGGACTGAAAAGGTCGGGAAGTATCACCCGAAGGCATAACATATTGTCTTTCACAACGCCCCTTGAATTCAAACCCCAAGGGGGTTTTTTATTTATCGGATTTTTCAATGTGATGGTTTTTTTAGAATGTGAGACGCTTCATTCTCCAGAATTTTATCCTGAAAACGTTGCACCTTAGTTTGCCAGCAATAAAATCCGCTTGTAGTCCATGATAGGCAGACAAGCAAAATTATAAAGGTACCCTTGCGACAAAGCCCAAAATCTGATATTGCCACATCCAACTCATATTTTGCATTTTTGACTTCTTGTTCCTTGATTTTGAATTGGTTTCTTTCTTTTTTCAATTCTTCAAATTTCAAATGTACATCATTTCCCTCTTCTGGTGAGATAATCTTTTTTTCCGTATCATGCTGTTTAATTAACTTCTGGGTTTCGGCGTCTAAATTTGTAACCGACTCCAAAAGAATTTCAGCTTCGACATTCAAGAGTTGGATACGGCTAAGGCACTCTACTTGTTGCTTTCTTAGGGTGGCAATTTTGTCAAAGGAGAAGATACCAATTATCACCATAGTTGCGAGTCCGCACAATGCAGTGAATTTGTATAAATTGTCAGTCGGTAACTGTGGAAGTTCCATAATAGGTGCGGTCGTCAATCCATGTTTGATGTTTTGGTAACGCGGCGAGATTGCAGTGGATAGCAGCAATCGTCAACGGGTTTTATCGGCGTCAATCGTCGCATTTGCAACTTGAAAAAATACCTGATTGGCAATATTATCCGTCATGGCAACTCCAATTGTTCAAGAAGAACCTGAAAAGACACGTACGATTGATGAGGCAATCAAGGCATGTGAGAAAATTATCCAAAGGCATAGAACCCATTCCTTACTGATGGTATTTCTTATGCTTATTTGTGGGGGACTATTTTATGGAGCGTTTTATAGTCTAAAGCGTGCCGCCGAAATCGTATTTCCCGGTACGGGAGGGATGATAAATGAGGAGTCTGCCGTGGCTCTTCATGAGAGAATTACACATTACCCGTACATGTTCATTGGTTTATTTATTATTATTTTTGGAATTCTCGTTGCGCTTTACAGGTTTCATTTACTTGAAATAGCGAGAAACGAGCAAATTAAGTTAGGTTTTTGGAGAATAAGAATTGCAGCGAATAATTCTAAATCAGGATTTGATTCAGAAGTGCGCCAAGCCCTCACCAAAGACGCTTTTCTTTTTGATAAGGGATCGAAATCAGAAAAAGGGAAAGAAATGGAAAGTCCAGTTCCCGGACATCCGGGATCGGATTTGGCTACTGCTGTGTTAAATAAATTATTGGAAAATCTCGAAGTAAAAATCAAAAAAGATTAGCGGGGTTTATGGATCATAAATTTTGGACTGATAAAAGCAATTATGCTCTGTTTATTTCAGGGGCATCATTTTTGATTTCCATTGCTGGTCTTTGCGTCTCCTTTTTCAACTTTCACAGGGACAAGGAAAAATTGAAAATTGATGCGTTTCTCACCTACAGGAAAGTTCTAATTAACGGGGAGGAAGACAACTGTCCATTTTTGAATATTGAAATAGCGAATTCTGGGAGGAGGAATATAATTCTGCTCAATTGGGGATTTATTTATGCGGATGGTGGAGATATAACTTCCTCATTGAACGGAAAGGAAGGAATTATTTTGAAGGAAAAGGAAAAACACGTTTTGAAGCGAGAGGATGTAGAGGGATTGATCGAACATCTCCAACCTCTCCGCAAACCAGTTTCCATTTATTTTGAAGATACCTTGAGCAAACGCCACTACGCAAAAAATGGGAAATCCATATTGAGAAAATATTGTTTAGAAGTGGATCAAATTGAATTTGATCGTGCTCATCGTTGACCGCCCATGTTATTTCTTTTGAGGCGACCGTTTTTTCCGCTTTCTCAATCCGCGAAGTGATTTTTTCGCTTCCGCTAGGAAATATGGTGCGCTGTAAAGATATTCTAAAACGGCGCGAGTGAGATTTTCGACAATCGGGACTTGTGCTGCTGTCAAATCTCCCATTCCGGCATGAGCACCAACAATCCGAAATTTATTAACGCTGAATGCTACTGTTTCCAACTGCGGAGGAATCAAACCGCGCTTAACTAGGTCAGCAATTTGCTGGCCCAGCATCCGTCCCTTCGCCCTTTTGTCTTTGCAGGCTGATTCGAGTACTCTTCCCATTGAAACGCCATAACTATTTGGGGAAATGTTTTTTTGTTTGAGCGATGCAAGATATTCACTTTTTACTTTTTCAGGGAGCCCGGCAGGCATTGTCTGCGCCATTGGATACAGCGTCTTGTAAGAAAAGTACATTTCTTCAACGGCATCACAATAATCAAAACTTTGCAGTTCAACATTTTCGCATGAAGCGCATTTGAAAAGTTCATACCCCTTACCTTCCTCAATGGGATAATCATCGTGATAGTTTGTTTCAAAATCCTCAATTTTTCCCAGAATTTGCATTCGCGATTTGTTTCCACAATGACGGCACTCCCTCACTGAGCTCAATTTGATTTCCTTATTTGATTTTGCCATTACGGGATACTGTCATCTTCCCGCCTGTCGTCAAGATTGCCGCGTTTGAGGCCTGACGCGCTGAATGTGAAGGAGTGACCGCTTCAATCACCTTCGGAATTCAAAACTCCAAAATCTTCATCACCGTATTCCAATTCCGGGTGGTGATCTTTTTGCCGAATTCTTTTTCAACCACCCTCGTGAAATCGCCGAAGCGTCCGCCCGCTGTCGGCCACGTCACACAAAAAATCTCGCGCCCCACGGCGCTTAATACCCGAAAATCCTTTTCCGGTGATTCATAAGGCGTCTTGAATTTGCCGGAGGACTTCTGATCAAGAAACGTCACGTATAATTTGCAATCAGGTCCGGCCTCCACGCCCGCAAACGGATCCGCCGCCACCGTTTTCCGAATCTCCCCGATGCTGCGCAGAATCACGCCAATGTCATGCCCGAATGTTTTCTTCAATTGCGCTTCGATTTTCAACGTCAAAGCCGGGGCATCGGTTTCCGCCGCTTCAAAAAGCACATTGCCGCTCGCGAGCAAGGTCTTGATCTTCTGAAATCCCGCTTTCTCGAATGCCTTCACAACCTCGGTCATCTTGACGAGCTTGTGGCCGCCCACATTAATCCCGCGCAGGAATGCGACATAAGCGATTGGCTGACCTTGTGCGGCCGACTTTTTCATACAGCATGGAGTAAACTCTCAAACTCGAAATTACGAGCTTATTAAAATGAAAAGTTTAGCCACAGAGACACAGAGGGCACAGAGTAATTCGGTCGAACGATTTGTGACGCGAACCGGCAGTTTTTATTTCCCCGCTCTGCGCTCTCTCTGTGCCTCTGTGGCAAAAATTCTTTTCCAAAAACCCCCAACATTCCCTTGCATGAACACTCAAACACGAAATTACGAGCTAATTAAAATGAAAAGTTTAGCCACAGAGACACAGAGGTCACAGAGGTGGTCGGTCGAGCGATTTGTGATGCGAGCACGTAATTTTTAATTCCCCGCTCTGCGCTCTCTGTGCCTCTGTGGCAAAATTGCTTTCGCACGGTGGATTTTTTCATGCTCCAACGCGAGTATCAGCGCATTCCGCCCCGCTCATGGAACTCCTTGCAGCAGGTGATTGGTCGGAATTATCAGGCAGGTCGGATATACCTGCAGCGATGCGATATTATAAGAAGTGTCAAATGTCTCCGACTGATCGTCAGGACAAAAAATTGTCAGAGGATGCGAAAAGTAAGTGAAGATATTATTTTCAGTTGGCGTAGCAATCGGGTTTTGGTCAGTGTCGGTTTGCCAAAGCAATTTGGCGATGAGGATTTGCCGCAGATTATTGATGCAGATCTCCGCGTGAGGAGTGGTCGACAAATAAATTGACGCGCGATAGAATTTGCGCGAAGTATTGTTTGTCACCGTCAGCACCAGTGAGGTGTTGGTATCGAAGACTATGCTGGTGCCGTAGGGATAAAACCAAACGGGAGGGGGTATTACTGGGAAGCTTGGTTCCGGACTCCAGGATTTCAAGTCGGTGGAACTTTCAATCTGGTAAGTCCGCCCAATCTCGCCCGTAAGGGTGAACGCCAGGAGATTGGAGGAACTACCGCGCAGCGAGAGGGAAGGCGCGACAATTGTCTGGCTGATAGCCAGTGTGGCCCCGTCGCTCAACACCGAGCCGGTCGCATTGCTGACGAGTATCGAATATGACCCCGTCATGCTCGCATTGATGTTGTTAAGGCCGAGGATGGGCGTGGTTTCTCCGGGAAGATTGGTCCCGTTTAAGAACCACTGGTAAGTCCGCGGCATGAGGCCGGCGGATTCCACATAGAACATGGCGCTCGCATTCGAGTAAACCGTTTGACTCAAGGGTTGTTTCAAGACCAAGGGGGCGTTGGTGGCCACCAGCCGGAAGGTGTAGTTATTCGATCCGCTCCCGATCAATTGGATTCGATAATTGGTCCCCGCACTCACCGGGACCGATAAAACCTGGGTGATGACCCCGTAAACATAATGCAACAAACCGACTGGAGGCTGAAGCAGGCCGGCGGGAGAGGTGGTGCCGTTTGTGGCCTGGTAAACGGCGACGCCATCCCCGTCACCGGAGTAAGGCGGGGTAGCATGTATTTCCAAATTCAGCACCGTGGATGTCGGCGCGGTCCAGGACCACCAGATAGAATTACGGGTTTCAGGGAGAACAAGCAGGTTCGACCAAGCATAGGTTTCAGCCGTGTCTTCCAACGTCGCGCCCGCGAGGTTGCCGGTGAAAGTGATATCCGTTCCCGTCAGGACAATGCTGTTGCTCAGGTTGTCGTTGGGCGGCGTCTGGCCCGAACAAGCCAGTGATAGGGAGAAACCGATTTGCAAGGCTACCATCCATCCTTTAATTTTCATTATGGAAGAGTAGTGATTCTCGCCGGGATGGCAAGCCGGGATCGTGCAACGTTTGTGTGTCGCTTGTGCGTTTTCGTGGCCAATTGCTTTCCAAAAATTCCGAACATTCCCTTGCATGAAAACCCGGCCTTTGCATAATCAACGCGAATTGATGAGCCGGTTCATCCATCGCAAAATATTCCTCTCTGCGGGTTTGTGGCTGCTGCTGCTCTCGCCACTATTCGCCGCCAACACGGAAATTTTGCCGCCCGGATTCCGGCCCTTGCCGCCGGGCGTCCACGCGCTCACCGGCGCGCAAGTCGTCGTCAAGCCCGGCCAGCTTCTCACCAACGCCACTGTTATCATCCGCGATGGTTTCATTGTGGCCGTCGCGCCGGATGCCGCGATTCCGTCCGACGCGCGCGTGTGGGATTTGAAAGGCATGACGATTTACGCGGGGTTCATTGATCCCTATCTCGCGAGCGGTTCGAAGGGCGAGGACAAACCAAAACACGGCGGGCAGGATTTCACCGCCGGCGGCATCAAATTCTACGGCGTCAACCAGCAGGAAACTGACGCCGGCGGCGTCAATGGCCCCGGCTATGAAGTCGCGCTCGTCACGCCCGAACATCGCGTCGCGCAAAATTTTCTGCCCGACGCGAAGGCTTTTGAAAAGCTGCGCGAAATCGGTTTCACCACGGCCAACATTGTGCCGGATCGCGGAATTCTGCGCGGCACGAGCGCCTTCGTCGCCCTCGGCGAAACCGACGCCAACCGCGCTGTCATCAAGCCCGATGTTTTCCAGCACATCGCATTCGATACTGAACATCGCCGCGACGACGTTTATCCGACTTCGTTGATGGGTTCCATCGCAGTCATCCGCCAGACATTTTTTGACGCGCATCATTACGCTTTGGATCAGGCCGATTATCAAAAACACCCCGCCGGCCGCAAACGTCCAGATTATAATCTCAGCCTGGAAGCTTTGTCGCCGGCGGCCGAAAAAAAGATGCATGTAGTTTTCGATCCGAAGGACGCGTTGATGGTGGATCGTTCCACCCGGCTCGCGCAGGAATTGGGGCTGGATATATATATCGTTTCGAGCGGGCAGGAATGGCGCCGCCCCGATCTCGCCAAAGCCGCCGCCGTCCCGTTCATCGTTCCGCTCAATTTTCCCGAGCTGCCCAAGATGCCCAGCGACGACGATTGGGACCAGGTCTCGCTCGATCAGTTGCGTGCGTGGGATTGGGCGCCGGAAAATGCCGCTGTGCTCCAAAACCAAGGGCTCGAAATCGCGCTCACCACTTTCGGCCTCGACGACAAAAAAGATTTTCGCAAGAACGTGCGACTCGCGATTGATCGCGGCCTCACGGAATCAAACGCGCTCGCCGCGCTGACCACCGTGCCCGCCAGACTTTGCGGACTTGATTCACTCCTCGGCACCATCGAACCCGGCAAGGCGGCCAACCTCACCATCGTGGACGGCAAAGGCTATTTCGACGCCGAATCCAAAATCTGCTCGGTCTGGATTGATGGCCGCTATTACCCCATCCCCGGCGAGGAAGAAAAAGAAAAGGACAAAGAAAACTCCGAGGCGAAAGCGGGTGAATCGAAAGACAAGGAATTGGTTTCCACGAACGCGCCGTCCACGAATGTGGTCTCAACCAATCTGGTGTCAACCAACGCACCGTCCACCAACAGTGAGGTGGCGTCCAATAGCGCGGCAGGCACTAACAGAGACGTAGTCGCCAAGGCCGAACCCGCGCCACCGAAAACGCCTGAACAAATCGCCGCCGACGAAAAATCCAAGGCCGATAAAAAGAAGGCCGACAAGGAAAAGAAACTCGCGAAGCAAAAGGAATTGGAAAAGCGCGTCGCCCGTTCGCCATTGGAAGGCCGTGGTGTTCTCACCAATGCGCCGTCAATTCTGGTTCGCAACGCAACCATCTGGACTTGCGGCGACGCAGGCGTTTTGACGAACGCGCAACTGCTCATTTCCAACGGAAAGATTGCACTGATCGGCAATTTTCAGGCGAAGCTCGCTTCGAACACGCTGGTGATTGACGGCACCGGTTTGCATGTTTCGCCCGGCATCATTGATTGCCACAGCCACAGCATGATTCTCGGCGATGTCAACGAAGGCACGCTTCCGTCTTCCGCGATGGTGCGCATCGGCGATGTGGTGAATTCGGAAAGCGAAAATATTTACGAACAACTCGCCGGCGGCACGACTGAGGCGCACTTGCTGCACGGCTCGGCAAATCCCATCGGCGGGCAGAATTGCCTCATCAAATTGCGCGACGGCGAAACGCCCGAGGGCCTGAAATTCGCCGGCGCCATCGGCAGCATCAAGTTCGCGCTCGGCGAAAACGTCAAGCAATCAAACTGGGGTGAGAAGTACGTGACGCGTTTTCCACAGACGCGCATGGGCGTGCGGACTTTTTATGTCAACCGTTTCACCGCCGCGCAGCAATATCTCAAAGCGTGGGACGATTACAACAAATCCGGCGGCGTGCCTCCGCGCCGCGATCTCGAACTCGAAGCCATCGGCGAAATTCTGAACGGCACGCGGTTGATTCATTGTCATTCCTATCGCCAAGACGAAATCCTGATGCTCATCCGCACCATGGAGAGTTTTAACGTGAAAATCGGCACGTTCCAGCACGTGCTCGAAGGCTATAAGGTTGCCGATGAAATCGCGAAGCACGGCGCGGGCGGTTCGTCCTTCGCCGATTGGTGGGCATACAAGTTCGAGGTCTATGACGCGATTCCCTACAACGGCAGCCTCATGCACGATCGCGGCGTGCTCGTTTCGTTCAACTCCGATTCCGAGGATCTCGCGCGCCGCCTTTATCTCGAGGCCGCAAAAGCCGTAAAATTCGGCGCGACTCCCGAGGAAGAGGCACTCAAATTCGTCACCTACAATCCCGCCAAACAACTTCGCGTGGACAAGCAAGTCGGCTCGCTCGAACCCGGCAAGGACGCCGATTTTGTCTTATGGTCCAAAGCGCCGCTCGATTCCGGCACCGTCTGCAAGCAAACTTGGATCGAAGGCAAAAAATATTTCGACATTGACCTCGCGCCCGCCCGCGCCGCCGCACTGGCAAAAGAACGCGCCGACCTCATCGCCAAAGCAAAAAAAATCTCCTCGCCTTCTGATTCCGATGGCGACGAAAAACCCAGCTCCGACAAAGGCTCGTTTTTCCGCCGTTCCCTCGAACACATGTACGATGGCATCGAACGCCACTGCCTGGACGACCAAGCTGATGACTAGCCCAACGCCAAATCAAGTTTTCCGGGTTTGGAGTTCAAGCTTTAGCTTGTTCCTAGTAATCGCATTCCTTTTCCTCGCCCCACGCCTCCCCGCCCAAACCATTTTTTTACAAAACGCCATCGTCCACACCATCTCCGGCGATACCGTCACCAACGGCGGAGTTCTCATTAACGCCGATAAAATTATCCGCGTCTTCAACGCGCAGGATGCCCAGACAATTTCTGCCGACACCAACATTGACCTCAAGGGAGCGCATCTTTATCCCGGCCTCATCGCTTTGGACAGCGCGCTCGGATTGACCGAAATCGAAGCCATCCGCGCCACGCAGGACACCACCGAAGTCGGCGATTACACGCCCGATGTTCAATCCTGGATTTCCGTCAACCCGGACTCCGAACTCATTCCCGTCGCCCGCGCCAATGGCATCACCCACTTCGAGCCAGCGCCGCAGGGCGGTTTCGTCGCCGGCATGTCCGCGGTCATGGCGCTCGCTGGCTGGACCACCGAGCAAATGACCATCAAGCATCCCGCCGCGCTCCATGTCTATTGGCCGTATATGGGCCTTAACACCACCCCGAAGGAAAAATTCACAGACAAGAGCAAATTCAAATCCCTCGAAGATCAGGCGAAGGAGCGCGCGGCAAAACTGAAATCCTTCGAGGAATTTTTTCTCGAAGCGCGCGCTTACGCCCGAGAACGCGACACGCTCGCCAAATCCGCCCGTCCCGATCCCGGCATCAACCCGCCGTGGGAAGCCATGCTACCCGCCATCCGCGGCGATATTCCATTGATGGTCCACGCCGATGACGTCCGCGAAATCAAGGCCGCCGTCAAATGGGCGAACACCAATAATTTCAAAATCATCATCGTCGGCGGACTCGACGCGTGGCGCGTCGCCGATCTGCTGGCGACGAATAAAATACCCGTCATTTACGAATATACTTTCTTGCAGCCGAACCACGATTCAGATGCCTACGATGAAAATTTCCGCGCGCCTGAGGTCCTGCGCAAAGCCGGAGTAATCGTGGCCTTCAGTAATGGCGCGCGCGGCGACGCCGCTTCGCTTGCCAAGAATCTTCCGTATCTCGCCGCGCAAGCCGTCGCGTTCGGCCTGCCCGAGAGCGACGCGCTCAAAGGCCTCACGCTGTATCCCGCGCAATTATTGGGAGTGGACAAGCGGCTCGGCTCTATCGAGGAAGGCAAGGAAGCGACGCTCTTCGCCTGCGATGGCGACATCCTCGACATTCGCGCGAACGTGAAGAAAATGTGGATTGCGGGCAAGGAAGTCAGCCTCGAATCCCGCCACACCCGCCTCTACGAAAAATACAAAAACCGTCCGCTGCCCAAATAGACGGAGCGCAGAGCATCGCTCTGCGAAAATTACCGGATCGGAATTAGCCACTGATGAAACACGGATTAAACACCGATGGAGCCAATTTTTTATCCGTGTTTCATCAGCGGCTAATGCTTCAAGTAATAATTTGAGACTAATCGCCCGCTTTTTTGAATTTGCCAAAGCCCACCCGATTGTATATGGTTCAAGCATGGCACTGGCCCGCAACACAACGACGACTTTTTAGCGTTCACGAACCAAACGTGAACGCCAACGCCTCGATTTGCCAGTTCGAGGCGTTTTTGTTTATCCCATGAATCTTAATCACGCAATAGAACCCGGGCACGCCGATTGGAATGTATTTCGTTCCATTCTCCGCCTCCGCGTCTCTGCGTCTCCGCGGTAAAAATTTATGCCCAACGAAAACGACCTCAAGCCCGAACGCAAATCGCTCGACGACCGCAACAAAATGACCGACCTCGAGCGACTGCGCCATTCCTGCGCGCACGTCTTCGCCACCGCGCTCCTGCGCCTCTGGCCGGACGCGCAACTCGCGTACGGTCCGCCCGTTGAGAACGGTTTCTATTATGACGCCGAGCTTTCCCACCGCATTGCGCCCGAGGATTTCGAGAAGATCGAGGCCGAGATGAAAAAGGAAATCAAGGCGAATAATGTTTTCGAGAAACGCGTCGTCACCCGCGAGGAGGCCATCAAAGACGCGCAAAGTGGACGCCTCGGCGCGCTCACCGAGCGGCCCGGCGTCCCCAGCAAGTTCAAGCTCGACCTCATCGCGCAAATTCCCGAGGGTGAGATGATTTCATATTATCAGAACGGCGACTTCATGGACCTGTGCGCCGGCCCGCACGTCATGCGCACCGGGAACATCGGGGCGTTCAAACTCACCACCGTGGCCAGCGCGTATTACAAGGGCGACGAAAAAAATCCGCAACTCCAGCGCATCTACGGCACTGCGTTCAAAAACAAAACCGAGCTGGAGGCGTACTTCACCATGCTGGAAGAAGCCAAGCGCCGCGACCACCGCAAAATCGGCGCGGAAATGGGGTTGTATGCGATGGACAATGAATACGTCGGGCCGGGTCTGCCGCTTTGGCTGCCCAAAGGCACGGCGATTGTCGAGGAATTGGAAAAACTGGCGAAGGAAACTGAATTTGCGGCGGGATATGTGCGGGTAAAGACGCCGCACATTGCGCGGGAGAAAATGTATAAGACTTCCGGGCATCTTCCGTATTATGCGGATTCGATGTTTCCACCGATGCGGCTTGATGAGCACGCGGAAGAACGTCGTGCAATTGGCGAGAGCCGACGTGATGCCGAGCGCATTGTATATAGTTATGCGAAGGAAGTAGGAGGTTTTGAGATCAAGGTCGATCAAAAAGGGGATGTTGAAGAACTCGGTAGCAGGGATAATGAAGAGTTGGATTTTGTCCGTAACAAAATCAAGGAGGGACATGCGCCACCTACGGTTGTCCGAGCTATGGATGAGTTAGTTACAACCTACGACCGAATTCTCAAAATGGGGCCACGAGAAGTTTACTACCTCAAAGCCATGAATTGTCCGCATCATCACCGCATTTTTGCGGCGGAGCCGCGGAGTTACCGGGATTTGCCGTTGCGCCTCGCGGAATACGGCACTTGCTATCGTTACGAGCAGTCCGGCGAGTTGTTCGGCTTGATGCGCGTCCGCACGCTCAACATGAACGACGCGCACATCTATTGTTCGCCGGAACAATTCGCGTCCGAGTTCAACGCCGTCAATGAAATGTATCTGAAATATTTCAAGATTTTCGGCATCGAGAAATACACCATGCGCTTCAGCACTCACGCGCCGTCGGAACTCGGCAAGAAATACGTCAATGAACCCGCGCTTTGGAAACAGACTGAGGACATGGTTCGCCAGGTGTTGATTGATTCGAAAATCAATTATGTGGAAGTCGCAAATGAAGCCGCGTTCTACGGCCCGAAAATTGACGTGCAAGTCTGGAACGTCATTGGCAAGGAATTCACGCTGGCGACCAACCAGGTGGATTTTGCGGTGCCCGCCAAGTTTGGCCTCGTCTATCGCGACAAGGACAACAGCAACAAAACCCCGTTGTGCATCCATCGCGCGCCGCTCGGCACGCACGAGCGGTTCATCGGTTTTCTCATCGAGCACTACGCCGGGAATTTCCCGCTCTGGCTCGCGCCCGAGCAGGTCCGCGTCCTCACCATCGGCGATGACGAACCGCTCGTGAATTACGCCAAAGCCATCGTGTCCGAACTCCGCGTAAATTTCGTCCGCACGGACGCCGATTATTCCATGAATAAAATCAACGGCAAAATCCAGGACGCCGAGAAATCGAAAGTCCACACCATGCTGGTCATCGGTGTGCGCGACATGGAAGCCGGCAACGTGAGCGTCCGCCTCCACGGCAGAGGCAATATTGGCGCAAAGCCGAAAGCCGAAGTCGTGGCGGATATTCTTGCGGCGATCAAAGAGCGGAGAGCCTGAGCATATTGGAAACAAATTCATCTGAGTTATGCCAAAAAATGGAAAACCCGCCGACAAAAGTGGAGGCGATTTGGTGCTTCACGAAATCTGGCGAATTAAGGATAAACTGTCTGTCGCTCGCGGCCACGACGTCCACCTTCTCTTTGCCGAGGCCCGCAAACGGCAAAAAGAATCCGGTCGTTTGAAATGATTGCTGGAAAATAGAGAAATTGCTTTCCGGTTTAAACAGACAGCAGAAAATTAATCATGGAACTCGATCTTGAAGGCAAACACGCTGACGGCGCTTACGGGATTCTCGCGTCGCTGGTTACGCCGCGGCCGATTGCGTGGGTGACGACGCTTGGCCCGGATGGCGTGGTGAACGCCGCGCCGTTCAGTTTTTTCAATGCGCTGGGTGCCGACCCACCCATCATCGGTTTTTGTCCCGGCGACCGCGAGGACGGCACGCCCAAGGACACCGCGCGCAATATCCGCGCGACGCACGAATTCGTGGTCAATCTCGTGGATGAAAAAACGGCGCAGGCGATGAATGTCACGGCGGCGGGATTGCCGTATGGCGTGAGCGAAATTGAAAAGGCCGGCCTGACGACCGCACCAAGTTCCATCATCAAACCGCCGCGCATCGCGGAAGCGCCCGCGAGCATGGAATGCACGGAATGGGGCACGCTGCAAATCGGCGGGAACCGTTTGATCATCGGCTTGGTGAAGCGGGTGCATGTGCGCGATGAGTTGTTTGATGCCCAGAAAATGCGGATTCGTACCGAGAATTTTCAGGTCGTCGGCCGCATGGCGAGCCCGAACTGGTATTGCCACACGATGGACCGGTTTGAGATGGTGCGACCGAAGTGATTGGTGCTTCTCTGGATGTTGGAGCTTGGAATTTTGAACTTCAGCGCAAGGAACGCCCAGCTCTTATTATTGCCGAAGCCACCCTTGACGTGACTTCACAGGTTGCTTACAGTTTCCGGCTCGCTGGATGGAGAAAATCCATTAGCCTGGGTCGGCAGGTGGTGTAATTTAAACGGAAAGGTTTGCTTGTGAACGTGACAGTTGAAAATTTGGCCCCGTGCAAAAAATTGATGCGGGTGGAAGTCGAGTCCAAGGACGTGGACGCGGCGTTTGATTCCATGATCAAGAATTTCCAGAAGGAAGCGGCGCTGCCGGGCTTCCGGCCGGGCAAGGCGCCGCGCGACATGATCGCCAAGCGCTACGAGAAGGACATTCAGGACGAGGTGAAAAAGAAGCTCATCCCCGACGCGTATCGCAAGGCCGTGGACGAGCAAAAACTCGACGTGGTGGGTTACCCGGACATCGAGGAGATTCAATTTGGCCGCGGCCAGGCGTTGCAGTTCGCCGCGACGGTGGAGACGGCGCCGGAATTTCAATTGCCGGAATACAAGGGTCTGCCGGTCAAGCGCGAAACCGGCACGGTGACGGATGCCGACGTGGAACGCGCGCTGATGTTGCTGCGCGAGCGGCAGCTTGAATACAAAACGGTGGAACGCGTGGCCGCGACTGGCGATGTGGCCGTGGTGAATTATACCGGCACGACCAATGGCAAGCCGATTACCGAAATCGCGCCCACGGCCAAAGGGCTGACGGAGCAGAAGAATTTTTGGATCAACCTGGATCAAAGCTCGTTCATCCCGGGATTCGGCGAGCAATTGCTCGGCACGAAGGCGGGTGACAAACGCACGGTGAATGTGGATTTCCCGGCTGATTTCGTGACGCCGCAACTGGCTAATCAGAAGGGCGTTTACGAAGTGGAAGTCGTCGAGATCAAGGAACGGGTTGTGCCGGCGCTGGATGAGGCTTTTGCCCAATCGTACGGCGCGGAGAGCCTGGAAAAATTGCGCGCGGGAGTCCGCACGGATTTGGAAAACGAATTGAATTTCAAGAAGGAGCGGAGCATCCGCAATCAACTGGTGCAACAATTGTTGAGCCGGGTTTCATTCGACTTGCCGGAATCAGTCGTGACGCAGGAAACGCGCAACGTGGTGTATGACATTGTGAACGAAAACCAGAAGCGCGGCGTGCCCAAGGAAATGATCGAGGGGCAGAAGGAGCAGATTTATTCCGCCGCCGCGGACACGGCCAAGAACCGCGTGAAGGTGAATTTTATGCTGCAAAAAATCGCCGAGAAGGAAGAGATCAAAGTTTCGCAGGAGGAAGTCGCGGCGCGCATCCAGCACCTGGCCGGCATGTATCAGATTCCACCGGAACAGTTCATCAAGGATTTGCAGAAGCGCAACGGCATCGTGGAAATTTACGACCAGGTGGCGAGCGAAAAGACTTTAACCTTCCTTCAGCAGAACGCGAAGATTGAGGACGTGGAGCCGGCGGCGACACCGGTGCCTTAACCGGAGCGCAGAGCCCGATCAAACGATTTGCGTGTTTGGGCACGTTTCTTTTCTTCGCGGCGAGGGCGCCGCGAAGGACACGCGAGGGCGCGTGTGCTCCCCAGGAAGTTACTGCGTGCGGCCGAATTTTTTTTCCAGCTCGCGGTAGTTCATTTCAATCAAGGTTGGTCGGCCATGTGGGCAGGTGTAGGGCATGGCGCAGTGGCGGAGGTCTTCGACCAGATTTTCCAGCTCCGGTCCGGCGAGCGGGTCGTTGGCTTTCACGGCGTGGCGGCAAACTGTCTTGGCGATGGTGTGTTCGCCGAGGCGCAGGCTGTTCACTTCCTGCCCGGCGGCCTTGAGTTCATCCACCAATTCCAGCACGAAGCGGCGTGCGTCGGAAACTTTCACAAACGGCGGCAGCGCGTCGAGGAGAAAGGTGCGTTCGCCGAATTCGCTCAAGCCCACGCCCAGCCGCGTCAGCATCGGCAATTGTTCGCGCAAAAAATGGGCGTCGCGAACGGACAACTCCACAGTTTCGGGCAGCAATAATTTTTGCGAATACGCCGCGCCCTGCTGTTCCAAACGGTTGAGCATTTGCTCGAATAA
>Ga0207116_10135_pt1 | contig 21033 bp, 15 predicted proteins | sample Alteio_BWMinHeat_44_FD_153550 | JGI IMG/M metagenome (GOLD analysis project Ga0207116, IMG submission 153550) | Enriched cells from forest soil in Barre Woods Harvard Forest LTER site, Petersham, Massachusetts, United States -... | ecosystem: Environmental > Terrestrial > Soil > Temperate forest >... | reverse complement strand
GTTGCCGGTCAGGAGGACCGTAGCCACGACCTTGGGATCATACCCGACCGTGCCCCCGCCTTCGCCATTATATCCAAACATCAACGCCTTGTACCAGTCACCGTAGGACCAATTGGCCGCCGGCGCGATCACCTCCACCAGCGCTCCGCCTGCCGGATTGGCCAATTGAGACACTTCCTGGACCACATTAGGGTATCCCAGAACATTCCCGATGACATTATAATAACGCTGCCACTCGTCACATTCCACGCTGGTCAGACTGGACACGACAGAAGGATTCGCCGGTCGCCCGCGCCAATAGTTGCGGAAAATCGTGTTGTGACTGCTTGAACCGTGAAAATCATCCGCATTGATTTTCGTACCCACATTCCCCTCGATTAGATTCATATAGCTGTGAGCCGAATGAAAACTGATATCCGCGCGAAGTATGGATGGAACTTCGTTGGTCATGCTGGCGAAACAGTTATAACCGATGACACAGCCCGACGCCCCGTAACCTAAAAATATGGCGCCACGCAAACTCGTCCAGACATTGTTTTCAATGAGCATCGCGGTGGTCTTGCTGGCGGGATTCGGACTATTCGGAGTGCCAGTCTGCAATCCATAACAACGTGACGAGGTGATTGGCGCAGTCACCCCCGTAAACTGACTGTCCCGGATTTCACAACGGTACGTATCATAAGTCCAGAGATGGCAGATTGAGCCCCAGTAACTTTGAACATTTTTTACCCAGCAATAAGCAGCAAACGCCATTGAAATATTTACTTCGTTTCCGCCAGGGTTGATATTACTGACGACCAGATTCTCAACACCTGCGTATTGCATGAAGTTGAGCGAGGGATTGTTATAGTTTACGCTATAGTAAAGCATCGGCGTCATTGCATTCGTGTAAGTATAGTAAAGCGGCGGCCAGACCGTGATACTATTGCCCTGGACGGATTGGACGGACACCCATTGGCCCAACGCGTAGTCTCCGGCATAGGACGTTCCGGTATAGTCAAACGCGTCCACCAAATTCGTGTCGTTGTGCTCCGTGATCTGCACCTGCATCCCGGGATGAATGTCGGCGGGCATGCTCGCGAGGACCAAGTTGGTCGAACCTTTGGTGTAACCGGAAGCCAGATTGGTCCGGTCCCAATAGCCGTAAGGGCCATAAAAATTGATGATGGTCGAATTGACATTCCCCAACAGGACCGTATTGGCTCCCTGCCCGCGCAGCACCACTCCATTATTCATATTGATGGTGTTGTTAACCAGGAAAGTGCCGGCTGGGAGCATGACGACCCGGCCCGCTGGACAAGAGTTTAACGCCCCATTAATCGCACCGCTGACATCCGTTGCGCCAGTGTTATCAATGCTGGTCAGCGTGGTGAATACATTGGTGACATTGGGAATACCGCCCGGAACCCCAACCTGGCTCCAATCAATTTCGCGGTTGGCTGGAATGAGCGCCCCGCACATTATGCTTGTTTGCGCCGCGAAGATTAAAAACGACAAACCGGCAAACCGGAAGGCCCGGCCGAAATCTCTCACTTTTCTAAACATCATAGCGTAAGCACCAGCAAATATCGCGCCGGGTTGGGCAATGTCAAGGGACAGTGACAGCACCCCGGAATTCCGCCTTCCGGTCCATTCGCACAGCACGGCGTCTGCCGCTCCTGACAAACTGTCACTGGCGATCGTCTCAAAACAAGACAGTCCTGCTGCTAAAACGACATCGGGCACAAGTCCGCACTCCAGCCGGAATCCCTAACGAAAAACCAGAATGGTGGTCGTGACTTCCTCGGGCAGATACTCCTCCACTACTTGATAATTGTCTTTGATAATTTGCCGGATGTCCGCGTATTTTTCCCGATCGCACATTCTGACAATGAAAACACCGCCCGGCTTCAAATGTTGCCGGTAGCCATCGAGCATCTTTTTTATTTTGCCGTTCGGCACATACATGATTGACTCGCGAAACAGAATCACGTCGTTTGGTTTGCTGGAGGCATAGTCAATAATATCGGATTGGAAATATTCGTTTTTTGGCGCCCGTCCGTTGTTCCGGCTCCGGCTGGCCGCCATTTGCACGGCAACGCCCGATACGTCTATCCCCGTATAATTGCCGTACTTCTCAAAATTCAATTCATTTCCGGTATTGCCGGAACCGCAACCCAGATCCAAAATGCTTCCGCCCCGGCAGTATTTCTCAATGAAAGGATACACGCAATCTCCCGGCGTATTATTTATGTAATCCCAATGACCGCCTGCAAACTCCTTGTCCCAGAGCTTGCTTTTAAGGCTTGCTGGCGCTGTCTTTTGCAACACGCTGCGCAGAACATTTCGAATTTTCTTTTTCAATTGCATCAAATCCTTCTCTCTGGGTCTGTCAGAATGATTCCACCGGAAGTTAGACGGCCACATTTTCAGAATCGAAACTGGAGGCGTAATTTTCGCGGTCGTTGCCGTCCGCCTTGTCTTCCGCCGCTTGCAGTTCGTCCGATATAATCCGGGGAACATTTGCCACCGCCAGCAGCGAGACGAACCAGATGATGTCCATCCGGTTAAACGAAGCTTCCGTCACGTTGTGGATCAGGCTGGCGAGCAACAGCACAAACAACCCAAATGAAAAATGGCTTCCGGCCAAAAACTGCCGCTTTAATCGAAGGTAGGCCTGTAAAAGCATCATTATCAACAGAACCTCTGCCACCATCCCTCCGTTCAAATAAGTTTCCACAAATCCGTCATGCGCCTGGTTGATGCCTTCAAAAACATCCGTTACCTTAAGCGAGGCCGGCGTTTCCCAGTAACTATAAAAACCCGTGCCCAAGAGCGGATTGGTGCCCGACCCCAAGGCCAGATGCCAGATGTCAGTTCTATCAGTGAAAGTCATGTTGCGCCCCAATCCCTCCACCATCTCCCTGGCCACCGGGAATATCAGGTTAAAAAACAAAATGAATATTACCCCCACCACCGTATAAAACTCCAAATGCCTGAATTTTCGCGCGACAGCGGGCAGGCGCGAACCGGCAAACAAACCAAATCCCAGCATCAAACAAACCAGCGAAGTCGCACTGTTGGCATTTTTCATCAACCAAAACATCATCACCACAAGAATTCCATTCGCCAATAATTCCTTCCGATCACGCCATTTGGACTCCCAAATATCATCGTCCGACATTTTCCATAAAAAGAACAATCCGCAAATCAGCACCAACTCGCCCAACGCATTTTTATCAGTTGTCACCCCAGTGACGGTCGGCTGCCACGTCCAATGGTTGTAAACCCGCCCGACGTCCGGGTAATATTTGATGAACAATACCGACAACGGAATCAGCAGGTAAGTTATCCGGTCAAACAACGCCCGCACGGCTGCAATGGGATGCCGGTCGGTGAGAATAATCAACACCATCAATACGTTGCCCAGGTCTTTGATCAACCTTTTAAGAGAAACAAACGAGGCGGGAGACCACATGAGACTCGCAGCCCAAAATAAATAAAAAGCGCACAGCCACTTGTTGCTGGCGATGAAATCAGACAAGCCAGCCTGTCTTCTTGCCAGCACCACAATGCCAGCGACTATCAGGCTCAGAAATGCCAGCCGATCCATCGGACTGCCTTCTGAATAATCAACGGAGGCGTCCAATTGCCCGCCCATGCCGAACCAAAGTGAAAACGGCCTCGAGGCCAGGATCACCGTCCACACCAGCGGAATCCATAAGGCGGGGGAAATCTCCGGGTTGAGCTTATGACTCCGAATGAACAGCCATCCAATGAAGCCGACGTACAATATCAGTGCCAATACTGGAGGCATATCTCGCTTTCAAAAAATCGCCGCCGGCAACAATGGCTTGCCGCAATTACCGGAACTTCGCTCACTTGGTCACGTATTTTTCACCCATCGGATCCAGGCGCAGCAACGCCAGCAGCCTGCCCGAATGGTCCAGGAGTTTGACCAGGTATTTGATGAATAGATGGTGTCCCATCAAAAGCAAGACTGGCAACGCCAGCGTATAAAGCGGGACCGCGATGAGGGACCTGGCAACATCCGAAATGCGCCCGGTGGAATATTTCAGCGAGTTCCGCCCCCGCATCAGCGCTCTTCGAAACATGAAATTGCGTTTCCAGCGCTCGGGCGGAACGATTTCGTAAACTTCCGCTTCGTCGCACCACGCAAAACGAAACCCCTTTCCGATCATCCGGTTGAAAAATTCCGTGTCTTCCGACCCGCTTCCGAAAGCCGGGCAAAAAGGCTCCCGGACCCCCTGCAATATGCTCCGTTTAAAAAGCAGGTTGCCGGTCCGTCCTTCTTTCCAGCCAATGATGAACCCGGTCGCATGCGTTGGGCGGTCGTAAAATTTTCCTTTAATGATCCAGGCCGGCGGCTGTTGCTCGAACAACGGTTTTACCGGACCCAAAACGCCATCCACGCCGCAAGCAAGGCACGTCCGGAACAAATTCAGGAGCCATGCTTCAATCGGAAACTCGTCATCATCAATGGTGGCAAGGAAATCTCCAACGGCATTATCCACGGCCTTATTGCGCGTCAAGGCGATGTTCTGCTCCGGTTGAACGCAATAAACAATTCTTACAGACGACGAAGCGGCGAATTCCGCCACTACCGGCCCGGCCGATTGCGCCTTGTCGTTGTCGGCCACCACGATGGAAAAGGTGAAAAGCTCGTCCGTTTTCTGACGCGCCAAATCTTGCAACAGCCGTTTCAGGTAATCGGGCCTTTTATACGTGCAGATGCAAACGCTGATGTGCGGTTTCGGTTCGTTCATTGCGCCTCCATCAATTTTGCTCCAGCAACTTCCGGTAAATTAATTCCGTGGTCAGCACTTTGTTGATGTCTGACGTGTAATTTTGATCGCCCCGGATATGGCCGCGCACCATTTCTTCCAGACGCGCGCTCGAGAGATAACCCCTGCCCCGCGTCCTGGGATCCAGCAGGATGTCCTGCAAATAAGCCGCCCACTCATCTCGGTACCAAACGCGGTAATGATAAAATTTGTGCCGGCCTAACAGCATTTTTTCCGGATGCAACGGAGCGAACACATGATCCAGCCGGGCCAGCCATTGCGGCATCCCGTAATCATAAGCATATTCCGCTTTGAACGTAAAATCCTGCCACAGCCGTTGCATTTTTGAAATCACCGGCATTGCCTCAAGCCCGCCCGCGCGATCCGTCCCTAGTGCGCTTAACGCCGGATTGCCTTTGCCAATCAAACGCAGCGGCAATTCCTTGCTTTCAGCCAACTCGGATGGCACCCGATAAGCCAGCGCGACCAGCTCATTGTCCAAATAAGGCGAACGCAGAGTGAGTTGCGATTGTTCCACCGATAACCTTCCGTAGTGGTGCCACGGAACCTGCTTGAACGCGATGAATGAAAGTCTTCGGCAACGGTTTTCCCGATCGTAAGTTTCGGACGCACCGGCAACTTGCCGCGCAAATTCCGGCTGCAATAAAGCCTCGTCATTGGCTCCAGGTTTGAAAGCCACCAAACCACGCAAAATTTCCCCGCCGTAATTTCCGGTCAGCCGAATTGGCGCGATTTGCCGGGCGATTTGATTGACATAAAGCTCCACCGCGCCCGTCACGTCCATCGTTCCGTCCGAGACATAGACGGTTTTTTCCGCCAGCGCGGGAAATTCCGGCAGGAACCGCCGATCCACGGGGATGACCTGATGGGATTGCTGGCAGATTTGTGCAACCCGCCGCGCAATTTTGACATCCGCGCAATCCCGGTAAATGCCGCCAAAGGTGTAACATGGCAGCGTTTGCGCCGGACGCGCGGCCTGCGCCACGATCATGCGGCTGTCAACGCCGCCCGTGAGCGACATCCCCATGTTTTTCGCGTCGCGAAAATACCGGGGCAACACGCGCGCAAATGTTTCCTCGAACTGTTCGCTAAACGCCGCCGGACTGAGCGGCGGCTGTCGCTCCCACGCGGCCGGTTTAAAATACGATTCCTTGGCGACCCGCCCATCGCGGGGAAACGTCCAGGCGCTGGCCGGAGGCAGGAGCGAAACACCGGAGAAAAACGTCCGGTTTTCCAGCACGCAGCCGCAGGAAAAAAACTCACCCAGGCTTTGCAGGTTCATCTGCCGCAAACCCGGCAACACCTTCAGCAGCGCCTTGGCCTCGGAGGCAAAATAAAATCCGGCCGGACTTTCGTGAACGTAAACCCGGCCCAGCCCGTAACGATCATTGAAAAGAACAATTTTTTCCTGCCGCAAATCCACCAGCAACCCGCTAAACCAGCCGTTGAGCCGTTCAAAAAAACCGGCCTCGTCCTCCTCGTAAAGATGGACGAGGTAGCTGGCGTTCCCCGTCTCAAATTGATGGCCCTTCGATTTGAGCCCATCCAGTACGGCGCGGTCGCTGAAATCCTCGCCCGAAAAAATCAGGCAGACATCTTTATTTTCATTCCAGATCGGCAGACAATCTGCAAACGAATCCTTGAGGCACGCCCAACCCGCCCGCAATCCCAGCCGTTCATTCGTATAAGTTTGCGACGTGTAAAATGACTCATGCAACATGCACCCGACCATCGAGTGGAGTGTATTTGAGTTTTTCGCAAATGGTCCGATTATTCCGGCAATCCCTGGCATTTCCTATTTCCGTTGTAAATTTGCATTCATGCCAGTCGGCAAGGGCTTTGAAGGAATTGGAGCGGGCGGAAGGAATTGAACACTTCGTCTTCTGATTGGAAATCAGACGCTCTGAGCATTGAGCTACACCCGCAGATTTTAAATTAGACCTGGCCCTTCACCGGCTTGGCTTCCGGCCTTGACAAGAGCTGCCGGCGATTCATGAAATCCAGCGCCCGCGCCCGCAAGCCCAGCAACGGTCGCAGCATCTGGTCCGGCAAAGCCTCCCGCAAGCCGTGATGTAATCCGAGCTTGATGGCCAGGCGGCCCTTCCAAGTCAAGGGCACATGATAAACTGGAAAATCCAAACGTTCAAAGCCGTTTCGCCGTTTGAATTCGGTCAACGGACTGTCCGCATTCCCATTGTAGATGTACCGGCAATACGCCAGGTAGGTCATGCCTTTTTGCTCACAAATCTCGACCGCCTTGGCCAGCATGGCGTTGGCTGGCCGCTTGTCATAATGTTGATTCATGGAAAGGATCTGCATGACACTGGCTATCTTTCCCACATACACAAATTTCAAAAACCCGATGAGCGTTTCGTTCAAATATGCGCCGATGAACTCGCAACGCTCCGCGTAAGTCCCGTTCTCCTTCCCGACCGTTTTGATGTCCTTGCCATAGTGCCAGAACCGGCGGCCCTGGCGCACCGGCGTCTCATCATAAATCCCCTTTATCCCCCGGATAAATTCGTCATCATATTTGCAAACCTTGACCACTACCCCACGCTTGGCAGCCAGTCTCACATTCCGCCTGGATTCCTGAGGCAGGCGCCCGTCCCACCAATCCTTATAGGTCGTTATCGGAATGACTGCCGCGTTGTCCATCTCCATCGGATACGTGAACCTTGGCGTTCCATCGGTAATCAGTTGTTCAAACCTGAATATGTCCGGGTTCGTCTCCCACTCCTTCAGCCGGGAAATAATGGCCTCCGGATCCGCCACCAAGCCTCCCTCCAAATAGCTTTCATCATGCACCGCCGCCATTTTAATCCATTTGCCGCTGACCACCATTGAGTGGCCGTTGACGGTCATGGCCGGCGCCCTTACTGCCTTCCCTTTGACACTGATCTCAATGCTGTCGGTAATCATAATTTTAAAACTGCTTAAACCAGAGCGTAACCACCCATGGGAAGGGCCTGTGTGATCTTCAGAAAGTCTTCGCTCATTAAAAATGCCTGCTCGGCTGGCTTTTCGGGATGGGTCATGAGTTCGACATTCCCATCTTTTGACAAGCCCACAATTCGCTCCAGACTTTTGCCCTGCAAATTCTGCGACAGCGCAAAAAAATAATCAGTCAACCGATAGCTCTGTTTCAAGCGGCCATCCACCCAACGGCGATACAATCGGTTGGGCAAGCTCTTTTCACCAGGCCAAAATGAAAAACTGCGACGGACGCGCTCACCCTTTGGAATCACGCGTTTTAGCAGCATGTTGGTGCAAAGGTGCATGTGCTGGTGCCCGTCAATGTGCGTCGGCGGTTTGCCATACAGCCTCAAAAATTCATCATACTGCGCCTGGAAGACCGCGCGAAATGATTTATTGAGCAGCGGATGATATAAGACCAGGGCCGCTTTTTTTCGCCGAAGAAATTTGCCGATGCGGTCCTGATGTTTCACCACCGATGACGGACAGCGAGCGTCGGTGAACGCTTGGGTAAAATTGACGTGCAATCCCACGTCCATGCCGCGCGCTTTGGCGAGATCCGCGGCCCGGGCCGAGTCTTCCATGAAAACCATCGCGCTCACGGAAGTGATCCTGCCTTTTTCCTGACAGGCCAGGGCCGCGTCCGTGGCTGTTTTCCACCCCCCCCAATCGTCAGCGTTGATGATCAGCATGAAATTCAAGCGCTGCGGCGCAGAACCCGCATCCGGAAAAAAGCGCGTAAACGTTTCATCTGGTCAGTCCGCTGAAATTCCACCAAATCATTGCCGATTGGCCGTTTGACCCGGCGGAACATCGCCCAAAAATATCCCGCGAACAACGCGATACCGCCGGTGACGTAGGGCCGCTTGGTCATTTGATACACTGAGCGAAACGATTGCCAGAGTGGATGAAACCCGAGGCAATATTGTGTCCGCCCAAGTTTGAACGCCGCCGCCACTTTACCCTTGTTGTTCGCCGAGCCCATCGGCCGATGATGCAAACTGCTCTTTTGAATGAAGGTCTGCGTGCGCCAGCCGCGCATGCGGGCAGATAAGACCGCAATCACATCAATCCCGCCGCCCTTGACCGGCACATATCCGCCGATAGCTTTAAAACATTCACGGCGAAACAATTGACAAGCGCCGGACACATGCTCCGTGCTGCTGAATCGGAAATCATAAGTCGCGCCGTCCTCGCGAAATGGCGTCCCCGCGAGGCCAAGCTTGGGATCCTCGGCAAATTTACCCAACAGAAATTCAAAATATTCTTCATCGAACGAAATATCCGCGTCCAAACTGCCGACGATATCGTAATCAAGGTCCTTCACGCGCGCAAAACCGGCATTGAAGCAACCCACCTTGCCCGCAAAATCGCGCTCGGTGCGTTCGGGCATCCGGGTGAAATCTATCCAGTCATACTCCTTTGCGTATTTGGCGGCGATTTCGTCGGTTCGGTCGGTGGATCCATCGCTGACAATCACCCACCTGAGCGGAAGAACCGTCTGTTTGATCACCGATTTTATGGTCAGCTCAATAAAATCCTCTTCATTGCGCGCGGGGGAGATCAACACATATTTCAACGGCGCCTTTTTCACCGGAGCATTCGAAACCGGATTGGCCATCGTGGCAATCGCCGACTGAGCTTGTGTTTCGTTTTCCATAACGTTGAAGTCCTGCGTGCGCGAAACAAATCAGACTATTTTGAAAAAACCGGCGATTTGTTGGGCCACATAGCTCAACATCTCTTTCGTTATCTCCGGGTAAATAGGCAGCGAAAGAATCGTGGACTGGTTCGCAAACGCGGCCGGAAAATCTGCCGGCTTGTGTCCGAGATATTGGTAAGCGGGATAGAACGGCAGCGCTTTCGGATAATTCAGAACCGTGGAAATGCCGGCGTCGCCGAGATGCTTTTTGAGCGCGTCCCGCTTCCCTGTACGGATGACGTAGAGATGATAAACGTGGTCGCGATTTGGTCCGACTTTGGGAATTGTCAAACCGTCAATGCCACCCAACAAATCGTTATAGCGAGCGGCCACGCGGCGACGCGCATCCGTCCAGGCGGCGAGGTGAGGCAGTTTCACGTTGAGGATGGCGGCTTGCAATCCGTCGAGTCGGCTGTTGATGCCTTCCATGATGTGTTCGCCTTTTCCGCCATGCCGCGCAAAGGTGGCCATCCAGTCCGCCAGCTTGTCGTCATTCGTAACGGCGCAACCTGCATCACCATACGCCCCGAGATTTTTCCCGGGATAAAAAGAGAACGTGGCGGCATCGCCGAAAGTGCCGACCAATTTGCCCTTGTAACGGGCGAGATGCGACTGGGCACAATCTTCAATTACCCAAAGTTTGTGCTTCTTGGCGATGGCCATGATGGGGTCCATGTCCGCAGGCTGGCCATAAAGATGAACGGGAATAATGCCGACCGTGCGCGAAGTAATTTTGGCTTCGATCAACGCCGGATCGAGATTGAAAGTATCCTTGTCCGTATCGCAAAACACCACTTTGCCACCGGCCTGGGTGATGGTTTCCGTCGTCGAAATCCAGGAGTGCGCGGTGGTGATCACCTCGTCGCCCGGCTTGATGCCCAAACCGCGCATGGCGATATAAAGCGCGTCAGTGCCGTTGGCGCACGAAACACAATGCTTCACCTCGAGCGTTTGCGCCCAGGCCTTCTCAAAGTTTTCGACGTGCGGGCCGCGGATGTAGGAAGATTGGGCGATGACATCGGCGATGGCGGCGTCAATTTCCGGTTTGATGCTCAGATACTGAGCGTGCAAATCAACGAAGGGTATTTTCATGCTTTTAGGGGAGTTTTGGTTTGGAAATTATAATTTGCGAATCAGCCGCGCGGGGTTGCCAGCGTAAATGCCAGAAACCGTAATATCCTTCGTCACAACCGCGCCCGCGCCGATCACCACATGGTCGCAAATATTCACTGGCAGGAGCGTAGCATTGGTGCCGATACTGACATGATTGCCGATTTTCGTTGCGCGCCATAAATCCCGATCGCCGCCCGCCGGTCCGCCGTTCACAAACAGGTCGTTCGTAAACATTGCGCCGTGCGATATAAAACAATCATCACCGATGGACACCAAATCGCAAATAAAAGCGTGCGACTGGATTTTGCAGCGTTTGCCGATGGTCGCGCCGCGCTGAATTTCAACAAACGGGCCGATGAAGGTTCCGTCGCCGATAGAGCACCCGTAAAGATTCACCGGTTGGACGACTTTGACATTTTCGCCAAAGGTCACATCTACAATTCCGCCCGGCAATAGTTTGGGTGTTTGCATGAAATGACGGCTAGGAATTTGTCTTCACCGTGCAGGCGCGCTCCAGGATGGATACGACCGTGCGGGCATGAGCTGCGCCGGTGAGCGGCGTGTTGCCCGTGCGAATACATTCCGCGAAATGCGCGGTCTCGGCGCGCAGCGGTTCGGAAAATTTCACTTGCGGCAACAGAATATCACCGCTGCGGTAATTGAATTGCGCCGGTTGCGGATTATCGAAATCCATGTTCTGGCCAAGCACTGCTTTGCGATCTATGCCCTTGTCGTAAACGGCGATTTTGTCCTCAGCCACGTCATCATAAATTACCATTTTGCGGGAGCCGACCACGATCATCTTGCGCACTTTTTGCGGATCAAGCCAGCTTACGTGAATGTTCGCCATGACTTTGCCCGGATAAACGAGGCTTAAGAAAACTACATCTTCAATGCCCTCCTGCATGTAAGCCATCCCCTGCCGCGACACCGACAGCGGCTCCTGTTCGCCCAGCCAGTATTGAATAATGCTGATATCGTGCGGAGCAAAATTCCACAGCGCGTCAATATCCGACCGGATGCGGCCCAGGTTCAGTCGCTGACTGTAAACATAACGAATCTCGCCCAACTCACCGTTATCAATCAGTTTTTTGACGAAGCGAACCGCCGGATTGTAAAGGAAAGTGTGGCCGACCATGATGGTCAGTTTGCGCGCGGCGGCAAACGCGGCCAACTCGTCCACCTCAGAAGCTTTCGTCGCCATGGGCTTTTCTACAAATACGTGTTTGCCCACCGCCAGAGCTTGTTTCGCCAGCGCAAAATGACTCGCCGCCGGTGTGGCGATAATCACTGCGTCAACGTTGGGGTCAGCCAAAACTTCTTCGTTGGATGCAACTGCTTTCGTGCGTGGAAAATTGGTTTCGACGAACGTCCGTCGTTCCGGGCTGCCGTCCACGACGTATTTGACGGAGCAATTCGGCTGTGCGGAAAAATTACGCAGCAGATTGGGTCCCCAATAACCGCAGCCGAATTGGGCCATGACCAGCGGTCTCAAGTCGGAGTCTGGCGAGGTTTTATTCATAAGATGTCAGAGAAACAAAATTCAAATTGCGATTTGCGTTTCCAAATGCGCGTCGAAAGCAACGTCGGTCCAAGAGGATTCCAATTCAGACGATTGCGATTTAGAGCGGGTACCACCGTGCGGTTTATGAACCCGGATTTTCAAGCCGGGCAAACCCGCTTCCGATTTCAATACGGCCTTGATATGCACCATCCCATTTTCCCATGAGATGTTTTCGAACACCGCCGAGCGGCGCATTCTGAACCAGGCAGTGGTCTTGGCCGCCGTCAGAAACCGAGCGCCGTTTCTTTTTAAATTGCCCAGCAATTTGATATAAAACTTGTCCCACAAACGCTCGGGTGCGATGCTGCGATCATGCCAATTGACTGTTAACACACCACCGAATTGCACAGCATTTTTCATCATCGGTTCAATCACTGCTGCTGCTGCAATCGGAGAGAGATTCAGGTATGACGGATAAAACAAGGACGTGTCCATGATGTGCATTGGCAGCTCCAAGAGCGTGACGGTGTCCAGCGGCTTGAACACTTGAGTGGTGCCGGCGCGATAGCCAACCGTTTCATTATACCCAACCGTTGAATCGTACGAAAAACCCGCATTTTCCAGGACGACCGGCGACTGTTCCCCGAAATAGAGCCAGTGCATTCTTATCCCGGTTTCGGTCGTGCCCGTCAGTTCTGCGACGCGTTCCCGTTCCTCGCGCCCTTTTGCGCTGTCCCGCCAGGCATCAATTCCATGGACGCCGATTTCATGGCCGGTGGCATGCAGTGGACGCAGCAGCGGCGCAATTTCCGCCAGGTCATATTTGGCCGCGCGCATTGATTCACTGCGGCCTTCGGAATTAATTCCCGGATCGTCCTTCCGGGGAATTACGAAAAAAGTGGAAGGCGTCCCGTTTTCAATTTCCTGATAGTGCTCGAACTGAAACCAAAAATCCTTCGCCAGACCCAGATACACAAACGGCAACCGGAACGCCGCCGACAAATTCGTCGCAAATTGTTTAAGCGACGTTCTGCCTCGCACTAAATTGATCAAAGAACCTGCCGTCGCCCGATACAAGAATCCGAACATCGTATGGTCACCCATGTGATTTCGAATGCCCGCGTGGTCCACATCATGGGTGAGGCAGGCAATGAACTTGGCCGCTTGTGGCACTGGCGGAATTTCCACCAGCGGTATGCCCGTGCCTAAAATCAGTTCGCGCAATAATGCGATGTGAATTTCCAGAGTCGGAATCCCCGCGAACTCAACCGGCTGGCCGCGCGTCAATAATTGCCGGATTTCCTGGAACAAATCGTAACCAATCCGTATCCAGTTGTGCTCACCATCGCTGGCATGACGAATGGCCGATTGCCGCGTTTCTTCCTGCAGCAATGGCGTTTCGGCTGAACCAAAAGTCAGGCAGTCGCCATAAATCGGCAATCGCCGCTGCTGATAGGACAGAACCGTATTCGACAGGCGCGCAGCAATCCCCATCTGCTTTTCCGAATCGAACGCGGTTTCCCGCCCGCCGTACACCAAAACGAGTTTCGCCGTCAGTCCCGGGATTTTTTCACCATCACAAAGAACAACGCTGTATTGACGATCCGCGCGGTAAAATTCCCACGGAGTCTTGAACAGCTCGAAAAACTCCGCCACGACGGCGTGGTCCGCCGTTTTGGCCAGCACGCCGATCATCCCGCGCGGCCTTGGGCTGAAGCGGCGAATGCAGGCGCGCCTTCCGTCCCGATGGCCGTACTGGCGCCATCGACCTTCCTGTTTTTAACAGATAATTTTTGGAGCAGGAGCGCGAGCGCCTTGAACATCGTGGCCTGTCCCCAATGCAACATCGGGGTCTTGGCCTTCATCATCGGATACTGGCGATAATAAAAATACCCGGCCCGGTCCTGCATATTGTGAATCGTCCAATGCGCCACTTTGAGCGCGAGGTCGAGGCAATCGGGATGGTCATCGGAAAATTCCGCTAGAGTATCAATGGCCTGGGCGGAGCACTGGATGTCCACCGGATATTTTTTCACGTTGTAATAACGTGGGCAACCGTCCGGTTCAAAAAAGGTTTTCTTGTAATACTGCAGGCCTTTTTCCAACTGCGTCTTGAATTCGCCGTCGCTGACGCTCTCCACATAATATTTCAAGCTGTCGAGGTTGTAGCCGGTGTGAAAATTGTCCACCCATTGATATTTTTCTGCCTCGCCATACCACCACGCGCCATCCGGCAGTTGGCGCGAGCAACTGTATTCCATCGCCGAGCGGGCAACCGCGAAATATTCTTTATTCCCGTCATGCCTAGCGGTGCGGGCCAGCAACGCCGCGCCCAACATGTTCGAATTGTGGATCGAACTTTGATGGCTGGCGATGTAACTGAGGCAGGTTCCGGCGCTGGTTTTTTCGCGAGGCAACGCCATGATCCAGTTGCAGGCGCTCTCGGCGATTTCCAGGTACCAAGGCTGTTTGGTGATTTCAAAAGCATCCACGTACGCGTGACCGATCAAAACTGTCCAGACGATGATCGGATCGTCCTTCGTGTAACCGCCTCCGCGCGAAACGAAATCGAAATGATTGCTCCAGCTATGATTTTTGAAACGCGCGGCTTTGTGTTCATCCAGCCATTTGAGACAGGCGACGGCCTGGTCCAGATATTCCTGGCGCTTCGTCGTTTGATACAAAATCAGATAACCCCGCGCCATGTAACCGCGCCCCTTGGTTGAATCTTTTGGTGAAATACCGAATACCGGGCGCAGATTGACGGGACTCTGGCGGATCAACTGCATCAACAACCGCTCGGCGAACAGATTGCCGGCCATCAGCGGACGCGCCCACGACGACAGGCCGTCGAAAGGTTCGTACCCACGGTAATCATGCTTCTCGATCCAGTCCTGGACCGCGTGCAGACTGCGTTCCACTTCTGAAACGCTCGAAGCTGATTTACCATTGGCCTTACTTTCACTCATGCTGGCTATCATGCAGGAAGGAATCACCGGCGGGGAGTCAAAAGTTCAGCCACTTTGCCTACAAAGTTTCGCTCTTCCTGGCTCCAAGTGTGGCGGAGATAAACACTCTGTCCCCGGTCAACGATGGAGCGGGTAGCCTCCGGGTTGGCATGGACAAACTTGATCTGACGGGCCAGGTCCTCGGCGTCGCCCAATTTGAAAAAGACGAGTTCATCCGGCTTGAAATAATCCGTGATGCCCGGAACCAAAGGCGCAATCACCGGCCGGCCGAGGGACAAATATTCAAAAATACGCGTCGGTGTGTTGATCTCGGTGAAGATGCTTTTCCGATTGGGAATGATTCCCAGATCACAATCCTTGATGGCCGCGGCGACCTGTTCCAGATTCTTGGAGCCGCAGTAATGAACGGAATCCTCCAGTTTTTCCTGCGCGACCAGCTTCATGACTTCATCCAGAAACGGCGTGCGAGCGCCATAAATCCGCAAATCAATCAATGGGATTTCCTTCGCGAGCATTTTTACAGCGCGGACGGCAAGATCCAGGCCGTGCCGCTCGACGATCGAGCCATGATACATGATTTTGAACGGCAGCTCCGGGTTTCTCGTTTTGACACCTTGAAATGCCTGGAAAAGGAAAATCTTTTCATCTGGCACATTCATAACCACCTGGATTTTTTCCGCCGGGCAACTGCGGGCGGCAAAGATGTTCTTGCAGGCCCGGTTCACCGTGATGACATGGTGAGCAAAGGCCATGCTCCATTTTTCCAGCGACTTGAGTAATTTGATGGCGGAACTTTCCTCGCCGAGACCGAAAATCGTCATCATCAATTCCGGCATGGGGTCGTGGAGGTCCAGCATGACGCGCGCACCACGCAGCTTGGGAACGAGCGCACTGAAGACCAGCACGTCCGGCATCGTATGCACATGCACGAGATCGTACTTTTTCCAGAGACTGCGCCAGGCTTGAATCATTGTGGACAGGCCAATGAATGAACCGTACTGAAAAATATAAGTCAGCTTGCTATCACGGCGGCGGCGAATGGGCAGGCGCCGGACATTGACGCCATTGATGGTTTCAAAAGTCGGTTCATCCTCCTGCTGGCGCAGGCAGAGCATGTCCACTTCCATGCCCGCCTTCACCAAAGCCTCGGCGGCACGCCGCGGGCGGGGATCCGCCGGGTAATAGGAATACAGGGCAACGACCGCTCTCTTACCCTGCAAAGCCGGGGCTAGTTGCACCGCCTCAACCCTAGCCGCCTGGTTTGGACGGGTGGCCTTGCGATACCAATCCGCCAATTCGCCCGGGGTTCCGTGCCAGTAAACGCCCGCATACTTACCTTTAATGTAAGTCAGCACTTCCTCATACCAAGTGGCCGGATACTCGTCTCTATGCCGGGTGACCGCATCGAAACTCAGATAATCGGGATGCACTGCCAGCACTAACATTCCGCCGCGTTGAACCAGCCAGTCAATTTTCTTCTTCCAGATATCAATCGTCTTTTCTTTAAGCACCAGGAACAACGTGGAATCCTGCGGCAGGGTGTAGGGAATCTCCACATAGCTGTGGCCATTTTTACCATCCACCCAGAACGGAAAGATGGTGTTGGCGGCGTCAGGTTGCGGTTCGAATGGATCGGTGTCAAAGGTGGACGCGTCGTATTGGACGTTCAAGTCATGCAGCCACTCGAGTTGATGGAACATGAAACCGGAACGGAATCCCTTCGCGCCCCATTCCTTGACGTAGTGATTAATCCGGCGCGCGTTGGCGGCGAAAATCTCCCGCGACCAGTAGAGTTTGCCGTCGTGGCGAAGATCATGCACGCCCACCTCATATCCATTTTGCGCGAGTTCCCGGCGCATTTCGGCTGGAACCCGATACCCACCTTCGGGAATGAAATTGAAAGCGGAACGGAAACCCAGCCGTTTTTCCATATCCAACAACTGCGGGCATTTGGCCAAACCGCGCGGCCCCTCGACATCGTGCATGATTACAAGCGCGGATTTCTTGCCGTCGGGCCAGCCTGGCCAATCTTTCGGAGTGCCACCGGCGGCCTCGTTTATGGGCCAGGTACTGGCAAATAATTTCTGCTGCCTCCGCGCCACCAAGGATCGGAGCGTTATCCGCAAACGCCAGGGCAGGTATGGCTTTAAGTGGTAATAGAAACGCATTTTAACCGCGGGAGTTATCAGAAATAATTTGACCGGAGAATCAACGGGACACGGCGCTGGCGCGCCGTTTCAAGTTTAAAACTCCTGATGCAACCGGGCGGGAATATAATTCCGGGTCTTATTCAGCACCACGCTGACCTTGGCCTTGGATTCCATGAGCAATGAATTGGCCTGGCGCACGACATCGCGGCTGGTCTTTTCCGCTTCCACCACGACGAGCATCATGTCCATGAAGCCGGCCAGGCGCTGGGTGACCCCGGTCCGGCTGATCGGCGGCATGTCGAAGATGATGTAATCATACTTGCTGGCTTCGAACTTCGGCACGAGCGTGGCGAATTTTTTGGGCAGCATGCGCGCGAGTTTGTCGCCATTGGCCGGCCCGCTCACGACATAAAGGTTGTCCTGAACCAGGGCGGTTTCACGGGTGGAATCGGTCAACGCGGCATCCAGTTCGCATCCGGGTTTGCCTTGATAAAATGACTGCGCGCCACCATTTTCATAATTCATGTCAATCAGCAGCACCTTGCCCTCGCCGGTTTGCGAGAGGGACGCTGCCAGGCCGACCGCAGTGCTGGAAGCGCCGGAACCTTTCGAGGCGCCGGTCACAGCCACGAGCTTGGGTTTGTGCGTAAGATTGTTGACGTCAAAATAAGAAATTAACCGGTCGCGCAAGGCCTCATAATATTCGTAGAGGGAGTGGTTCGGATCCCATGGAGCGACGTCGAGTTCATCCATTCCACCAGTCGTGCCGTTGACGACCGGAAGCAGGGTGCCATTGGCAGCGTCGGGCTGGACCGCCGCCTCGCCCTTGGGCTCACGCAAGGCTTTTTGGTTGGGTTTTTTGCGTTTGACTCTCGGAATTGAAAGGAACAGGCGCATGCCCAAATCCCCCTCGATCTCCTTGGGCCGCTTGACGGTATGATCCAGATAAAACTCGGACAGGAACGCCCATGCCAATCCAAGCAAAATGCCGCCCAGGGCGGACATGGCCATGCGCTTGGGGTTTTTGGTGCGTTCCATGGCGGGAGGACTGGGTTGCTGGGTCGTGGCGATATTGGCATTTAACAAAGCCATCCGATCAAGTTCAATTTTGGTTTCGTTAAGCTTGGCCATGAAGGAAGTGTAGTTTTCCTGCACTTGTTTTTCCTTAAACTCCAGATCCAGGATGTGCGCTTCAGCGACGTCAAGGGCGGCCGAGGCTGCTGTGATCTCGTCAAATTCCGCTTGCGTGTATTTGATCTTCTTTTCGATCTTGCCAATCTCGGTTTCCTCGTCGGAAATTTGCACGGCCAGTGATACATTAGCCTCCTTACCTGATCCTTTACCCGTTAAATTGAGCTTGGCCAGCCGGGGCTCGTCCTGCTCCATCTTTTTCTTCGCCTCCTTGGCTTTTGCCACTTGATCTAATTTCTCCAGGCAAAGTTTGTTATGCGCTGGCATACCGTCGTCGCGCATTTTATCATAAGCCTTCTTAAGGCTCGATATCAGATCTATGGTATCATTGTATTGATCAATGGTTTCCTGGGGGATTTCCGCTACATTCGTAGTAGATGAATTCGTATTCATCCCCTTAAGCGTCGCCAATGCTTCCTTGTGGTCGGCCAGTTCCGCTTTCGCGACTTTGAGGTCCTGGCTATCCTTGAACAGGGTAAGTTCGTAGTATCTTTTCGACTCGCCAATATCCGTCACGTGGGCATCAGCTTTCGCTTTCCGTAAATCGTCTTCCGCCTGTATCCATTCCGCCCGGAGGCCCGCCGTTTCCTCCACGTTCGCGGCATAAATTACTCCTGAGTCACCACCATGAACCCTCAAATGTTTCTTTTCATAATCGTCAATGATCTCGGTAAGAATTTTCTGGACTAACTCAGGATCCGAGTGCGCGAAGATGATGCGCAGCACCGTGCTCTTGCCCAGGCGATCCACTGTCAGTCCCTCCCGCACTTGGTTGGCTGCGGCGATGGCAATCTGATTCTGGTTGTCGTTGCTGGTTGACTTCCGGCCCAGGATTCTGTTCGGCCCAAAATTGGTCGCCACTTGCAGCGCCAGGTCGTAACTGGTGAGAATGGCCATCTCGTTGGCAATGATGCTTTCTCCATTGGCATCCACTGGTTTCAACTGGCTGTCCACGGTGTTAACGCTGGCGCCACCTGATTCACGGACAAATTTGATGAATAACTGGGCTTCTGAAACGTAATCTGTCGGCGCGGTGTAATGAATAATGCCCACCCCGATGAACCCGAGCATGGTAAAAAACAGAATGGCCCACTTGTGCCGGAAGAGCACATAATATATGTCCGGCAGGGAAATGCCGCCGCCACCGTAGTGGAGGTTCTGGGTTCTTTGTTTATCGTTCATAAAATTCCTGCCTTCTGGTTTTTTCACGCCCGCGAAAAATTTGTCGTTTCTACTTTGCCGTCCCGCCAGATCACGCAACTCAGGCCCAATGACGGTATAAACCCGCGCCAATCATCCTTGAAACAAACACCGGCAGGCGCCGAAACACCTGGTTGTGCCAGCCTGACGATTCGTCCTTGTCCGCCAGAAAACAATCGTTCCGCAAATCATATTTTACATATTCCGACCGTACCTCGGACGCGCCCCAGCCCAGCTTGAATCGCCGCAACCCTTCATTGCCGAGCGAAGTCCGTCCAAGACTGAGGGTCTTGAAACCCCGTTGCGCATGCCATTTAATCGCTTCCCACATGACCAGATTGTTGCCCCGCAAATGCTGAAACGTCTCGTCCGAAGCGCCGTATTTGTAAATCGCGCGCGTTCCCAGTCCAAAATAAACGGCGGCCGCGATGGGCCGCCCTTCGTACCGGGCCAGAACCACAATCCCCAGGTTCCGGGAAATAATGTGCTGGTGGATGTTCCGGAAAAAACTGAACGGCTGCGGCGGCATGCCGTGCTTCTTCCGGGTCCGGCAAAGCAGCGAATAAAATATCCGCACGCCTTCAAGGCCCGAGCTGGTTTCCACCGTTACACCCGTTTTTTCAGCTTTTTTTATCGCCCGCCGGACAGAACTGTCCACGCGATTCGACAAAACTTCTTCGCCACCGTTCAAATCCACTTCATGGCTGTAAAACGCCAGCGAAGCCGGAACGTCACCGAATAATTTCCGCCCGCCCCGGAACTCGACATACTTCCAGTTCCGCTCGCGTCCGTGAGCCAGGGCATTCTTTACCAGATTCTTGAACGACTCCGGGTCCGCGCTGAGCGGTTCGCACTCATCCGTGAACGGCAACGAGATGCCGCGGCGACCGGTCAAGCAACTATCCACTTCCATCAACGGCAGCAAAGAACGGAACGCGCCGTCCTGCCTGACCGTAAAATACCTGGGCTTGTACCCGTAAGTGCTTTCTAAAACCGAGGCCCACGCGCCGCTATGGAAAATGGAACCTTGCGGATGGGCCGCGAGGGACGAATCCCAATCCGGCAACTGGCCGGGGTCAACGCACTCGACCGCCGCATCAACGCAGCCGCTCGCCGCGACCGTCGAAGCAGTCGTGGCGCGGAGAAACAGCGGGGAGTTGGCAATGGAGTGGGTTGCGGACACTCGTTGGACATCCGTCATTTAACGTTGGGCCGGGATTGCATTTTGACCAGGCGGGCGGGATTGCCGGCCACGACCGCGCCGGGCGGAACGTCTTTGGTTACCACGCTGCCCGCGCCAATCAGCGCGTTCTCGCCCACAGTGATGCCGCACAACAACGTCGCGCCGGAACCGATGGACGCACCGCGCTTGACCAGCGTGTTCACGCAGGCCCAGTCCGCTTCGGTTTGAAGCTGACCGGTG
>Ga0207116_10134_pt1 | contig 21076 bp, 21 predicted proteins | sample Alteio_BWMinHeat_44_FD_153550 | JGI IMG/M metagenome (GOLD analysis project Ga0207116, IMG submission 153550) | Enriched cells from forest soil in Barre Woods Harvard Forest LTER site, Petersham, Massachusetts, United States -... | ecosystem: Environmental > Terrestrial > Soil > Temperate forest >... | reverse complement strand
TACAGCAACTTCGGCAATTTTTAACCCGGCTTTTGAGAATACGACCAATGATTCGGGTTCCGGGTATTCATCGGGGTAGTTGAAAGCCGCCAGTTCGATGGCCTTGCGGTCGAACAGGCGGAATCCTGAAGTACTGTCATAAATCTGCAAGCCGGTCATTAGCCGGTTTACCCAATGAAAATATTTGATGCCCAGCCTGCGCGCAAATGACGACTGGAAGCCCTCTTTTTCCAAAAAGCGTGAACCGATAACCACATTGGCCCCGGTTTCTAAATGATGGCTGATCAGCTTTGGTAATTCCTTTGGCGGATGCTGCCCGTCGCCGTCTAATTGTATGGCGATGTCATACCCTTGTTCAAGTGCGTAGCGGATGCCTGTTTGCACCGCCCCGCCGATACCGAGGTTTACGGGCAGGTCGATAACCGTTGCTTTATATTTTTTTGCGACAGCCGAGGTATCATCCTTTGAGCAGTCGTTCACGATCAACGGTTCCAGTTGATACCCGTTTGGCAAAACAGTCGACAGTAATTCTGGTAATAACGAGGGCAGCGAAGCCTCTTCATTGTAGCAGGGTATCACAATCAAAACTTTACCTGGCATTTGCAGAAATAGGTATTAACAGGGTGTTAAATTTTAGTGGTGAAATTAATGGTTTTTGGGGAAATATGATGAGGTTTTAAATAAAGAATACATTTGCTATCTTTAAATATGCTTAAGCCTTTCATTAAATATATTATTCTCACATCTATTGCTTTTATAAGCTTATATCAGCTTGGCAATGCGCAAGATTTTATTAAAGAGTATCGAAAACATTTGTTAAGTACGGCACCACATATTCCCAAAGTCAAGAAAAACATCAAGGCGAATATATTGAAGCTGAAAACTTCATTAGACCGATTTGAAATAGAAAAGGGGCATCCGTTTGCTGCTACCGACACCGTCTATATTGTAAGTATCTACGGAGTAGAAACGGGTTTTCCGTCAGCACTCATATGGAATAAAAAGGAAAGCCTTTTTTATAGGTATACTTTCTCAATGGAAAATTGGAAAATAACCGACGAAAAATTGGATATAAAAACAGATGCATCAAACATCCTTGAAAGTTTCGGACCCCATTTTAAAAGATGGGTAGAAACTGCCGATACAGCAAGTTATAGCAATTATGCAAAGACTCATTGGGTATTTGATGGTTCTGCTATGTCATTTACCAGGGCAATTAAATCAGGTAATCATTGGAGTTTTATCTCATCAAAATCATATGCGACTGATCTTTGAAATGCCATTATAGATGCCTCGTTCCTCAGTATGACAAAAACCTAAACCCAAAACCTCCTCCAACACCTCATGCGATTTAATATTCCCAAAGCCTTCCACATGCAGCGCATAATATTCTAATAGTTTATTGAGCAAGTAACGCCGCTCATCATTACTGAAATTTAACTTGCCCAGGTTTTCAAAGGTGCATTGTAAAAGAGCAGAAAAATTTTGCGTATGCGGCGGCGACAGGTAATAAAACCCTTCAGGTTTATAGCGACTAAATACGCCATTCTTCATATCAAAAAAGTCCATACCTGCAGCGGCAATTTGTTCAGGGTAAAAGCCCAGGTAACGGGTAAGGCGCGTCAAAAACAACAAATGAAAATTAGCCAGGCCCTCGCTTTGATGGTCGAGCCATTCGATCGCATTAAATATAAAATCAAACATGTTTTCGTCTGCCGATTGCTGGCGGACAGCCTTGTATAAAACTTCATTAAGGAACATAACGAGACTGCTTTTGATCACATCATAAGGTATCGTTTGCAATTGGGGCGAATTTTTGAGCTCAGATACCCGTTGCACCTGCCCGGTATTTTTGTGATAAACCACCATATCCAACAAGTGCAGCGGTTGGAGCATGTTGCGACTGATTTTGGCCTTTGGCTTTTTTACCCCGTTGATGATATAGGACTGCAGCCCGAATTTCTCGGTAAATACCTGTACGATGACGCTGGTTTCGCCATAATCGGTAGTTTTAAAAACGATACCCCGTGTTTTATGAAGCATGATTGATAAGCAACAATAACTTCGGCACAAATATAACCAGGCCGATAAACAGTGCGGTGATTGCCGTTATCAGCACAGCGGCGGCGCACATATCTTTTATCCGGCCGGCGTTTTCGTTGTATTCGGGTGATACCAAATCGACCAGTAACTCAATAGCCGTATTAATGAGTTCGGTCAGCAACACCATGCCGATGCAGAGTGTTATCCACAGCCATTCGGCGGTTGAAATATGCAGGGCATAACCCAGCAAAATGGCAGTCACGGCTAAAACCAGGTGCACCCTAAAATTAAGCTGCGTTTTGGCAGCGTACGCCAGGCCCTTGAATGCATAACCGAATCCACGGATGAATTTGTTCATTACAAAGTCACGAATTACACGAATTAAAAAAGACACGAATTAACACGAATCTAAATTAGTTTAATTCGCCTAAATTCGTGCAATTAGTGTTTTTTCCTATGGATCTCAAACTCAAAGATAAAGTCGCCCTCGTATTAGCGGCCAGTAAAGGTTTAGGCAAGGCATCAGCTTTCGCACTATCTGCCGAAGGCGCAAAGGTGGTTATCAGCTCGCGCAATGCGGAAGAGCTAAAGAAAACAGCCGCGGAAATTCATAAGCAAACCGGTAACCCGGTGGTGTCTATCCCGGCAGATGTGTCGGATGCTGCACAGGTGATCGAACTTATCAAAAAAACTGCGGAAACATTTGGCGGAATAGACATTTTAGTGAACAATAGTGGTGGCCCGCCTTTTGCCCATTTCGAAACTTTTGATGACGATGCCTGGCAAAAGGCATTCGACCTGACATTACTTGCTTTTGCGCGCACCGGCCGCGAGGTGCTGCCTTATATGAAAAAGGCCGGCAGCGGACGCATCATCAATATCGTCAGCAGTTCAGCGAAGTCGGTGCTTAACAATGCCGTGCTTTCAACCGCAATGCGCATGGGCGTTGTCGGTATGGCCAAACTGATGGCAGACGAATTAGGGCCTTATCAAATTACCGTAAATAACATAGCGCCGGGATTAATCCTGACTGACAGGGTCAAAGAGGTTTTGCCAAAAGATGTGGACGTTGAACAGGCTTTGAAAGACAGGGCAAAAACGATTCCCGTCGGACGCATCGGCAAACCGGAAGAATTAGGCGCTTTGGTGGCTTTTTTGGCATCGGAACAGGCCGCTTATATCAGCGGGACAACTATATCGATTGATGGCGGGGCGAGCAGGGCGATATTTTAAAAAGAATCCTAAAACCCTCTTTACGCTTGCGTAGAGTATTCTAGGTTTATCATATTTCCAAATCTATTTTCAAAAAAGGCTTTCTATGCTGCTCTTTGATAGTTCTCCACATACATTTTACCCCTTTTTACCAGTGAGAACATTCTTAGGATCAATTTGAATTTAACATTGTTTAGTACCAGGCGATATTCTTTGTTTTTAAGTTTTCTTTCCGCGTACGCCGCTATCTCAGGGTCGTGCGCGATAGCTGCCCTGGCTGCCTGGTTTAGTTCTGATTTTAACGCTTTATTGGCCAGGTGGCTTACCTTGTCCCGCTTTTTAATACTGGTCCCGGAGGTGTGACCAAACGGGATAACACCAACATATACGCCATATTTTCGCGGATCTGTGAAGCTGGTGAAGTTCTCGGTATAGGCTATCGTCATCCATGCATTTATCTTCCCGATTCCTTTAATGCTGGTTATTATCCGGTAGTTTAACCACATGTCCTCATTGCTTTTAATTACTTCTATGATCTGTTGTTCTATCTGCCTGATATGTTGCTCATCTGATTTTATTTTTGCCCGGGCAATGTGGGTAATCTTATCAGCTTTCTTTTGGGGGTACATATGTTTCCGTTCCTTGACCGTGCTTTCCAGCCCGGCCTTTTCGCGTACCAGTCTTTTTCGGAACGAGAGTAACTGTTTAAGTTCTAAGATGTTCTTATCCACAGGGTTTGATGGCGTTAATTTTTTGATTTTTTCTTCACCGTACTCCCCGATGCGGAATGCATCAGCCTGGTCGCTCTTCCCCCTGATCATGCCAAGTGATTTTTTGATCTGCAGCCCCGGTACCCGGCAGTAGGAGATTGATAATGACTCACAGAATTGGAGGAACCGGTATTCATACCCACCAGTGAATTCCAGCACGATTAAGGTTTCCTCTAGATTGATACTACTTGTTTTACACCATTTTTTTAATACGCAAAACCCTTTGGAGCAATTGTCAATTTTAACATGCAGATTACGTTCAGCACAGCAGATGTCAAGCGTTAATTTTGACACATCGACACCTAAAATAACATTAAAGCTTTTCATACGTTTACTTTTTAAAGTATCTAATAAATTGCCTTTTGCCAATTACCTTTGTTGAAGCAAAGAAAGTATTCTAGCTGGGCCTTGGGCAATCATAAAAGGCAGGGGACTTATACTCTGTAAAGTTCTCGAAAACTAGAGGGTGGTCAAGTTCACCCCTGTCTTTTATGTTAACGTTATTCACAAAGTTTTTAGTTTTTAACACCCCCCAGACCCCCCATCCTAACAACAACAGTATTTACTAAAACTCTTTTTGTTAGACCAAAGGAGGGTGGTCGAGTGAAGCAATGACCGGGTGAGTCTACGAAGCGGCAGGTAAGCGAGCGGCATTGGCGTTAATGCATTGGCGTCAAACTCACCCCGACATCGCTAAGCCGCTTGTCGACCCTCTCTCCGCCTTTGGCGCAAAGAGGGTTGGGGAAAAAAACCAAGAACAGGAAAGAATTAAATTTTTTGACCCTCTTTACTGTACTTCCTGCTTTGGCTGCTTAAAATATTTTACAATTGAAATGATCCCGCCAAGGTATAACGGGAACGAGAGGCCGAGCAAAAAACTACTCCATAACTCAACTTTAGAGTTTTTTGTATAAATACTTATAATCAATAGGCAGGTTCCCAGTACGATAAAAACAGCCGCCCGCATCAGGTTATTTTTCACTGATATTTAAGTTTAGTCTTTTTTGTTCGCCTTCAGGTATTCAACGATCGCGGATATGCTGCTGATAACAGCCGCAAACATTAATCCTATTCCGGCGCCCATAACAAGTTCCTTATATTGAGAGCCCTGCAGGGCCGGAATTGCCATCGAGGCAGAAAAGAGTATTACTGCGATCAATATCAATAAAATAGTGCGCCTTACTTTACTTTTCATCGTCGCAATTTAACTTTTTAATGGTAAAAATCCCTATTTTTGCAACCTCTAAAATTTGAGGTCGAACATATTGATGTACAAGGAATATAAGCAGCTTAATTTATCGCAGATAGGCAAGGATGTACTGGATTTTTGGAAGAAGCAAAACATCTTCGAAAAGAGTATTAGCAGTCGCCCTGCAAACAACCCTTATACTTTTTACGAGGGTCCGCCCTCGGCTAATGGCATGCCCGGCATCCACCATGTGATGGCGCGCTCCATTAAGGACATTTTTTGCCGTTACAAAACCCTTAAAGGTTACCAGGTAAAACGCAAAGGCGGCTGGGATACGCATGGCCTGCCAATAGAGCTGGGTGTTGAAAAGACTTTAGGTATTACCAAAGACGATATCGGCAAAAAAATCTCTATCGAAGATTATAATGAGGCCTGCAAAAAAGAGGTAATGAAATTTACCGATGTGTGGAACGACCTCACCGAAAAGATGGGTTACTGGGTTGACCTGAGCGACCCCTACATCACTTACAAAAACGAATACATTGAGACCCTTTGGTGGATACTGAAGGAGCTTTACAATAAAGGCATGCTGTACAAGGGTTATACCGTGCAGCCTTATTCGCCCAAATCGGGTACCGGTTTAAGCTCGCACGAGCTGAACCAGCCGGGTACTTATAAGATGGTGAAGGATACTACCGTTGTGGCGCAGTTTCATCTCAAAAACGACCAAAAGCATCCTTTGATGCCTTTGCTTTTTGAGACTCCAACTGAAGATACTGTCATATTAGCCTGGACGACAACCCCATGGACACTGCCATCCAACTGTGCTTTGGCCGTCGGTGAGAATATTGACTACGTTAAAATAAGCACTTTCAATCCCTACACCTTTAAACCGGTAAGCGTCATCCTTGCAAGAGATCTCGTTACCAAATATTTTAAAGCCGAGGGTGAGAATGCATCTTTCGAGGATTATGTTGAAAATGATAAAGTAATCCCCTGGAAGGTAGCCGCTACTTTCAAAGGCTCCGACCTGTTAGGCTTGCGCTATCACCAATTGATGCCTTATGTCACTAACGAGGACTTAGAGAAAAATGCTTTCCGCGTTATTCCTGCTGATTTTGTGACGACCGAAGACGGTACAGGTATTGTGCACACGGCCTCCGTTTTTGGTGCGGACGACTTTAGGGCCTGTAAAGAAAACGGCGTACCGTCCGTAATGGTGCTGGATGAAACCGGCAAAGAAGTGCCGCTGGTAAACAAGCAGGGTCGTTTTGTTGACGAGGTGACCGATTACGCCGGGCTATACGTAAAGGCCGAATATTACAGCAAAGAAGAGCGCGAAGCACCCGGTTTCCGCGAAACGGATGTGATGATCGCCATCAAGTTGAAAGAAGATAACAAGGCGTTCGACGTTAAGAAATACGAGCACAGCTACCCGCACTCCTGGCGCACAGACGAGCCGATATTATACTACCCCCTGGATAGCTGGTTTATTCGCACCACTGCGGTAAAGGACAAATTGGTTGCTCTCAATAAAACCATCAACTGGAAACCTGAATCAACCGGTACGGGCCGTTTTGGCAACTGGCTGGAGAATTTGGTGGACTGGAACCTTTCGCGTTCACGCTACTGGGGTACACCATTACCTATCTGGAGAAGCGAAAGCGGCGAAGAAAAATGTATAGGGTCCATTGCCGAAATGGAGCAGGAGATAGAGAAATCAATCGAAGCTGGCTTTATGCCGAAAGGGTTTGAGCTGACTGATATGCACCGTCCTTTTGTGGATGATGTAATATTAACGTCGCCAACAGGCAAACGCATGGTACGTGAACTGGACCTGATAGACGTTTGGTTTGATAGCGGCGCCATGCCTTATGCACAATGGCATTTCCCGTTCGAAAATAAAGAAGAATTTAAGAATGCCTACCCGGCAGACTTTATCGCCGAGGGTGTCGACCAAACCCGCGGCTGGTTCTTTACCCTGCATGCTATCGCGGTAATGCTGAGTGAAACAAGCGACGAGATAAAGGCAGTTAACAAAGAAGTAGGCAATAAAGGTATCGCCTTTAAAAATGTGGTATCGAACGGTTTGGTGCTGGATAAAAACGGCAACAAAATGTCCAAACGTTTGGGCAATGCGGTCGATCCATTTTCGACTATTGAAACCTACGGCGCGGATACGGCACGCTGGTACATGATCAGCAATGCATCGCCCTGGGACAACCTGAAGTTTGATATGGAAGGGCTGGACGAGGTGCGACGTAAATTCTTCGGCACGCTTTATAATACTTATTCCTTCTTCGCACTATATGCCAATATCGATAAATTCAATTACAGCGAAGCAGAGATCGAACTTAAGAACCGCCCTGAAATTGACCAGTGGATCATCTCTTTATTGAATACACTGAGTAAGGAAGTAGATGCGTTTTACGCCGATTTTGAACCGACCAAAGCCGCCCGCGCCATACAGGAATTTGTGGACGAACACCTGAGCAACTGGTATGTTCGCCTCAGCCGCCGCCGTTTCTGGAAGTCGGATGATTCAGACGATAAGTTATCCGCTTATCAAACGTTGTATACCTGCTTAACGACGATAGCCAAACTGATGTCGCCCATAGCGCCGTTCTTTGCAGATAAGTTGTACAATGACCTGAATAAAGTCACCAAAAAAGAAAATTGCGAGTCGGTGCATTTAGCTGACTTTCCTGAATATAATGCTGAATTGGTAAATAAAGCGCTTGAAGAGCGCATGCAACTGGCACAGAATATATCATCGCTGGTACTATCGCTCCGCAAAAAAGTGGGCGTTAATGTACGCCAGCCGCTCAGCAGGACACTATTACCGATACTAAATAAGAACTTTAAGCACCAGGTTGAACTGGTAAAAGAGCTTATTTTATCTGAAACAAATGTCAAAACTATTGAGTACATTACCGATGCTTCGGGATTCATCAAAAAGAAGGTGAAACCTAATTTCAAAGCACTCGGGCCAAAGGTGGGCAAGGATATGAAAGCGGTGGCAGATGCGATAGTGAACATGGATCAGGATACGCTGAACCTATTTGAACAGACAGGCACTTTAACAATCGAAATTGGGAGTTCGACATTCGAAATTTCAATAAATGATGTAGAAATCATCGCGGAAGACGTTCCCGGATGGCAGGTCGCAAATATGGGAAAACTAACTGTCGCCTTAGATGTTAACATATCCAACGAATTGAAACAGGAAGGTATATCGCGCGAATTTATCAACCGGGTACAGAATCTGCGAAAAGCGAAAGGGTTTGAGGTTACCGACAGGATAAATGTTAGCTATCATACTGATTCTCCTATTATTATAGAAGCAGTAAAAAATAATTTATCCTATATTTGCGCCGAAATTTTAGCTGATCACGTACAACTTGATAATCAGCTAAATGAAGCAGATGAAGCATTAATTGACGAAAACAAAGTATTGATATCTATAACAAGAATATAAATGAAACAAGAAACAGAAAAAACCAGGTACTCTGATTCAGAGCTACAGGAGTTTAAGGAATTACTGTTAGATAAACTGCGCATAGCAAAAGAAGAATTAAATGCGCTGGCATCATCATTGAGTTCGCCTAATGCGAACGGTACGGATGATACTGCCGGTACCTATAAAACTTTGGAAGACGGGTCGGCTACGCTGGAGAAGGAATCCATCAATCAACTGGCGGCGCGTCAGAAGAAATTTATTGAGCAATTAGAAGCTGCGCTGGTGCGTATTGAAAATAAAACTTACGGCGTTTGCCGCGAGACAGGAAAGCTGATACAAAAAGAGCGCCTTCGCGCCGTGCCGCATACCACGCTGAGCATGGAAGCCAAACTTAAACAGTATTAATGAAGGCTGCTTACACCAAACCTTTTTTACTTGCCGCGATAATCATCATTGCCGACCAGCTTATCAAAACCTGGGTACGGAAACATATGTACATCGGTGAAGAAATACACCTGCTGGGTGAACGCGGCATGCTCCATTATACCGAGAACAACGGCATGGCCTTTGGGATGGAATTTGGCGGAACCTGGGGTAAGCTGTTCCTTACCTTATTCAGAATTGGCGCGGTAGTGGCCATCGGCTGGGGATTGGTTTATCTTATCCAGCGTAAATATCACCGCGGGCTTATTATGAATGTGGCCCTGATATTTGCCGGGGCGCTGGGAAATATTATCGACTCTACTTTTTATGGTGTACTTTATCAAAACGGCCCATTATTCCACGGACGGGTGGTAGATATGTTTTACTTCCCATTAATATCCGGCGATTTTCCGAAATGGGTACCTTTTTGGGGCGGGCAGGATTTTGTTTTTTTCAGGCCGGTATTTAATCTTGCCGACTCAGCAATCTCCGTCGGTGTGGTATTGATCCTGATCTATCAAAAACAGTATTTTAAACACCAAACACCGGAAATAAGTACACCAAACAGCGAGGTTGTAGAAGAATAACTTAAGTATTAGTTAATTAAAATAATGAAAAGCCGCTCAGGAGTAAACTGAGCGGCTTTTTCGTTTGGGTAAAAAAATGAAAATACCGTGAAAACACGGGTTGATTTTTTAATTTATATTATAGTTATTTACAGCAAAACGTAAACTTTATCAAAAGGGGAAAAGACAACTACATTAAGTGTGGTTGTCTTTTTAGTTTTAAAGGCTATTTCCCTAATGATTTTTCCCTAACTGCCTTAAACTCTGAGCCTGCTTTCCAGCCCGGGAAAGTACTTTCGTTGCTCAGTTCATAACCCAGCCTGTAAAGCAAATTGGCTACTTGTGCCATGCCCGTAGCATCCATATCGGGCGAATAATTATCCGATGGCTGGTGATAATGATTAGCAGTATAATCGTCCTGGTGCTTTTTGGCCCAGCTGGCATCATGTGTTTTACTGATGAGGCCGGTATTCATGTCCAGAGCCGGCACACCAACCTTGGCAAAGTTAAAATGATCGGAACGGTAGTAGCCACCCGCACCCGGCTTACTGTCACCTACTACGATAAGACTGTCTTCTTTGGCATATTTTTCAATATAGTCGTCCAGTTCATTTTGTCCCTTGCCGGTGATGGCGATATCTTTTGTCTCGCCGTAATTCCCTAAGGCATCCATATTGAGGTTGGCAACGGTTTTATTAAGCGGGTAAATAGGGTGTGTTGCATAATATTCAGAACCTAACAAGCCCTGTTCTTCACCTGTCACAGCAAGGAATATAATTGAGCGTTTTGGTTTGTCTTTTGTTTCGGCAAATGCTTTCGCCATACTAATCAGTGACGCCGAGCCATCGCCATTATCCACGGCACCATTATAAATGCTGTCGCCCTTGGCATCGGGTTTACCTATGCCAAAATGATCCCAATGCGCCGAATAGATGATACATTCATCAGGGGTTGTGCTTCCTTTAAGGACGCCTATTACGTTATGCGAAACGGAATATTTAAGCTTATTGTGGATGGTTAAACTGGCATTAAGATTAAGCGGGATAGCTTTAAAATCCCTTTTGCGGGCGATGGCCCGGATATCGCCGGTAATGCCAGCGCTTGCCAGTAGTTTTTTGGCGGATTCTTCGGTTATCCAACCCTCTACTTTGCAGCGGTCCATATGTTTATTGCTTTGCTGCAAATACAGCCGGGCTCCGCTATTACTGCTGCTCACCACATGCCATGGATAGCTGGCGGGCTCGGTTTGATGTATAACGATTACGCCTGCTGCCCCCTGCCGTGCGGCTTCTTCAAACTTATAAGTCCAGCGGCCATAGTAGGTCATGGTATCGCCTTTAAACAAATGTGGGTCGCCCGATTTGAACCCTGGGTCATTAACCAGTACTATTACTGTTTTACCCTTTACATCCAAACCAGCATAATCGTTCCAGTGGTATTCAGGTGCAACTACGCCGTAGCCGGCAAATACCAGCGGCGAATTTTTAAGGTCGACCTGTTCCATTTCCTGTCGGGTGAAGGCAACAAAGTCGGTCATGTTGTGGAGACTGATCGGCGATTTGCCGCCCGTAATTTCCATCGTTTCGGATGGCGTACCCTTGACTTCTACCATGGGCACATCCTGGAAATAACTTCCATTGTTGCCTGGCTCAAGGCCGATCTTTTTGAATTGCTGCGAAATGTACCTCGTGGTTTTGGCTTCGCCTTCGGTAAAAGGCTTACGACCCATTAGCGAATCATCAGCCAATACGGCGATGTGGCTTTTGATGTCGTCAGGTGTTATGGGTCCGGTTTGCTGAGTTTGGTGTTTACAGGCGCAAAATAATGCGATGCCCGAAAGTAAGAGCAGGGAGTTATACGTGTTCTTCATTAATTAATTGAGTCCAATTCCAAATGTAACCAAGTTTGCCATTAATGCAAAAAACGTACGGCCCAAAATGCTTGTCACAAATTAACCTTTACCTTCGTTAATGCTATAAACACTTAAACAAATATTATCATGAAAAAACTATTGATTATTTCGCTTTTTAGCCTTTTTTGCTCTTACGCATTTGGACAGAATGTAGATTTAAGACGTAAAATTGAAGTGACCGGCATAGCCGAGCAGGAAGTTACCCCGGATATTATCAATGTAACAATTTCCTTACAAGAGTATATGGATGGAAAGAAAAAGGTGACCATTGACCAGTTGGAAAGTCAACTGGAAGCGGCAGTTAAGGACGCGGGAATACCCAAGGAAGATTTTACAATCAATAATATCTCGGCATGGAACAATACCTGGCAAAAAAAGAAAAACCCTGACTTTTTAGCCGGGAAACAGTACGGACTCAGATTGCACGACCTGAATAAGATCAACCAAATTTTAAGTGGCGTTGACCCGAAAGGCATACAATCCTCAAATATTACCGGTTATGATTATTCTAAAATGACGGAGCTAAAACGCGATCTGAAGATAAAGGCGCTGTTAGCAGCTAAGGATAAGGCAACTTATTTGTTAAACAGCCTTAATGAAAAATTAGGCCGCCCGATCGATATTAGCGAAGCCGATAATAGTAATTATCCGGTAGCGCGGGAATTCAATCTCAAAGCAGCGAATGTGCAATATTACAGTGCTCCGGCTGCTGATTCGGACATTAATTTCAAAACCATCAAATTAAGTTTCCAGGTTCAGGCCGTTTTTGAAATTGTGCCGTAACCTTTCATAATCTATTTCGTATAAAGAAAGTGACGTTGTGGCCTCCACAATTGTTAATAAAAAACCTATTTTTTTACTTACTGATTCACAGGCACTTGACAATATAGAATATAGACATTATCTTTAGGTATCCGTAAACAATTTGAGCATGATACATTTTAGGTCCGAAAGGGTATTATTGGTAGCTCCCAATATATTTTCGGTACAGATATTAGCCAGTAATAAACAGATAAGGCACGTCTCCTCAATAGATCGCGTTTTTCCCTGTATTTATGAGATGACCCCTAACCTGATCGTATTCGATTATGAATATTTAAATAAGGACCTGGAGAAAATGTTACGCCGCATTCGCACCAATCCATACTACAACAAGATCAGGATATGCTGCTTCAAAAGCAGCCCTAACCGTAAAATAGACGAGTTTTTAAAGGTTTTGGGGGTTAACCATGTTATCTATAAAGACGACCTGCACAACCCCACCAAAGAAACCATGAGCCATGTAAAGTCCATTTTGGATTCCACAGTCACCGACTTATTGGTTAACGCTTCTTTTTAATTATCTACCAACGTTTTGTCCCGGAAGGGCATGATTAATCATTGGTTAACCAGTTTCCAATCACTATCATTCCACCCACTCAAACTTCGTGTAAGGCACCAATACATCGGGTACTTTTATCCCTCTTTCCGTCTGATTATTTTCCAGTATCGTAGCCAAAATTCGCGGTAACGCAAGGGCGCTTCCATTTAACGTATGGGCTAATTGCGTTTTTCCTTCGGCATTGCGGAAACGTAATTTTAAGCGGTTACTCTGGAAAGTTTCGAAGTTTGAAACCGAAGAAACCTCGAGCCAGCGTTGCTGTGCGGCACTCCAGGTTTCCATATCATAAGTAAGCGCCGATCCAAAACCCATATCTCCTCCGCATAAGCGCAACACACGATAGGGTAATTTTAATTTTTGCAACAACCCTTGCACATGCAGGCTCATTTGCTCCAGTATTTCGTATGATTTATCAGGGTGGGCAATGGTTACAATCTCCACCTTATCAAACTGGTGCAATCTATTCAAACCGCGCACATGGGCACCGTAAGAACCGGCCTCGCGGCGGAAACATTGCGTATAAGCGCAGTTTTTAACGGGCAATTCCTCGCCTTTTAAAATCACATCGCGGTATAAATTGGTAACCGGTACTTCGGCTGTAGGTATCAGGTATAATTTATCTTCGTTAATGTAATACATCTGCCCTTCCTTATCGGGAAGTTGTGTAGTGCCAAAGCCCGATGCCTCGTTTACAACCAACGGCGGTATCACTTCGCTATAACCTGCTTTTTCGGCCTCATCCAAAAAATATGCTATTAATGCTCGCTGCAGTTTAGCGCCTTTGTTCAGGTAAACGGGGAAACCTGCACCGGTTATTTTCACGCCGAGCTCAAAATCAATCAGTTTGTATTTGGCTGCCAGTTCCCAATGCGGTAAAGCATTTTCGGGCAGGTTTGGTTTGGCACCGTTTTCCAATACCACCTCATTTTCTTCCGGGGTTAAACCTTTTGGTACAGATGAGTGGGGCAAGTTTGGCAGTAGCACCAGTTTCTGGTTCAGCTCGTTTTCTGTCGTTGCCAGCTTATCGCCTAAAGTTTTTATCTCTTCTTTCCAGGCAGCCGTATTGGCTTTGATGCTTTCTGCTTCGTCTTTTTTACCCGCGCGCATCAGGTCGCCTATTTGTTTTGCGGCAGCGTTAGCTTTAGCCTGTAGTTCTTCGCTGGATGTTTGTGCTGAACGGCGTTCGTTATCCAGGAGGATGATCTCATCAACCAAATCCAATTGTTTGAATTTTTTTACAGTCAAACGTTCTAAAACCTTTTCCCGGTTATCGCGGATATAACTAACTTGCAGCATTGTTGTATTTTTTGGCAAAGATATAATTAGTTCATGGTTTATAGTTCATGGTTCATAGCCAGAATTGCAAATTGACAGGCTTTATCCTGAACTAAAAATGCCATGAACGATCAACCATGAACTATGAACCAACAAGGAAAACTCTACTTAGTACCCACGCCCATAGGCAACCTGGAGGATATGACTTTCAGGGCCATACGTATTTTGAAGGAGGCCGATGTAGTGCTTGCCGAGGATACTCGCAATTCGGCGCCGCTGCTGAAACATTTTGATATCAATCAAAAAATGTACGCCCACCATCAGCATAACGAGCACCAGGCGACCAATGAAATTATACGTTTCTTAAAAGAAGGGAAAAATGTGGCGCTGATATCCGATGCGGGTACGCCTGCCATATCGGATCCCGGTTTTTACTTAGTTCGCGAAGCATTAAAGCACGATATTGAAGTGGAATGCCTGCCCGGTGCAACAGCTTTTGTACCGGCGTTGGTCAATTCAGGCTTTCCTACCGACAGGTTTTGTTTTGAAGGTTTTTTACCTTTAAAAAAAGGCCGTCAAACACGATATAAGCAACTGGCTGAAGAAGAGCGAACCATTATTTTATACGAATCGCCGCACCGGTTTGTAAAAACGCTGGATGAAATGGTCACCTGGTTTGGCGCCGAAAGGCAAATTTCCGTTTCGCGTGAGCTGACCAAAGTTTTTGCAGAAACGGTGCGCGGAACAGTTGGTGAAGTAAAAGCATATTTTGAGACACATCCCGCAAAGGGCGAGTTTGTGATATGCGTGGCGGGAACCTCACCCAAACTAAAAGAGAGGGAAAATTAATAAATGAAAAGAAATATCCTCCTGTCTGTATTTTCCGGTTTATTGCTTTGGATAGCATGGCCGCCAACGCCGCATACTACTTTTTTCCTTTTTGTGGCGTTTGTGCCGATGCTGATGGCCATGGAAAATATCATCCAGTCGGAATCGGTACGGAAAGGGAAAAAAATATTCTGGACCACCTTCCTCGGATTTTTCATCTGGAACACCCTGTCTGTTTATTGGGTATACAATGCGATAAAACAAGATAATCCCATTGCTGCAATACCGGTTTCCCTTATACCCTATTCATTGGCACCGTTAATGATGTCGGGCTGCTGCTGGTTTTATTACCGTTTGCGGCGGGTTACCAAACGTAATGTCGCTTTCTTTGGATTGATATGCTTTTGGGTAGGATACGAATACCTCAATCAGACGTGGGACCTCAATTTTCCATGGATGACCCTTGGCAACGGCTTCGCGATAAGCTACAAATGGATACAGTGGTATGAATACACCGGGGTTTACGGCGGAACGATATGGATATGGGTGGTGAATATTTTTGCCTTTTTAGTTTACAGCGGCCTGCACAAGCCGCGTGCAAGAACCATGCGTATCAAACAGATACTTGCCCTGGGCCTCATCATCCTGCTGCCGATGGCGGTGTCGGTTTATCGTTACCGCACTTACCACGAGCAGGTAAACCCGGCAAACATTGTGGTGGCCCAGCCCAATATTGACCCCTATCTGAAAGAACATACTATACCGGTGCAGCAACAGATAGCAATTCTCACAAAAATTTCCGATTCGATTGCCCAGCCTAATACCGAGTTCTTCATTTGGCCCGAAACTGCGATCTCAGACAATACCGGTTTAAACGAGGACCTGGTGCGCTCAAATCATTATTATAAACAGGTACAGTACTTTTTAGGCAAATACAAAAACGGCAACGTCCTTACCGGAGCGGAGGATATTAAGATATACAATTCACAAAGGACCGAAACCGCCACCCTGCTTGACCCGCGAAGTAATCAATATTATGATGAGTTTAATGCGGCTATCAATATCGAGAATTCCGCCGAGGTGCAGTTCTATCATAAATCAAAACTGGTGCCGGCAGTTGAGGCGATGCCGTTTGGCAATGCTTTATCTTTCATGAAACCCATTTTTGAACACCTGGGCGGTACGACCGGCGGCTACGGCAGGCAGGATGAACCGGGTGTGTTCTATTCGCAAAGCGGCATCGGCGTTGTCCCGGTTATTTGTTTTGAATCTATCTGGGGCGAGTGGGTAGCCACGGGCGTGCATAAAGGCGGGCAGTTTATCGCCATCATTACCAACGATGGCTGGTGGGAAAATACCTCGGGTAAGGACCAGCACCTTGATTATGCTAAGCTACGTGCTATTGAAACCCGGCGTTGGGTATGCCGCTCGGCAAATACGGGGATATCGGCATTTATCAACCAGCGCGGCGATATCGTGCAGCAAACCAAATGGTGGGTAAAAACGGCTATCAAACAGGATATCAACCTCAGTTCGGATATGACGTTTTATGTGCTGCATGGGGATTATTTGGCGAGGATCGGAAGCTTTTTAGCGTTTGCGGGGGTATTGTGGGTGCTGGTAGTGATTGTGGATGCGCGGAGGAAGCGGAGAAAGGTGCCGGCTTGAGTCCGCGTCAATTTTCTTTATTAATTTGTGCCGGATATGAACCCGACTGAACCTATAAAATACCGTATACAGTCGATCGACGTTTTACGTGGAATAATCATGCTGATCATGACACTTGATCATTGCCGTGATTTTTTTCACTACCAGGGTCCGAGCCCAACCAACATGGCAACTACCACAGTGGTGTTATTTTTTACGCGTTGGGTCACCCATTTCTGCGCCCCTGTTTTTGTTTTCCTGAGCGGTGTATCGGCTTACCTGGCCGGTACAAAACGCACTAAAAACCAGCTAAGCACATTCCTGTTAAAAAGGGGCCTTTGGCTCATTTTAACGGATATGGTTGTCGTCACCTTTTTGTTCAGCTTTAATCCTTCTTATAATGTGGTGGTGCTGGAGGTACTGGCGGCCATAGGCGGCGGCATGGTCATTCTCAGTTTGCTTAGCCGTGCCCCGCTGAAAGTGATCGCCATTATTGGCTGTATCATCTTCTTCGGTCATAATATACTGGACCTGGTACCCTTGCCGCAAAGCGGACCTGCCGGCGTTTTACTGAAAATATTTTTTACCGCTTTCGCAACCATTTACCCTATCGGCAAAGATCATTCTGTATGGCAGCTGTATGCTATTCTCCCCTGGACGGGCGCTATGCTGCTGGGCTATGTTTTCGGCTCACTTTTTCAAAAGAATTTTGATGTGCAGCGGCGAAGAAAGCTATTACTCACAGCTGGCTTTTCACTGGTGGCATTGTTCATTATCCTAAGGACCGTCAATAAATATGGCGACCCGTCGCATTGGGAAACACAACGCAACTTTGCCCATACCTTGCTTTCCTTTTTAAATAGCACCAAAAACCCGCCCTCGCTGCTATACCTGTGTATGACGTTAGGCCCCGCGCTTATACTGCTCGCGCTGATTGAGCGTGTTCAAAATAAGCTCACGGCCTTTTGCAGGGTATATGGTAATGTGCCGCTTTTTTATTTTATCGCGCATATTTCCTTCATCCGGGTCATCAATGTTATTCTCATTTTCGCCGACGGATTTAACCTGGATAAAGCTAAATCGCCCGGCTCGCCATTCGTCTTTCAACCGGCCGGCTTTGGTTACCCTTTGTGGGCCTGTTATTTGCTTTGGTTGTTTGTAATAGCCGCGCTCTATTTCCCCTGCAAATGGTACGGTAATTACAAAAGGTCGCACCAGCAATGGTGGTTATCGTATTTGTAGTTGGACGTAACCCCGCCTATAGAAACGGATACTGCTTTCAGCACTTTTACGGGTGCGATGTAAGTTAATGCCCGGCTAATATTAAGCCGGGCATTAAAAATAAGAGGGGTTTTAAACATATCATTTGGTCTTAAAAGAATTGATGTCCCAGCTTAACCCTAAGGCCACCCCGGTCGACCGCAGGTCAACCTGGCCGAAACCGATACTGGTAAGCGGCAGCTTGGCATAAGGCTGTATCATGATGCCGAAACGGTTGTCGATGCGGCGGGTGTACGTCGCATCCAGGTTAAATACCCCGAACAAGTGGCGATTCTGGTTATTGATCTGCAGTTTAGCGGGGCTTGTAGCCTGGTCGGCAAAGTTGAAATGATAATCTTCGCGCAGCATAAAGTAGGAAGACAGCCCGCCGCCTATTTTCAGGTCATTTTTTCCTTTGCTGGTCACCTGGTAATTAATATTTAGGGGAATATCCAAAACTTTACAGTTTGCCGTTATATTATCCGGCTTACCTAAAGCCGCAAACCTGCTGCCTGACCACCAGCCCGGGTTCGCGCTTCGGTAATTGCTTATACCGGTTTCATAGGGTTTAACAGCATAGGTTGCTCCTGAAGTAATACTAAACCGTTTGTTCAATTTTACTGAAAGCTGCAGGCCCAGGTTAGTTCCAACCTGTCCGGCATTATTAAAACTATTTACACTATTAATATCCGGGGCGGCCAAAACCGCCAGGGTTATCCCATGCGTGCCCGGAGAAATGTGCTTTTTGGCCTGGTTATCATTCAATACTGACCTTAACCTGTGTGTCGAGTCAATCTTTCCAATAGAATTCAACGCTGACGAATGAAAATCATCTATCGCACCATGGTTCAAATCCAGCACCCCCGACGCAACAAAGTTAGCTTTAATGCTATCCGGGTAATTATTTTGTGCATTAAGCAGGTTGTTATGATGGTTAATACCGGGATAAAAGTTGCTGTCCTTAACTGCCGGTTTGTTTGACACGGCCTGTAATACTTTACGGTGATTAACTGGGTTAATTGTGCCCCGGCTATCGCCGTGGCTTGCCGGCTTTAAGGGTGTTACTATTGCTTTCGATACTGCCCCGATGACCATGTCATTCCCGGTGACGGCCGGCTTCAGCAGCCACCAGCCGGTGAACAAAAGCAGCATCGCAGCAATACCTGCGGCTATGCGATCAAAGCGGATAACGACTACCTTCCCTTTTGATCTTCCATCCAGCAAATCTATCATTCCCTCCCAGTTCTCTTCACTGTGCGCATCGACGTTACTCGTATCGGTTAACCTTGTTCTAAACAGGTTGTATATTTCTTTGTCTTCCGGCTCTTTCATTTTAATACCCTCCCATCGAAATAACTAATGTTCAATTTGGCATGATCCATATCCCCGGTGTACATTTCGGTTCGTAAAGGGCGGTCGGCCCGCCGCTCAGCCTTCATGATCATGTCTTTTAATTTGTCCCTCGCCTTAAAAAGGTTTGATTTGGAAGTACCATCGCTGATGCCCAATAGCTTACCGATCTCATCGTGCGTATATCCCTCAATGGCATATAAATTGAATACGGTGCGGTAAGCCTGTGGCAGCCGCTGTACCATGGCCAGCAGGTCATCATATTTCAGCATGCTGTCCGGCATATCACTATGGCTGAGCCCTTCCGCCTTTTCAAGGTCGTCCATATGAGCCATTTTTAAATTGCTGCGGTAGTGATTAATCGACGTATTGATCATAATACGCCCCAGCCATGCCTTAAAGGGCCTTTCAGGATTGTACTTCTCAAGGTTTGTAAACACCTTCAGAAAACCCTGGTTCAGGATCTCGGCTGCCTCGTACCGGTTCCCGGCATAACGCAGGCATATGCCCATCGCAAAACCATAAAATGTTTTGTACAAAGTTTTTTGATCTTTCCTGTCCTGCTTCAGGCAGCCTGCTAAAATTTGAGGTAATTCTTCTTCTCCCATTTGGGGGGACTCATTTTGTAAAACGCTTCATTTATTTCACCTACATCACACCTAATTCACCCAAAACGTTGCCTCCGCCCGAACTTTTATTTAATTATTATTTAACGATGACAATTAAGCCGCCTGGTGCGAAATAAATGCCCAGCGCAAAGCTATCCTGCTATATAAGAGAGAAATATGAACGTCACAATAATTCACAGGGGCAAGGCAACCTTCAAATAAACTTGCATGTTATGCTATCGAAACAAAAAAAATTAACAAGAAATGAAAACAAAAACAACAAAATGGATGATAGCAACGGCTATCCTTTTCACCCTCTTCGGTGCGGCCTGTAAAAAGAGCACCGACAGTTCAAATACGTACCAGCAGCCAACTATCACACCTGCCGTAACCGGAGTTCAGTTATCTGTTGATGCCAGATTCGGCAACATCCTAACCGATAATAACGGGCATTCCCTTTACTTTTTCTCCAACGATGTATCCGGGGGAACAAGATGTGTTGGAAGCTGCGCCGTTACCTGGCCGGTATTTTACAAAGAAAATCCCGTTATCGGGAATGGATTAAATGCTTCGGATTTTGCCGTGATCAACAGGCCAGATGGTTCAAAACAAACCACCTATAAAGGATGGCCCCTATACTATTTTATGAATGACAGCAAGGCCGGCGATACAAAAGGAGATGGCGTTGCGAACTTATGGGCCATCGCTAAACCCGACTATACGGTTATGTTTGGTAATGCGCAATTGGTTGGCCTCGACACCGCACAATATAATGACCAGGGCGTAGCCGGAATAGGCTCTTCGCAATACCTGACCGACGATCGCGGGCACACGCTTTACCTATTTTCGCTCGACAGTGCAGGTAAAAATAAATTCACCAAAGCCAATTATAGCAACAATCGCGTATGGCCCATTGATTCGGTGACTACAGTAGAAACAGTCCCTTCGATATTGGATAGAAGCCAGTTCAAGACCATCGATGTTGCCGGTAGAAAACAATTGGTATACCGCGGCCATCCGATGTATTTCTTTGGCCAGGATGCCGCCACACGCGGTAACACCAAAGGCGTAAGTTTCCCTACGCCTGGTGCAGGTATTTGGAAAGTGCAAAATAGTAGTATCCCTATTTTATATTAGGTTTTAGTAGTTAGT
>Ga0207116_10133_pt1 | contig 21095 bp, 19 predicted proteins | sample Alteio_BWMinHeat_44_FD_153550 | JGI IMG/M metagenome (GOLD analysis project Ga0207116, IMG submission 153550) | Enriched cells from forest soil in Barre Woods Harvard Forest LTER site, Petersham, Massachusetts, United States -... | ecosystem: Environmental > Terrestrial > Soil > Temperate forest >... | reverse complement strand
ATACGACGACGCGCTTGCGGATGAAGTATGCGCCTTATTATCGGGTGGTGGATGAGGCGGATGGCGCGCAAGTCACAGTGGAGGGGCGGCGGATGGTGATGATGTCGAGCAACGAGTATCTTGGATTGAGCCGGCATCCAAAGGTGGTCGCGGCGGTGAAGGTCGCGGTGGATGAATGGGGCGCGAGTTCGTGCGGGTCAAGACTGGCGAACGGCAGTCGCGCGTATCACGTGGAATTGGAGGAGGCACTGGCGGATTTTCTGGGAATGGAGGCGTGTCACGTTTTATCGGCGGGTTATCTGGCGTGCGTAGGTTGTCTTAGTTCGCTGGTGCAGCGCGGTGATGCGTTGATTGTGGATCCGAGCATCCATTCGGCGCTGTGGGATGGGGCGTTGTTGAGCGGCGCAAAGATCGAACGGTTTGTGCATGAGGACATGAATTCGCTGGCGAAATTGCTCGACGAACTGGACGCAAAGCAGGCGAAGGCGATTGTGGTGGACGGCGTGTATTCGATGGAGGGGCACATTGCGTCGCTGCCGAAAATTTGCGAACTGGCAGAAACGCACGGGGTGGCGTTGATCGTGGATGATGCGCATGGTTTGGGGATTCTGGGCCGCGAGGGTCGCGGGGTGTGCGATCATTTGAGCGTGACGGCGCGCGTGGATTTGATTGCGGGAAGCTTCTCAAAAGCGCTGGCGAGCACGGGCGGATTCATCGCAGGCAGCCGGGTGTTGATCGAATATTTGCGGAGCCATTCGCGGCAGATTATTTTCAGCGCGGCAATCAGCCCGATGGCCGCGGCCGCGGCGCGGGCTGCACTCGACGTGATGCGGACCGAGCCGGAACATCGTGAAAGGTTATGGGCGAATTATCATTATTTGCGCGGCATCCTGGAGGGTTTGGGCGTGGATTACTGGCAAAGCCCGACACCGGCGCTCCCGCTGGTGGTGGGCGCGAAGGAGAAATGCTATTTGATTTGGAAATCATTGTGGGACGCGGGATTTTTCACGGTGATGTCGCTCGCGCCGGGCGTGCCGGCTGGAAAGGAATTGATTCGCGTGGCGGTAACGGCGGAACACACGCGGGAACAGCTTGATCGCTTTGGCGAGGCGATGAAGTCGGCGATGAAATCGGCGGGACTCAGGGCAAAGACATGAGGCGCACTGCCAGATTTTCGCGTGAAGAAAACGATGCTTGGCACGTTTGCGCGCAACTCCTATTGTGAACCCGTGAGCGGATTTCTCAGATACATCGGCATCATCAACGCGGCGCTCTGGTTTGGCGCGGGCATTTTTTTTGCCGCGGGCATTCTGCCGGCGATTTTTTCCCGGGACATGCACAATCTTTTTCACGAAGCCGCGTTTCAATATTATGCCGGGGGCGTGGCGCTCATCCTGTTCAAGCGATTTTTCATGCTGCAATATTTTTGCGGTTCGGTGGCGATCGTTCATCTGCTCGCGGAAAAATTGTATTTGGGGCGCGCGCTGCCGCGGCTCGGCACGGCGCTGGTGCTCGCCCTGCTGGCGTTCGGGTTGCTCGGCGGGCTCTGGCTGCAACCGCACATGGAGGGCCTTCGTAATACGAAATATTTCGGCCAGACGCAGGAGCAGAAGGACCGGGCCAGCCATGCGTTTGGCTTGTGGCACGGACTGTCTGAATTGACCAATGTGCTCATCATCGGCGGTCTGCTGGTGCATTTGATCCGGGTTTCACGCTCCGCCGGCCCAACGCGTTACGGGAATTATTACCAGATTCCGTGATCGAAATTCGCCAGGTCGAAATTCCCTAGTTGACAAATCTTCATTCTGGCGAAAATTGTTGTGTGGGCTGGTGTCCCGCTGTTTGGGGCGCTGGCAAAATATTTGTTATGATTTCGAATGACCGTCCGTCTCCTTACGGCAACCGTTCCTACGGCTCTTCCCCGCCGAAGCCGCCCATGAACGAGGACACGCTGAAAACGGAGAAAGTCCAGATTGAGCGCAAGACCTTTGTTTTTACGCTGAAAGAAAACCCGCGTGGCCGTTTCCTGCGAATTACCGAGGATGTGGGCGGCCGGCGCGACACCATCATCATCCCCGCGCCCGGGTTGGAGGATTTTAAAAAATTGCTCGATGAAATGGTGAAAGCCTCCAACGAAACTCCTTCCACTGGCGGGCAGGATGAGCAGGCGCAGGGTTTGAGTTGAGGGGCACAGGCTGATTACTTTGGCCGCGTTCAAGCGAGTGTTTCCATCGCGAGAATTGTCTTGCCTCCCGCTGCATGCGCGCCACCAATGACTGAATGCGCGCGTTGCCCCATACCGCCTCGTGTTTTGTTTGCGGCGAGTCTAATGCCAGCGGATTGAAAATCCGGTTTGAAACGGACGGCGCGGTGGTTCGCGCCCGCTTCCTGCCCCGCCCGGAACACGTTGGCTTCAAGAAAACCATCCATGGCGGCATCCTCGCCACCTTGCTGGATGAAATCATGGTCTGGGGCTGTGCCATCCAGACCCGGCGCTTCGCCTATTGTGCCGAACTGAATGTCCGTTTTCTCAGTCCGGCGCGGCCGGGCGAGGAAGTTTTTGCGAGCGCGGAACTGGTCGCCAATCGCCGGAACAAACTGTTTGAAGCGAAAGGCGAAGTGCGAAATGCCGCGGGTATTGTGCTGGCCATGGGAACCGGAAAATATCTGCCGATCAAGGAGGCGGAGCTCGCGGACATGCTCGATGATTTTGTCGGCGACGCCAAGGGTTTGTTTGATCCAGCCGATTAGGCATTCAAGAAGCCTGACAAGTTACTTCAGCTTCAAGTCAATATGGTTCGCCTCGAGCGTGCTGCCTTCATCCAGGGAGAGTTGGGCCACGGCGACATTGTAATTGGCCAAGGCCTGGATTTCGGCAACTTTGGCCGTGGTCAAATTCGAGATCAGTTGCAGCACGATAAAGCTGGTGCTCTTGCCGTTCTCCAGTTTTTTCTGTTCCGCCGCCAGCGCGTCCTCGGCGTAAACCCGCGCATCCCGCGTCGCCTGAACTTGTTGATAAGTCGAGCGTACATTCCCCACGTCATTGTCCACCGCCACGACAATGTTCTGCTCGGTTTGTTTCAAGGTAAGGAGCAATTGCTTCAACGTCGCCTTGCCGGACTTGTACTGATTTCGTCCAGTGACGTTTCCCCCCAGCGGGATGCTCACAAACGCGCCATAGGAATAATACGGATGATCACCGTGCGAAATGTCGTCCAACGTGTCGCTGAAAGTGGAATCGGTGGCGTTCCGGCCATAGCTACCGGTGACATCCAATTCGGGAAAGATCTGATTGAAATCGTATTTGAGCGTTACGTTTTGCTTCTCGATATTGAGCTTGGCCTCGATCATCTCCGGTCGTTGCGTTACTGCCCGACGCCAACTCTCCTGCAAATCCAGACTCTGCGGGACGGCTATCAATTGCTCCGCCGGCAGCAGGGACACATCGGCCCATTCAGAAAAATTATCGGTCAAAAGGTTTTTGAGGGTGTTCTCCTGGACGAGACTCTGTTGTTCGGCAAGCTGCATCGCTGCGAGGCTCGCGGCGGCCTGGGACTCGGATTGCTTTTCGTCCAGCGGCGCCAGCGCGCCGACTTCCACGCGTTTCAAATTTTCCGTGACTAATTGTTCGGCCAATTTATAAGCCGTCGCATTGGCATCAATATTTCCACGGGTATAAAGCAGGTTGTAATACGCGGATTTCACCGCCGTGACCGAGGTCATGATCTGGAGACGCAACGCCGCTTCGGAAATTTTCAGCGTTGCCTTATTGAGTTTGATCTGAAGGCGGTTGCTGTCTATCCAGAGGTTTTTTAGCAAAGGTTGAGTGAGAGTAAGACCCGGGCCTGGGGTGGCCTCCCATAATGGCGGTCCAAAGGTGCCGTTGAATTGCTTGTCTGTGTTCCGGTCCCATGAGCCGGTCATATCGTAGGTCATGCCGGTCGGCAGGATGCCTTTGATTTCCGGCCGATAGGTATTTTGCTCGAATACACCCGAGCCGATGCCGGTGTTCGTGCCGGTATTCAGCACGACCGTCCCGGCTGGATCTTCATACAGGTGGCTGGCAGTGAAATTAAGTGACGGCTCGTAAACCCCGTAACTGAGGTTCAGGTTGTATTGGTTGATGAGTGGATTGTATTGCTGGATTCGAATATCCAGATTGTGCTCCAGTGCCAGCTTTATGCACTCATCCAGCGTGAGGACCTTGGTCTTGCGTGCCTCCATGGGTTGCGCACTCTTCACCGGCGGCGGGCTGGTCAGCACCGGGTAGACCGGTTCCGCGAGGGCGTTGAGCGTCACCCAACCCGCCAGCAGGACAACCAGCATTTGCTTTGGAATCATCAGGCGTGAAGTTTGCTTGATTCCGATGAATTCGTCAAATAGTCGCATTGGTTGTGATTTGGCTGGGCTTTGTCTTGAAACAGTTCTTGCCACATCTGTAAGAAGCAGAAGCGAAAATGAAAAATTGTTACACGTTTTGATTCAATAATACCGTCGCCCATCTATTTTCCCGCACATTTCCAGCGAGGTAATAAACTAAATCCGACCTGATTTTGGCTGACCCCGTTCAAAAATTGGCGACTCGCACCGTCGCTGCCCGTTTAAGACGGTCCGCGACGGCATCCCATTCATTTGTGTCTGGCAAAGCTTCTACGATGATCCACTCCGCTCCGGCGGAATCGCACTCGTGCAGTTCCGCGTAAATCGCCCTCGCGAACGCCTCCGCGTCATGCGGAATCACGCTTACCCTCCCGAATCCCCCGGCGGACGGAATCACCGTATGCGCGATTACCTGAACCTTGCCGGCGGGGAATTTCAATTTCGTAATTTGTGCTTCCAAATCTGCCGCGTCCCGCCACGAAAGAATTTTCAGCCCCGCCTTGGGTGAGTAATGCTTCAACAACTGCCCCGGACTGCGCAGCGGCCCCGTGTCCTCCGCCAATCCGCCATCCGCCATCCGCCATTCGCAACCGACCAACGCCGCCCTTAGTGATTCACTATGGATGATTCCCGGACGCAAGACGCGGGCGGGATTCGTGGTCAGGTCGAGGACGGTGGATTCAATCCCCACTTGCGATTGCCCGCCGTCCACGATTAAACGGATTTTGCCGCCCAATGCCCGGTTGACGTGAGCGGCGTTGGTGGGTGAAATCTGGTTTGATGGATTTGCGCTCGGAGCCGCCAGTGGGAAACCGCACTCGCGGATCACGGCTTGAATGAAAGGATGGCTTGGCCAGCGCACGCCCACCGTCGGACCACCCGCGGTTACAATGTCCGGAATTTGCGACGAGCGAGGCAACACCAGGGTCAGCGGCCCCGGCCAGAACGCCCGCGCGAGCCGTTCCGCCGCCTCCGGCCATCCAGCCACGCAGCGTTGCGCCAGCTCGAGGCCGGCGACATGCACAATGATGGGATTATGCGACGGGCGGCCCTTGATTTCATAGATCCGCGCCACCGCGCGGACGTCCAGCGCGTTGGCCGCCAGGCCATAAACGGTCTCCGTAGGCAGCGCCACTACCTCACCGGCACGCAAGACCACCGCCACCCGCGCCACCGCCGCTTTAAATAACGCGGACGTGTGCGTGGGTAAAATCTCCGACTGCGAATTGCTTCCCGCCGGTTTTAAAGCCACACGGCAAGAGTGCTGAATTTCCGGCCCGGCGGCAATTCTTTGCTACACGCGGTGTCCAGCCGCGAGTCCGTAAAGGTGGGCTTGCTCAGGGCTGCGGACTACTGGCAGAGGTTCCTGTCGGGGGATAATTATATTTCTTACGCAGCATTTCGTGCCGCGACTCATTCATCTGCTTGAACGACTCCAACTGGTCCGAATTCAAATTCGTTTGAATTTGCGCATAAAGGCTGTTTACCGCCGTCTCGCAACGTTGCAGGCATTGCAAATGACTCGCCTCCAATTCCTCGCTCGCCTGCTTGATCCACGGCTTAAATTTGTCGCGCTGCTCCCGCGTCAGTTGCAAAGGAACCAGGCGCTGCTCAATCAAGTTGGCAATTTCCTCGGACCGCCCCACCTTCAAGGTTTGCGAGCCGGCCGCACTCCGGGCGATCACCGCCGCCCCGGTGATGGCCCCGGCAATAAACAGCGCCGCCATGTAGGCGATCATCCGCCATCGCATTGGTTCAGTCATCATTCAACCCCCATTCCCATGGCTGAATCCGCCACGGCTCCCTCGCCACCGGCCCGGTTTGCCGGTGCATGATACGTCCACGCCAGGCTGGCCACGGCCAGCACTGCGCCGCAGATGGCCGCCCGCCGAAACCATGCCACCAGGAATTCCCCGTTGTCCGCCGCGCCCGCCGCCCGCCATGCGCCCAGCACGCGGGCTTCCAAGGCAAACCTGGCCGCGCCGGGACTGGGCTTTGGCGCTGCCGCCGCTGCTTTCAACAACCGGTTCAATTCCTTATCCTGTGACTTCATAATTTTTCCTCTCTCATCAATGTTCGATACAATTTCCGCAATTTACCACGTGCCCGGAACGCGCGCACCTTGATGACTGATTCGCTCCAGCCGGTGATCTGCCGCACTTCCTCGATGGTGCGCCCCTCAAGATTCATCAAGCTGATGACGAGCCGGTCCTTGGGCTTCAATTGCTCCAGCAATTTTTCCACCAACTCGCGCGAAGCCGTGTTCCGATCCGGCCGAAGGTCCTCATCCGTCGTTGCGAGCCAGTCCAGCACCTCCACCTCTTCCTCGCTCAAATCCGCCCAGCGCAATTCCGGCCGGACCTTCTCGGCGCGCAACGCCTTGATGCATGTGTTGACCGCGATTCGCGACACCCAGTGTTCCAACGGCGCCTTGCCCGAGTATTGATCGAGATTCGCGAACACTTTCATAAAAACCGTCTGCGTCAAATCTTCCTCACTCATTCTCCGCGGCAGGTGGGAGCGGACCACTTTGATCACCAGCGGATACAAGTGATGGAACAGCGCCCGGGCGGCATCTTCATCCCGCCCGCGAACCCGCTCCAAGCAGGCCGGCATATCAAAACCGGACTCAGACATACCCTATTCTGCGCCATTCCCGACCCTGCTTCATCTTTTATTTTAAGACCGGCAGGCGGCTTGAAAGTTACCACCAATCGCATGATGACGGTTGATTTTTGTCATTTCCCAGAAAATGCATGTTACAAGCGTATCCAAGCGTTCGCATCCCACCCTCAGTATCCGGCATTGCCAAACTCACCGACGATACTCTTGAACCTGAAAGGCCGTTTCCTAGCAAATATATGAAATCTATAACGATAAAGTATGTCAGAAAAGTCCAAAATGGTGCGTTTGCACCAAAACGAGCCTTCCCGCAACTTTTTTTCAAGCCCCATACTAAAAATGGCAAAAACGTCGCGCTGCGATGTCCCCGTCCGCGTAGTGGCGGGTGGCAGGAGCCAACCTTCTGCTGGAGGTAAATGCGCCCCACAAGTAAGCTCCTCAACCGATGATATTCCCGGACGATCCCGATTGGCAAATGACCGCGCTCTATCTGCTCGCGCTCGCTTTGATGGGATTCGTTCTGAAGCTGATCGCACTGTTCCTGGGCGTCACTGCCACTCACGAGGAGCGCCCGCACGTGTTCTGGCTGCTTCTCTCGCCGGCTTCACTCCGTCGTTTGCGGCCGATAGTGACGCCCGGCAAAGTCTTATTCCGATTCGCGCTGTTGGGAGGCGCGCTCGTTTTCAGTTACTGGATTTACTGGCAATTGGTTCAAGCGATTCAGATCCGCGGAATTCTCCTGGGCTATTGTGCAGCGCCAGTCCTGCTGCTGCTGAGCGAAACCCTCGTGGCGTTCATGACCGTGCTGTGGATGCCCAGCGGGCGACTGCTCCCCGCCATTCACAATCGCCCGTGGCGGATGCGGAGTGTCGCGGATTTTTGGGGCAACCGATGGAATCTATGGTTCAGTGACTGGTTTCGACAGGTTATTTTCCACCCGCTGCGTTCCCGGCCGGCGTTTGCGCTTATTTTGTCATTCGCGGTTTCTGGTCTGCTGCACGAATGGGTCATCAACGTGCCGCTTTACTTCGTTATCGGCAGGGCACTCTTCGGCACGATGATGTTGTATTTTCTGCTGCAAGGCGTGGGCGTGCTGGTCGAACGGCGGTTCAAAAAACATCCCAAATTCACGGTGGCATTTGCGTGGCTGGTGGTGATTGCACCTGTGCCCCTGGTCATCAACGAAGGTTTGCTCAGGACATTGCACCTTTGGCCAGAGCCAGTCGGAATTTTGCAGTGAAAGGGTCGCCAGGGCGCTGAAAGCGTGAAATAATCCAATTGGTTGGCCGCGAAAAGGCGCAAGACGGACGCAAAAAATATTTACAGGAGGAAACGGAGTGAGCCGGGAAAAACAGGAATTAGAGCATTTCTCAAAAATATTCGGTATATTCGGGCGATTTTGAACGATGGTAGGACGGAGCTGCCGCTACGCTTCTGCGGCTTTCAGGCCCGGCGGCGCAGCAGCGCCGCCCTACATACCGATTTTCATCGGCGATTGGTATGATACTTTTTGAAGTCCGATTTTATTGCCCCTGCGCCATTTGGTTTTGCGCTTGAAGCTGGTAACGAACGGGCCCCAACAAGGCGCTCATCATTGAATCTGATTTGCGGAGCGCCGCTTGCCAGCGTTGCAAGTAAGCCGGGTCATTCGGGTCTTGATTCGTGCCGCCGATGTCGTCCACAAATTCCTGGCGCACTTCATTGATAAACAGGAGTTCTTGAGGGCTCAGGTTCAGCGATTGCGGATCCAGTGGCTGAAGGGCAAGCGGCATAGGCACCGGCTTTCCCATTTCCTGCTTTTCCCGGGCCGTTTGCAAAATTTTATTCAAGGCTTCGATTCCGGAGTTTGTTACGGGTGCAGGTGCAGGCGCATCGGCGGCGACTTGAAGGGAGTTGGTTTGCGGCAGGCCCAGCAGAGCCTGAAGCACGCCGGCCTCCTCGTTTTGCAAGTGCTGCAATCCTTGTTGCGCCTCCAGATTCCCGTGAAAGTTGGCCCCACCAGTACCGCCAGCGGCCAGTTTGCGCTGCAATTCCAACCGGCGAGCTTTATAAATATCGTCCACCTCGGCAGTGATCAATTCCCGAATGGTCTGCTCGGGGCAACCCACGCTGCGCAGGTTGGCGATATAATTACGAAAATCACTGGATTCAAGCTGGTTCCACCGGAAAGGTATGGCGGCAGCGTAGTCGGATACTGCGGGAAGGGCCGGCGAAACGGCGGTCAGATCATCCGCCACTCGTTGCTGCGGCTTGTTCTGAATGGTGCGCGGCTGCCGGACAAGCCAGATAATCAGAGCACCAAGTATCAAATTGGCGAGGATGGATATTTTGAGCAGGCTTTTCATCTGTCTCCCCTGATTGAAGGCCAAATTGTCCGGGTTCAAAAGAGGCCAGCGCGGATATTATCCGCGCTGGCCATGGTGATTCAACTAAGAATCAAACTAGGACTAGGGGTTGAAGGCTTCGCCCCAATTGCCGACAGTGATGGGGGCAGGGTAGCCGGTATCGCCACCGCCGGGTTTGTCAACCGCCATGACGGTACCGGAGATACCGGAGCTAGGGCCAGCAATAGTACTGCCATTTCCCAGGCCGAGAGTCGCCTCATTGCCAACAGTATTGAAGGCAGTGAAGATGGCTTGCGCGGCAGTGACTGCCGAGGTGCTGGGCGTGGTTTGGCCGTAGAGGTGCTCATGGCCCCAGAACGGATAGTTGCCTTGGACGACAGCAGCATCGCTGTAAGGAACGCCATCCAGGTTGAGCCAAACGGCGCCGCCAGGCTGGCTGGGCGAAGTCTCGTTGACCGAGAAAGCCGTGCCGTTTTTGGCGTTCTTGGCGTCGCTGATGCCAGCATAGCCGACGACAACGACGGGAACGTTCGCTCCATCGAGTGAGAGGCAGTCAGAAACAAACCCGCCGCTGTCATAACCATCATTCCCGACGCCCACGACATTCGGCACCGTGGATTGCGTGGCGGTTGATTGTTGCACAGAGTTCGCAAGGCAGGTCTGGATCGAAGGATAGGAAGCCGCTTGATCAATGGCGTCCTGAGCCGGCGTGGAAGCTCCGCCACCTGGCAGGCCGGTCTTGACAATGTTAAACGTAAGCACACCGGCACCGGTGTAATACGAGTTGAATGCAGCCTGGCTTACGCTGACTGCGGTTGGGATTTCATTCAGATCGCACAGCGTGTTGGCGCGGGTGCCGGAGCCGGCATTGCGGCCAACGATGAACACAGAATCCGTATCTGCAGAACCACCAGTCAGAAAGCTGGCATTCACGGTAGAGCCAAGAGCCGTCGCCATCTGGTACTCAGAAACCGTGGTCAAGTCGGTCCATGAGCTGTCTGGGGCGGTGTTTTTGCTTTTGACCCAGGTGAAGGTAACCACACCGAGGGTGCCGAAGTCATGCAAGGCGACAACGGACTTGGGGGTCAAGGAAACCGCTTGGGAGGTATCCGCGAGGGCGAGGTCAGCGATGGTAGCAGAAGTGCCAGCCGATCCGTTATTCTGGAGGAACACGGTGCTGACGCCGGGCAGAGAAGCAGGGTATCCCGGGTTTTGGAGGGAGCTTTTTCCAGCCACGTTGGCGATACCGGCTTCAGAACCGGACCAGGAGCAGGAGAACACGTAGGGCACGTGATTGATGTTGCCGCTGAATACGACTGCGGATGAACCGCTGGTCGCACCCGCAGGCAGGGCGGCGGCGGCAGTACCCGCGTCGAAAATACCGCCAGAGGCGGCAGTTGCGGCGGAGAAGAAGTTCGCACGGAAGGCCGTGGAACCGGTGATCTGAATGCGCGTCTGGGCACTGGCTGCCGAGACGAGGCCCAAGGCGATGAGCGCCGCTGTGTATGTGGTCTTATTATTCATATTTCTTTATTCTTCTTGTTTAGTCTAACGATTGAGTCGGTTTCGAGGGGATCAGGCGTTTTGACGGCGGAGTTGACGGCCGAAAGCGACGAGCAGGAGGCCGCCGCCAGCGAACAAGCCGTAAGCACCGGGCTCAGGCACGGCACTCGCGAGGTCGTAGGTGTATTCAGCAGTCGTGCCGCTGAGGTCAATGGTGACGTTGCCGTCATAGACCCAGCCGGACGGATTATTTCCCGAGTTAACCGTGTCCTTCCACAGGTCCAAGGTGATGGTGTCGCCCGTCATCTGGGACATCGGGTTGGAGCCGAGTTGAGCGGTGAAATTGCCGTTTCCGGTGCCGGCGGTATTCGCATCTTTGGCGATATCGGAGGTGAAGCTCAAAGTACTGGAGCTAGCGACCAAACCGAAGGTCCCGCTAACAGCAAGGGCTTTGCCCACGCCGCCCGCGTTGCCGATGGTGGCGAAACCGGGGGCCGCAGGAGCAATACTTCCCGGAGCGGAAGCTGTGCCGGTGCCGTTGTCCAAGGTGGTGGTGAACACGAAATTACCCGTGTTGCCGAGCGCACCGTTCTTGCCGCCAACGATTGCTGCGCCGAAGCCGACGGGGCCGCCGCCAAGACCGGTCCCGGAGGCTTCAAGAGCGGAAGTGGTGATACCGAGACTCTGAGTCACATTAGCAGTGCCTGACAGTGTGGCGAAGCTGCCGAGGTCGATGACGTAGTCGTTCACGCCGCCACCGTCAGGGTTATTGAGACCGAGGATGAGGTCACCGGCAGTACCGGCGTGAGCGCCTTGAGACGCCAAAGCCGCGCTGAGGGCCAGCACCGCAATTTTAGTTAGTTTTTTCATGTTTTATTTAATTATTGTTTTGCGTTGGTTGTTATCAATGGACACCAATTCTGTGGTTTCCATGCTCAAACGCTATCAAGTAACCAGCAATCAGAATAGCGCGGTTGAGGACATGCTAGGCTCGAAATAAGACGTGAAATTATTATTTGTTAGATGCTGTTTATTAACTATTTGCGCAATAAAGTGCTGCCACATTCGAAGCGTTGGCAGCTTCGTCGCAGAAAGGTAACTCAAGCCTGTTGAATTTTAGCCGATCCTTGATGTCCCATCGAAGGATTGGACAACTCAACGCTCTTGTGCGAGAGTCGTTCCGTGCGTCAAGGAGCGTCACAGCAGGGACACCAAAAGTGTCCGCGAAGACCGGCTGATTATTTGCCGGAAGCGATTCCTATTTTCCCGAGCAGCCGATTGAATCCGCGAATGGCACCGATTTCACAGATGGAACCGAAAAATTTGAACTCTTCATATTTCTTCTTCCAAATCTGTGCCGTCCGTGAAATCCGCGGCCAAAATCAACCGCCAAATTCGGGACAAACCGTCATGCTCGCAAAACCGATGCTCCAGAGTGAGTCGCGCGAAATCCAGCAAAAACAGGGCTTACCCGGTCTTAACCGGGCTATTCCGGCATAAAAATGAAAATGATTTTTATGCGCGCCGCGCTCACGAACCAACCAAAGACGGATTGTGCGTTAGATGTCCCTTTGACATGACTAATCACTACTGTTAAGTGTGGAGACGTTTTGTCAGGCCACAAAAAATAATGAATTTAATCTTAACAGGCGGAGAATTTCGGGGTTGGAAGCTATGGACTGTGGTCGTAACGCTAGGGGCTTTCGTCTGCAATCTTCAAGGTGGCGTGGTGGCATGGGGAGGCGGAACTTTTATTGCCGACCCGCCGGATTATAATGATTACGGGCAGTCAATTGTGCCCGCCGGCCTGACGAATGTAGCGTTCGTGTCCGCAGGTTGGCGTCAGAGTTTGGCGCTCAATACCAACGGCACGCTGACGGGTTGGGGTGATGATTCGCTGCAGCAACTGGATTTTACGCCCGGAACCAATTATGTGGCGATTTCCTGCGGCAGACAGCATAGCGTGGCGCTTGAAACCGGCGGCATGGTGGTGGCAGTGGGAGATGATTCGTATGGCCAGACAGAAGTTCCGGCTGGTTTAAGCAACGTGATCGCCATCTCGGCCGGGTTTTATCACACTCTGGTACTGCAAGCCGTTGGCACGGTGACGGCGTGGGGAGCGGGACTGACGAATGACTCTTCGGATACGGTTGACTATGGACAATCAATTGTGCCGGCGGGCCTTTCAAATGTAGTGGCGGTGGCAGGTGGGGGCTGGCACAGCCTGGCGTTGCAAGCCGATGGCACAGTGGTCGCGTGGGGACTGAGCACCAATCGGGCCGATGTAGGCATTAACCCGAATTATGGTCAGACCATCGTGCCCCCGGATCTATCAAACGTCGTGGCGATCGCGGCTGGCGCGGCGCATAGTGTCGCACTTGAGGCCAACGGAACGGTGGCGGCGTGGGGGTTGAATATTTATGGGGAAACGAGTGTTCCGTCAGGGTTAAGCAATGTGGTGGCGATCGCAGCCGGGGGATGGCACACGCTCGCTTTAAAGAGCGATGGGACGGTGGTGGCGTGGGGTGCGGGAGTCGGGAGCAATTCTAACGTGGATTTCAACCAGACTGTGGTGCCCGCGGGTTTGACCAACGTGGTGCAGATTGCAGGCGGTGCGGTAAATACCCTGGCGCTGGTCGGCACCAGCCCGCTGCCGAAAGGGGCTTTCCTGGTTGCACCCAAGTTTGGAACGAACGGTTTTAGCGTATCGCTATCCACGCGTAGCGGGCGGGTTTACGGTTTGGAATACAAGACTGCTTTGACGAATGGCAATTGGACGGCATTACCGCTGGTTGCAGGTATCGCGGGGACACTGCGATTGAGCGATGCTACGGCGACGGGGGCGGCGCGGTTCTATCGAGTGCGTCAGTGGTGACTGGGATTTGGCGAGGACACACTCGGAACCAAGCAAGCGGCCAGCAAAATGACATTCTTGGAGGAGGAAGATAGGGATATTCGGGCGAGAGAACCCTCCGGTTTCGGTTAATCCGGGAAAATATTCACTCCCAGCTCACTTGTCACCCAAATGTAACCTTGATGCTGCCGTCTGGTAACATTAGGTTTCTAGCTTCACGCGTCTCGTAATCAACACAAAAACAATCGAATGATAAAACGCCCAGAGAAAAACAGAAAAATCTGGCGGTTAGGAAAAATGGCCGCAGCCGGTGTCGGCGTGCTGACTGCCCTGGCCCTGGCTGGCAAAGCGGCGGCGCAGACGGCCGATCCGCTGCTGAACGCTTTGATCAAGAAGGGTATTTTGTCCGAAGACGAAGCCAAAAGCATCAAGGCCGAAGCCGATGCGAGTCAGAGCAACAATATTCCGCCGGAAGCGAGTTGGAACAAGTGGACGATCCACAACGCGATCAAGAATGTGGAGTTGTTCGGTGACATTCGCCTCAGGTACGAAGGCCGCCACGCCGATGGGCCTGGACCCGACGCAGTCCGAGTTCAGTTGGAACGGTCGCGTTACGCGTTGCGGGTGGGCTTGCGCGGCGAGGCGTTGGACGATTTCTACTATGGAATAAGACTTGAAACAGCGTCCAACCCGCGCTCGCCCTGGGTCACCTTTGGCCAGACAACGAGCGGAACCGGGCCCTTTAGCAAGTCCGCCGGCACGATCAACCTCGGGCAGATCTATCTTGGCTGGCGGCCGGAGGAATGGGTGGACATCACCGTCGGCAAAATGCCCAATCCGCTATACACCACTTCCATGGTTTGGGATCCTGACATAAATCCGGAGGGTGCGGCTGAGCACTTGAAATACAAAGTGGGCGAAGCGGATTTATTCGCGAATTTCGGTCAGTTCCTTTATCAGGATTTGAATCCAAGTTATGCCTCGGGCGGTTTGGGATTCAATAACCTCGTCGGCCAGACCACGGATGAAATTTTCCAAATCGCCTGGCAGGCGGGCGTGAACTACCATATCACCACCAATACATCCGCTAAAATCGCCGGCACTTTATACAAATACATCGGAATGAAGTCGAGCACGCTGGCCAGCGGTTCTTCTACCTCGCCTTATTTTGGCGATAATTTTGTCGGCGAAGGCGCTTACGCTGGCGCGGGAAGTTTCTCCCCCATCAATGGCGCCAGCGGCTCCGGCCCGGTCATTGTAATTCCGGGTTTTCAGAGCACCGGATTTGCCAATAATCAGGTCGGGCTCAACCATCTGTTAGTGGTGGATGTGCCGTTTGAAGTTAATTTCAAGATCAGCAAGCTTCAGGCGAAAATTTTCGGCGATGGCGCGTACAATCTTGAGGGAAAACAACGCGCGCAGGACGCTGCCACGGGTTACGCGGCTTATTTGGCGAGCGGTTCCACCCCGGCTGGGATCAGTCCGTTTAAAGCCCAGACCCAGGAGGTCAAGGCTTATCAGATCGGATTCGCGTTGAGCAACGACCGCGATATCGGCCTGCTCAATGGCTCCGTGCTCAGAAAACACGCCTGGGAGGTCCGGGCGTTCTGGCAACATGTTGAGCAATACGCGCTGGATCCCAACCTGCTGGATTCGGACTTTTTCGAAGGCCGCGGAAACCTGCAGGGGTTCTTCACGGCCGCCGCCTTCGCTTTTAGCGATAACGTGATGGGAACCGTCCGCTACGGCCATGCCAACCGCATCAATGACGCGATCGGCACCGGCGGCAGCAACCAGGATATTCCGCAGGTAAATCCCATCCAGGAATATGATATTTTCCAGGCGGATTTGACTTTCAAATTCTGAGTGGACCGACCACCGGGCAAACCATGAATCGAACCAATCGCGACGGGACAACCCCGGCAGTGGAAAACCGCCTTGGTTTTCTCTGTCCGAATTGAACCTGCTTCATGTACCGCCGATGATTGCATGACTTCGCTCGGTAAAATCCGGTACTGGCTGGGCGTGATGGCGTGGGCAGGTTTCCTTTCCGCCGCCCCGGCGCAAGCTCAATCGTTCAATTTCACCACGCTCGCTGGAAACGCCGGCTATGGCGACGCGAATGGCCCCGGCGACGTTGCGCGCTTCTCCTATCCACAGGGTGTTGTGGCTGACAACTCGGGCAACATCTTCGTCGCAGATTCACAAAACAACACCATCCGCCAAATCACCCCGGCGGGAGTAGTCAGCACTATTGCCGGGACGCCCGGCCTGAGTGGAAACACCGATGGCTTCGGCGCCTCCGCTTTGTTTTCCGCGCCGCGCGGAGTGACAGTTGACGGCTCGGGAAATTTGTACGTGGCCGACACGCTCAACCATACCATCCGCAGAATCTTGCCTGTGGGTGCAAGCTGGACGGTGGCGACGATTGCCGGCCAGGCAGGGGTGGCGGGCACGAATAACGGCACCGGCACCAACGCGCTGTTCCGGTCACCCGGCGCGATTGCCCTTGATCAATCGGGCAGGCTTTACGTGGCCGACACCTACAACGACACGATACGGCTGATCACGCCGTCCGGCTCCAATTGGTTGGTGACCACGCTGGCGGGAACCGCCCTCACTGCGGGCAACACGAACGGCACGAATTTGCACGCGCAATTCAACCTACCTTCGGCGATTGCGGTGGACGCCACGAACAGCGTCTTCGTGGCAGACACTGGCAACAGCGCGATCCGCAAAATTGTCCTAGCCGGAACCAACTGGGTGGTCAGCACTCTCGCCAGCAACCAACTGGTCGAGGGAATCGCGATCAACGGGTCCAATAGCCTGGTGGCGGCGGATTCGATAGATAACATCGTCCTGCAAGTTTCCTACTCTGGCGTCGCGAGTAATCTCGCCGGACTTTCGGGCGCCTATGGCAGCGCCGACGGCAAGGGCACAAACGCGTCCTTCAACTTTCCGCAGGGGATGACCGTGGACACCAATGGCTTCATTTATGTCGCTGATTCCCTTAACAACATCATTCGTAAGATCACTCCCACTGGCGTGGTCAGCACACTGGCAGGGCTGGCTGGCGGAGCAGGCAACGCCGTGGGGACAAACGCCTTTGCGCGCCTGGCTTCTCCACGAGGTCTGGCGGTTGATGGCCAAGGCAGCGTATATCTGGCCGATAGCGCCAACCACGCAATCCGCAAAGCGACCCCAATGGGTACAAACTGGGTGGTGACATCGCTTGCCGGCTCGGTTGGAAATCCGGGCGACGTTGACGGCACCAACGCAAACGCGCAATTCAACTCCCCGGGCGCCGTCTTCTTGGACAACGGCAACAATCTTTTCGTGGCGGATTCCCTCAACAATCAGATTCGAAAGATCGTCCCGTCAGGAACCAACTGGATCGTCAGCACCCTTGCGGGACGTTCCGGCGTATTCTATTCCGGCAATGTCACGAACACGCTGGTCGAAACCAACGTCATCGGCGGCATGACCAATTTGATTAGCTACACCAACGTCTCGTTCGTCTTGACCAATTATTCCGTCATCACCAATTTCTCCGGACTCATCACAAATGTGACTGGTGGCGCGACCAGCGTAGTGTTCATCGTAACCAATGTGCCCGTGGTGACCAACACGGTCGGCGGTGTGGCCACGGTAATTTCTCTCGGCATTAATTTGTTCACGCTGACGAACCCGGCTCACTTCCTTGATGGCCCGGCGGCTGTTGCCCTGTTCTCAGAACCGTCCGGTGTCGGATTCGATAGCTTCAGCAATCTTTATGTGGCCGATGTCGGCAACAACTGCATCCGTAAAATCACCCCTGCGGGAATGGTTTCGACATTCGCCGGTTCTCCGGTCACGAACGGCGCGGTGGACAACACCGGGACGAATGCGCTTTTCTTCCACCCCACCGCGCTGGTCGTGGATGGCGGCGGCAATATCTTCGTGGCGGATACGGATAACAGCGCCATTCGCAAAATCTCCCCGGCTGGCATCGTGACTACTCTTGCCGGTCAGGCTGGCATTTCCGGCTCAACCGACGGCACAAACAGCTCCGCGCGCTTCGGCTCTCCGCAGGCGATTGCCATTGATGGCTCGGGTAATCTGTATGTCGCCGACGCCTCCTTCAACACCCTCCGTCGGCTTGCTCCCGTTGGCACCAATTGGGTGGTCACCACTATCGGCGGAGTTGCCGGCGTCCATGGGAGTTACGACGGCGACGGCACGAATGCGCTGTTTTTTGGCCCGCAAGGTCTGGCGGCGGATGCGAACGGCAATCTTTACATTGCGGATACGGAGAATAACACCCTTCGCCTGGGGCAAATCGCGCAAACAGTCTTGCCCAAATTGCAAATCACTTCGTTTGCCGGTCAGGTTATTCTCTCCTGGCCCGTGTCGGCCTCCGGCTTCAATTTAGAGACCACCGCCCAATTATTTCCCGGCGCTGCATGGGTGCCGCTGACGAATGGTGTGGCCATATCCGGCGCTAATTATGTGTTGACCAACAACGCCGCCACTGCCAGCGCTTTCTATCGCTTGCGCAGTCCTTGAAATAAAGCCCCGTAGAAACTCCGGCCCCAGTCCCTAGTAACGCAATCGTTACATTTTTGCTACGCCATTGACATTTGTGACTCCTAATCTTTGCGCGATGAAAATTAATTTTTGCCGGCTGGAGTTGATTTTTTTGCGACTGGCCTGCTCTTTCACACTCCGAAACAGCAAGGCAAGTCAACCGAACAGAGGTGCAACAGTCCCGCGACATGTGGCATTACGAAACACAAACGTTATGAACCTGTCACGTGCCATTCGCAGAACCGGAGTTAAGATGCGTTCATGCGTGAACCCAAATTTTCAGATGCGCCCTGTTTCGGAAAAGAATTCGATGCGAGCAGCAAAATCTGCCGGGTTTGCCTGGCGAACAAAGTTTGCCAGCGCAAATATTTTCGCGCATTCGCCGCGCCTGAGCTGCCGGTTGCCGCGCGGTCTTCACCCATGCGGATGATCCGTCTGCGAATCTCACGCCCACCCCCACGGGGATATATTCAAACCAAACCTCCTGCTTGAAGCGCCTCCGCCCACGTTCCGCCCGACAGACGAGCAGCGCAAGTCTTTCCTGTCTTGGCGGCGTGATGATGATGATGGTGGTGACCGGCGTCCGCGCGACAGCGCAGGAAGCGTTGCGCAGTTCACTCGCTTACGATCAGGCAGTTCCGCCCCGTCAGAACGAGGTTGTGAACCCCGAACCAGATCAACCGCATCTGGGACCAGCGCAATTGACACTCGGCGCCTATACCAGCGTGGATTACATGGATAATGTCTTTTACACGCAATCCAATCCGCAATCGGATTTCATCCTGCACGCGGGCGTGACCACGGGCATATTCTGGCCGTTGACGACGCTCTCCGACATCACCCTTAACACCGGAATTGGATATGCCCACTACTTGAAGAGTTCTCAAAACGACTATGTGGAAGTCACGCCCAACTCGGTGCTGAATTGGAATATCTCCCTGGATGATGTCGTGTTCACATTCTATGACCAGTTCAGTTACACTGAAAGCGTGGTCACGCAACCGGCCCTGGTCGGCACCGCCACGTTTCCAATTTTCGATAATACCGCTGGCGCGCGCGTGAACTGGACGCCGAACCAATGGCTGTTTCAAGCGGGTTACAGCTATGACGATTATGTTCCCGAATCGCCGGCATTTAATTATCTGGAGCGCACGTCGGATTATTTTTTTGTGCGCGGCGCCTGGCGGTTCGCCGAAAACACCCAGGCCGGCCTCGAGGCGAGCGACAGCCTGACGAGCTACACGGTTGCCTCGCAAAGCGGCAATTCGAGTGTCAGTGTGGGGCCTTATGCCGAATGGCAGATAACCCAGGCCATCCACGCCACCATTCGCGGCGGGCCGACCTTTTATTTCTTTGATTCATCAGGAGCCGCAAATCAAGGCAGCAGTCTTGGTTCGTATTACTTTGGATTGCAAATCAGCCATCAATTGACTGATTTTTTGTCGCACCAAATATCCATCAATCGCGAGGTCAGCCTCGGCCTCAATCAAGGAGGCAATTATAGCGAGCAACTCACCGGCACTTACTCCGTATCATTGGCGCTCACCCAAAACATTGGCCTCACAGTCAACGCGAGTTACGTGCATGGCACACAGACTTTTCAAAATCTCGTGCCGGTATTTCCGGGGTTCGGTCTGTTGCTCAATCAAACGGAAAATTTCGACCAATACTCCATGGGTCCGGCGGTTTCGTGGCAGGCCACAAAGAAATTCTCGACCAGCTTGAGTTATAACTATTATGTGAGGGACTCGAATCTGCCCGCAAGAGGCTACATCGAAAACAGCTTTTCAATGAAGCTCAACTATGCGTTTTGAGAGCTGCAATCATTTCGATTGTTACGAATGCGTGAATTTGGCAGTGCGAACGGTTTTGTTGCTTGATACCCCAAAGATTAGTTTCTAGTACTGTGGCCGCGAATTTCCGATATTTGGGCGGAAGCGGATTTATCACTCCGCTGATGTGGCCAGTCCCGGTTTCGATCCGATTTCATTTAGATCATTATTTTATGGCGCCAGAAAGTTTCAACTACCGGGCGGTCAATCTGAACGACTCCGCCATCAAGGCATGGCGGCTACCACTGCTGTACCTGCTGTTTGGCGTGGTGCTGCTTATCGTCGGATGTCAGGAACCACGTCCGGTTTTCCCTGATTCTGGTTCCATTGCCGGCCGCACTTCGCCTCTGCCACCCGACATCCGAACGTCCAATTACGCCACCAACCTGCTTCAAGAGGGAGACATCGTGAGCATCACTTTTCAATACTCAACCAATTTCAATGCGGTGCAGAAAATCGCGCTCGATGGAATGCTGAATTTAGAAACCGTCGGCCCGGTGAAGGCCGCCGGCCGAACGGTCATGGAATTGCAAACGGAACTCGCCCGCCTCTACAACCCGCAAGTCAAAGACGATGTCGTCACCGTCAAGTTCTTCTCCTCCGGCAGCAGCGTCTATATTTCGGGAGCAGTGATCCGCCCCGGCAAAGTTCTCATGGAAAGGCCCATGACCGCGCTCGAGGCCATCATGGAAGCGGGCGGTTTCGATCCAAGCCGTGCCAAACTATCGCAAGTGACCGTTCTGCGCATTGAGGACGGAAAACAGAAGGCCTACAAACTGGATTTAAAACGGGCCCTCCGTGGAGCGGATGAAAATCCGTTCTATTTGAAGCCATTTGACATCGTCCACGTTCCCACCAAGACATTCAACTTTTGATCCGGGCCTGAAACGCCTTTGGGCGTAACTCGACACTGCCACGCAAGTCAGCTTGATGATCGCTGCTGTGCCGCCCTATCTACATACCGATTTTCATCGACGATTGGTATCAGCCCGC
>Ga0207116_10132_pt1 | contig 21136 bp, 19 predicted proteins | sample Alteio_BWMinHeat_44_FD_153550 | JGI IMG/M metagenome (GOLD analysis project Ga0207116, IMG submission 153550) | Enriched cells from forest soil in Barre Woods Harvard Forest LTER site, Petersham, Massachusetts, United States -... | ecosystem: Environmental > Terrestrial > Soil > Temperate forest >... | reverse complement strand
CCTGGAGGCTGGGGCCAATTGAATGCAAAGATGCCCTTGCATGAAGTGCACTGAAATCGAGCCTGACCTGCATGCAAATCTTCTGTTCTCACAAAAAACAGCTTTTGACACTCCGGACAATGCACTTGAAGTGGATTGAAACTGTTGATCTCCATATCTCTGTGGTAAATAAATAACTGAGGTTTTTCAATGAAAAAGGCTTTTAAAAATCAAAACGTGCGGAATGCCCAAAATGTGGAATTATCTTTGATCGAATCAGAAGACTTAAAACGCTTGAGCCTGTAATGCCTCCGGCCGGTGAAGAGGTTGTTGCCATGTGGGAAGCGGTTAAAACTCATTACGACGACGAGAAAAGGCACGAGAGGTTTATTCAACTTTGTCTTAGCCGAAACAATCTTCCCTTTGCGAGTAGTCAGTATCGAACGATATTGCTGGCCAATCCCACTGAAGAAATCGCCAATCGAATGCAAAATAGAATTGTTGAACTCGCGACAATGACTTACATTGCAACTCAATCCAATCTAAGAAAGCCTCTGAATAAATCATGGCGTATGAGCGGATTTGTACTTTTTATTGGACTCGTGCTTGTTGTAGCGGGGGCCTTGACCCCTCAGGCTCGTTCCCTCATCGCAGTGGGTTGTAGCCTCCTTGCGTTTGTTGTCATTCTCCGCCAGAAAATTTTTAATGATGAATAGAATAGGTCGCGGGTGGAGAATTACAAATGCTGCGCGCCTTTATTTTTATCAGGATTTAAAATAGGAGCATTGGCGATAGGTCGGTTGATGGCCTTCATGAGAGTGTTGAAAGTAGAATTAGGAATTTCCTCAGATTCTCCTCCAAAAAGAGCACTCTTTTCTGTCCTTCGTGAATCAGTACCCACAATCCCGGAACCGGCACCAGAGTTATTCGCGAGCGCAATTCCAGTTGCAGGGATGGAAGGCTGCATAGCAAGGGCCGCGTAACTATTAAGCTTACCCCCGCTAATTGTTTTATCACGAAGGCCGGGCACTTCGTCAGCTGTCGCAACAATTTGTTTTTTAACCTGTTCTGCGGAGAAATCTTTATTATGAGATAAAATCAAAGCAGCCACGCCTGAGACAAAGGCTGTCGCTTGCGATGTCCCTGTCATCAAACCGTAATTTCCGGCGGGCAAAGTAGAATAAATCCCTTCGCCGGGTGCTGCAATATGAACTGTTTTTGTTCCATAGTTGCTGCTTTGTAAGACTTTGGTGAATGAATTAATAGCCGTTACTGAAATGATATTTGAGAGATTATAGTCAGCGGGATAGTAATGAGCGACATCGGAGTTTGAATGTTCATTGCCCGCAGCGGCGACAAAAAGAACGCCGTGTTCTTTAGCATATTTGACAGCTTCAAATTCGTCATCGTTAGGATCAGTTCCGCCGCCGGAATAATTAATTATATTGGCACCCATGTCGACAGCATAGCGAATGGCTCTTACAGTATTTTTGAGGTTATCATTACCTTTAGAGTGCGGATCAAAATACTTTAGCGCCATCAAACTCACTTTGGGGCAAACGCCGCTGATGCCAATTCCGTTGCCTCCAACGGCTCCAATGATTCCTGCGATATGTGTTCCGTGGCCATGATTATCGACAAGTGAATTTTTATTGTTAGCAAAATCCCATCCGTGAACATCATCTATATAACCATTGCCATCGTCGTCAATTCCATTTGTTGCTTTATTGCGGCCTTTGGAATCTCTTCCAGTTTCACCTGGGTTTTGCCAAATATTTTCTGCTAAATCAGGGTGTTCTATATCAATACCCGTATCAATGACGGCAACGACGACCCGCCGATCGCCCTGAGTAATTTCCCAGGCCGAATTCGCTTTAATATCACTCGCTCCACCCGTTCCCATAAGTCCCCAATTCTTCTGAGCACTAGGATCATTCAGAATGACTTTTTGCTCACCTTTGGAAGGATCAAGGTTTACGACCTGAGGTATGCCAAGACTTGTAAGGCGTTCGGATCCAGCGCCGCCATCACCGAAGAGCTGGTAGCCAATATGGATCCCTAGCGAAAAAATAGCGCTAAGGGTGAAGCTAAATAAGAGCAGTTTCACGTTATATTTCATCTCTTCAAGTCCCCCGTTGTTAACCCTCTTAAGAGCAATCAACGTACCCAACAAGAACTTCTTAAGTTATTGATTTAACAGGAATTAAGGTAGGTGCAAGTGACTAATCTTTAAACGTCTGGATGCCATCAAGGCACCATTCGGGGAAAGGAATCGATGGCCCTATTGAATTTATGATCTGATAATGAATGAAGTTTCTTAGGACCAGTTTTATGTAGGTCCTTGTTTCTTCGTAGGGAATGTCTTCAATAAATTCTAATGGGTCCCCATGAAATCTGGTTCTTACCCAGGCTTTCACTGTTTCCGGGCTCGCATTGTAAGCCCCTGTCGTCAGAACAAACTGCCCATGGAATTCATCCCAATACTGTCTAAGAAGTTGAACTCCCAGAGTGACATTTGTCTCGGGATCCAAAAGATCCGCCGCTTGTTGATAATGGCTCACTGTTTTCTGGGACAATTGTTTTGCAACACTAGGGAGAACCTGCAAAAGGCCATAAGCATTGGCCCCACTGACAGAAAGTGGATCAAAACCCGACTCTTGCCTCATAATTGAAAAAATATAGTCGGGCCATAAACCCGATTTGTTTCCCGCTTCATCCACAAAGACTCTGAAAACTTGAGGAAACAAATACTCAGGGTGTTCTGAGAGAAGCTTTATTTTTTCTTCTGAGCTAAGCTTGGATATTTTAGAAAAAATGGGAGAAAAATAATGAGCCGCAGAATATTTAGAAAAATAAAGTTCTGCGTCGTCAGTGCCCGTATCAGGAATAGGAAGTTCGTCGTCAAGAATAAGTTGAGCGTACTTGTATTCGCCCACTGAAACGAGCCAGTCAAACAAGTTGGAGGACCAAGTTGGCATTGAGAAGAGTTTACGGGGGATTTTTGACAGTTGGCTAAGGCCTGTCTCTTTCATTTTAGGAATGGGTTTACCTAATTCGCGATAAGCCAAAAGAGAATAAATTCCAAGAGGGTCATCGAGTATTAGCTGTTCAAATACAAAACGCGCCTGTTCTTCGTCTTTCAATTTAGAAAGGGTTTTACCAAGCCAGAATTGTTGTTGCGAACGTCGACCCGGGTCTTGTTCGACAGAGCGAAGGGACTCTAATGTATCTTTTGTCTTGTCGTAGTGACCTAACTTGTAATTGAGCCAAGCGAAATTCCATTGTTCAGCACTTTTTACTGTGAGATCCACCGTGTTCTCGATCGCTTTTTGCATTTGAACTAAGGCTGTATTTTTGTCTCCGAGTTCTTCATTAATGCGTCCACGCATGAAGTAAACGTCGTTCAGAGGAACTTTTTTCTTCAACAATTTTTCCATTTGGCGGAGGTGGGCCAAAGCTTCGTGACTGCGGTGTTCCGTCCATTGAAATCTGGCCAGGGAAAGACCACTGGAAAGAGCGCGGCGAGAAGCCTCCACGGGTGGTTTTTTCATTTTCAAAAATGCTTGATCCCAAACCCATAGCCGTTGCACGGCATCGAAAGCGTCTGATTTTTTTTGCATGGCCTTGTAGCAGGTTTTCAAGTTTTCAAAAGCCGTTCGTCTCACAACAACTGGGTAGTCCTGCGACATTGTTATTTTATTGAAAGCAGTCGCTGCTAATTCGTAGTCATGGGAATTCATAGCATCCACTCCCACCTCCCACCAATCCTCGGGGATAGGTTTGTATTTAGGGGAAATGCGATACAACTCTCCTTCAAGGGCCTCAAACCGAGAATCACTGAATTTCTGCGCTTGTTCAAGGGCTGCCTGAAGAAGGGCAACACGGTTTCGCTTTGAATGGGATAATTTTTCGGCGTTTAAAGTGTATTCGATAAAATCGGGGGTTCCTTGAGAAATCTTAACGAGGGCTTCCCATAAAGATTCTTCAATCCATCTTTTTGGTTTTTTTATTTTTATGTAAGTCAAAATGTCATCGTGAGCTTTTTTTATATTTACTTTGTTTTCAGCACATGCGGTGGCTTCCCTGATCAGCACAAAAGGCAACAGAGGAAAATCATTTTCATTTGAAAGTTTGACTAGAATTTCGCAGGCCTTCTGGTTTGGGCCATCTGTGACTCCTATGCTTGCGACGTAGTCATACCATAAACGGCAAGGCAGACTTGTACACTGCGACTGCCCTTTCTGTAGCGATAACTGATAAGAGACTGGGTCATACCGAAGTGCCGGCGGAAGAATCACATCGGCAGGGGGAGGAATTTCACCACTTCCAGCATTCGCGAGAAAAGTGAGACAGGTGAGAATGAGTGCAAAAAAGCTGAAGTGCCAGAAGTAATCCATGGCATTTCAGAGTAGACGGACCAAGGCTTTTATTCAATTTCTTTAATGTCTTCCCAGAGCACTTCTTTTTCAGAATTTGTTAACGTGTTGAAGTCGAGGTTCTTTGATGCTGCTCGTTGCAATAATTTATGAAATCGGTCTTCGAATTTTCTATTGCCGCCACGGGCAACAGTTTCGGCTTCAAGTTTTAAATGACGCGCTAGTTGTGCCAAGACAAAAAATGTGTCTCCCAACTCTTCTTCCATATGATTTTTATTGCCAGATTTAAAGGCGGCTTTCAACTCATGAAATTCCTCTTCAACTTTTACGAAAACCTCTTCAGCGCTATGCCAATCAAAATTGAGACTCTTTGTTTTCTCGCCTATTTTCTGCGCTCTTTGAAGTGAGGGGAGGCTGAGAGGAATATTGAAGACTTTATCTTCTTTTTTCTTATTTTCTTTTTCCTTTTTTTTGATTTCGCCCCAATTTTTCAAAACTTCATTTGAATCTTTCACTTTGGCGTTCCCAAAAACATGAGGATGACGACGAATCAGCTTGGTACATATTCCTTCTATGACGTCCTCCAGGGTAAACTGACCTTTTCTTTGGGCCAATGCTGCTTGAAAAATGACTTGCATGAGAAGATCACCTAATTCTTCTTTAGTGGCTTCAATGTCATTACGCTCTACGGCTTCTGCTAATTCATGAGCCTCTTCAATGGCGAAGGGCGTCAATGTTTTGGGTGTTTGTTCCAGGTCCCAGGGACATCCGTCTGGGCTTAAAAGTCTTTCCATGATACTAGCGAGGTCATTGATGTGGAGCGGCTTGTTTTGATTTGTCATAAGGACTAGACTCCCTGAATCAAAGGTAAAAAAGGATTGATGCTGGGTATTAAGATCGTACCAGTCTATTACCATAAATAATTGTTGTTTTGGCATAAAATGCCGAAACTTTATACAGGTGCACCTATGAATCTCAGACCTCTAAGGCCTGATCAACAACAAAAGGCTTCAGCCCGCTGGAATTATCAGCATAATTCGGAAGCTTTTGTGGGTTGGGTCAACAAATTGGGAATTGAACGGACTTGGGCGGGTCGCTTGGCTCATTTTCTTGATTCGCGATTCAAATTGAGGCGAGTGGCTCTCCTTTTTCTTTATTCCATCGCTCTGAGTTTTTTCATTTCGTGGGATTTCGAACTTACCTACACAGGCTATCGGGAAGGGGACCTTGCCACCACAGACATAAAAAGTCCGCTGGCTTTTGAAGTCGTAGACCTCGAAGAAACAAATCACAGGCGTCTTGAGGCGGAAGAGTCGATCCCACCTGTTTACGATTATGAAGTGGGGCTTTACGAGCAGCTCATAAATCGTGTAGGCGTCGCGCTCAGAAATATGCGCACAATGTTAGCACAAGCTCACGTGGGCAAAGGTCAACATCCTGTTCAAGAATTTTTGAGCCGCCAATCTGATTTTGAATCAGAGTTGGGAGGCCTTCACATTTCAAAGGGCACGTTCTTATGGCTCACCAAAGAGCGCTTTCGACCGACCATTGAAGCGACGGCTACACAAGTCTTGGAGCGATGGGGCAGTCAGAAAATAGTTGAAGATTTGGATATCTTCAGACAGTCGCGCAAACGCATTATCGTAAATATTTTAGAAAGAAACACTAAGAGCGAAGAATACATTCAAGACACGGCAACTCTTGTTGATGCAAACGAACTGAAAAGAAAAATCTCTCTTCAAAATTCTTATCCTGGCTTTGCAAAAAAGGGCAGTGATGTGACCCAAATGAATGAATTTATAAAATCACTCATCGTTGCCAACTTGACGATGAACAAACAAGAAACGGAATTGCGGCGTCAACGCGCGCGAGATGCTGTGGCTCCGTTTATTGTTCAGGTGAAAAAAGGGCAGACTCTTATTCGCATGGGCGCTCCGTTGCAAAAAACCCATGTGGAGATGCTGGATGAACTGCAACGTCTCAAGGCGACCCGCCATCAAGATTTTGTGTCGTTAGTGACAGCCATTTTCTTTGTCATGCTTCTTCTTTGCTATTTGGGATACTTGTCGCGTTTTATGTCAAGAGTCTACGTCACAGCGAAAGATGCGGCGGCAATGGGGGCCATTCTTTTTGTCGCCGTCGCGATGATGAAATTCATGCTTTTTGTCGCCAATACTGCACTTGTTGACAGATTTACGACAGTCCCGCAGAGTTTTTATGTCTATATTATGCCCGTTAGTTTTGGAGCAATGATGGTTGGCCTTCTCATCCCCTTTGGTGAAGTGGTGTGGCTGTTTTCAATGTTTTTCTCTGTAGTAGCGGGACTTCTCGTGGAGCGAAGCCTTCCTTTCATGGTCATTACTTTTACTTCTTGTATTGTTGCGGCCCGTGGCGTTTATGGTTGTAAAAAAAGAGAAGATGTCTATTGGGCAGGGATTAAAACGGGTCTTATCAATGCTTGTTTGATATTTTGCGTGACCTTAATGACAAGACCTAATCCTCAGGTTTTGAAACATGATCTTTTATGGAATACCCCAGCGGGCTTCTTAAGTGGCCTTCTTGCATGTTTTATTGCTCTCACTCTTATTCCTTTATGGGAAACACTTTTTGTTTATACCACAGACGTAAAACTTCTTGAACTTAGCAATCTTAATCATCCACTTTTAAAAGAACTCATCGTCAAAGCTCCGGGAACATATCACCATAGCCTCGTTGTTGGGAGCATGTGCGAAGCGGCCGCGGAGGCTATTAGGGCTAATCCTCTGCTCGCCAAAGTTTGCGCTTATTATCATGACATCGGAAAAACAGACCATGCCCTTTATTTTATCGAAAACCAGCGTCCAGGCGAAAATCGGCATGATCAAATCAATCCTGGGATGAGTAAAACAATTCTCATTGCTCACGTGAAAGACGGAGTCGAAAAGGGGCTACATTACAAACTCGGCAAACCTATTATAGATGTGATTGAACAACATCACGGGACCACCTTAATCAGCTTTTTTTATCACAAAGCCAAAGAAACTGAAGATAGTGAAATGCATGAAGTCAGCGAAGATGAGTATCGTTATCCAGGTCCTAAGCCACAGTTCCGTGAAGCAGCTCTTTGCATGCTTGCAGATAGCATCGAAGCGGCCGCTCGCTCACTGGACGAACCCACGCCAGCGCGTTTACAGAGTATTGTACATAACATCGTACAAAAGAAATTTTTGGATGGTCAACTCGATGATTGCAACATCACACTCAAAAATCTAACTTTAATAGAAGAGGCCTTTGGAAAAATATTACTCGGAGTCTACCACCACCGGATTGATTATCCCACTGGTTCCAAAACCAAGCGAAATCATACTACAACGTCAGTGTCATGAAGAAGAAATATCGAATAGAATGTGTTAACTTGCCTAGAAAAAGCGTTTCCAGGTCTCATGTAGAAAAGCTAGGCCAAGCCCTCTTTAAACAATTTTCTGAAAACCGCAAATTGTTGACTCTTCTTTCAAAATTTCAGGAAAATCCTGACTTAAGTGTCGTTTTCGTCAGCAAAATCAAATCACGTGAAATCAATTTGAAATATAGAAAGAAAAACTATGCAACAGATGTCTTGAGTTTTTCCCAAAAAGTGAAAGCCCGTGGGCTCGGCGAGATCATCCTTTGTGTCTCCGTCCTTCAAAAACAGGCTAAAGAACATGATCTTTCTTTTACAAAAGAAATGGACTATATGATCATCCATGGTTTTCTCCACTTATTAGGATACGATCATGAGAAGAGCCGAAAAGAAGAATTGAAGATGATGAAACTTCAGGATAGACTTTTCGAACAATTAACGAAGTGAAGGAATAAAAAAATGTCTATTTCTGTTGATGCCAATCAAGCTAAACTTGAACTCGAAAAGCTTAAAGGCCGTACTGAAGACTTGCGGAGTTATCTTTGAAGTCGATAACAAACGAAGTCGCCTAGCAGAGATTGAAAAGCTCTCAGAGCAACCTGAAATCTGGAATAATCAGAAAGAAATGCAAAAACTCCAAAAAGAGCGGAGTCTTCTTTCAAAAGCAATCAACGAATTTGATGATTTAAAAAGCACAGTGGATGACGCTCTTGTACTTCTTGAGTTGGCCGTAGAAGGTTCCGACGAAGAAAGCTTCGAAGAAGTTCAGACTCACGTGCAAAAAGCTCTGAAACTTTCAGATTCGTTGGAACTTAAAAAAATGCTCGGAGGCGAGGCCGACCTCAACGGTGCTTATCTGGCGATTAATGCGGGGGCCGGTGGAACGGAAGCCTGTGATTGGGCCGGAATCCTCATGCGGATGTACACACGGTGGGGGGAACAACACGGGTATAAAGTCGAAATGCTCGATATGACGCCTGGTGAGGGCGCTGGAATCAAATCCTGCACGATGAGTTTTGAAGGCGAATACGCTTTTGGTTATCTTAAAGCTGAAAGCGGCGTTCACCGGCTTGTTAGAATTAGTCCTTTTGACTCCAATGCACGGAGACATACGAGTTTTGCATCTGTTTTTGCCTATCCAGAAGTTGAAGATGACATCGAAATAGAAATTAAAGACGTAGATCTTAAGATTGACACATTTAGGGCGGGTGGCGCTGGCGGCCAGCACGTCAATAAGACGGAGTCAGCCGTCAGGATCACTCACATGCCTTCGGGGATCATCGTTCAGTGTCAGAGTCAGCGCAGTCAACATTCAAACAAAGACAAAGCATTGAAAATGCTTAAAGCTCGAATGTATGAAAAGATGATAGAAGAGAAAAATAAAGAAAGAGACAAAATGAACTCTGTCAAAAAAGCCATCGAATGGGGTTCGCAGATTAGAAGTTACGTTATGCAGCCTTATCAACTCGTCAAAGATCATCGCACTGATTTTGAAACAGGTAATGTGAACGCCGTGATGGATGGTGGCATTGACGATTTCATTTATTCTTACTTGAGATCAGAAAAGAATGTTTGAACTCTGGGTGGTCTGGAGATACATGATGACTCGAAAGGGTCAGTTCTTTAATCTCGCGTCGGTGCTCGCCATCTTGGGTATGACTTTAGGCGTGGCTGCTCTCGTTGTTGTTATGGCTGTCATCAGTGGTTTTGAATCTACACTCAAAAATGCTGTCATCGATGTCACGGGGCACATTCTTCTTCTCAAAAGGGGGGAGCCTCTTGATCCTCTTGAGACACTGGAACCACGCTTGCGAAAATTAGTTCCCCAAATTCAGTCTATCGCTCCTTTTGTGCATGTGGAAGGTATCATTGCCCATCGGGGAAGAATTGCGAGTGTCGTGGTTGAGGGTTTTAATCCCACAGGCATTGAAAAAACATTGCGGTTGTCACCCAGGCTTATCTTAGGAAAATTCAATTTAGGCACTGGTCAGGAAGCCGTACCTCCTATTATTGTTGGCTCGGCTTTGGCGAAAAAACTAAATCTCCAAATGGGTGATGACGTCAATATTGTCTTACCAAAAAATTCGCCGACTGTAAAAGTTGTAGGATTTAGTTCTCGGCTCAAAAAATTCAATGTAGTGGGGGTCATCGATCTTGGGATGTACGAATATGACTCTCGCTTTCTTTTGACTTCAGCAAAAGCAGCTCAAGATCTGGGGGGCATCGGCAACAACTACACGGGCGTTCGCATTAAATTAACGGATGACAAACTGGCGCGCGATGCGAGTTTTACATTGTCAACGGAACTGGGTCTCAATTATCTCAGCCGCGACTGGCTTGAAATTAATCACAATCTTTTTGAAGCCATTAAATTAGAGAAGGGTGTCATTTTTATTGTTTTACTTTTCATGACAGTGGCCGCCTGTTTTAATATCTCTAGCACTCTCTTTATCAATGTGTTGCGCCGCTATGGAGACATCAGTGTTTTTAAAACTCTGGGGGCAACCGAAGGGCGTCTTCTCCGATTTTTCAGTCTTCAGGGTCTCATCATCGGTGTCTTGGGTTCATTTTTTGGCCTCATTTTGGGGGCCGGGGTCTGTTTTTTGATCGCCAAAACTCATTTCGTTTACGTTCCACCGGAAATTTATCATATTCATCAACTTCCCGTAGAAATGAGGATGGGTGATCTTGCCGTCATCATGGTAGCATCTCTCCTTCTTTGTTTTTTTTCAACATTGGCACCCGCGTTTCGAGGGGCGCGCTTGAATCCGGTGGAGGGATTGAAATATGACTGATATGCTCATTTCAGCCCGTGGGATTAAAAAATCTTATTGGTCAGAAACTTCGGCAAAAGAGGCTGGATCCTCTGTCTCGGTAGATGTCTTGAAAGGTTTGGATATTGACATTTACGCCGGTGAAACTGTGTGTATTATGGGAAGTAGTGGAGCCGGAAAATCTACCCTCCTGCATCTTTTAGGGGCTTTAGACAGACCGACCTCAGGAAAGGTTCAATTTCGCAATCAGGATCTCTTTTCTTTCTCCGATGACCAGCTCAGTGAATTTCGAAACAAGACGATGGGGTTTGTTTTTCAATTCCACCACCTCCTCGCTGAATTTAGTGCTCTGGAGAATGTGATGATGCCGGCCCTTATTGGTGGCCAAAATTTCAAAATGGCTCGTGAAGTCAGTGAGGGACTTTTGAGGGAGTTGGGACTTGTGGACAGAATGCACCACAGACCTTCGGCGATGAGTGGTGGTGAACAACAGAGAGTCGCCATTGCGCGTGCTCTCATTAGAAGGCCTGCAGTGATTTTTGCCGATGAACCAACTGGAAATTTAGATCAAAAGACAGGACAACAAGTTCAAGCCCTTCTTTTTGAACTTCAAAGACGCCATCACCTCACCCTGGTGGCCGTAACACACGACATGGATTTTGCCCGAAAATTCCCCAAAATCCGCACCCTTCGCGATGGGCAATGGTGCTGACTTTCTTTGACAAACGACCTAAGTCCTGTTAGCATTGAAAACGTTTTTATAAATAATTGAAATTACTGGGGTTTTATCAGCTTTGAAAGTTCTGCAGTGGGCTCTTGCCACGACATTATTATTTGGAGGGATGACGGGTGTCATTTTCCCTCAAGAAGGCATTGCAGCACCCAAAAAAATCCCTCATCTGCTTTCCAAAAAAATGGTGCGAAAGCAAGTTCAAGAAACAACGAGTGAGTCAGGGTCAGGCCAGGCGATCAGTGTTGTGGGAATCATTTCAAAAATCACTATCACCGGCACCAAAAAAATCGAACCTGACGCTGTGAGAGCAAAACTCAAGTCTAAAGTCGGCGAGCCCATTTCCTCTGAAGATATTCGTAGTGACGTTCAAAATGTTTTTGATATGGGTTTTTTTTACGACGTTCAAGTCAATCAAGAAAAAGTGGGTGGAGGGATCGAGCTTACTTATAACGTCGTTGAGAAGCCATCAATTGTAGAAATTGTTTATCACGGCAACGATCGAGTTGATAAAGATGATTTGCAAGAAGCTAGTGGAGTAAAGCAATATACCATCCTTGATCAAAATAAATTGCGAGAAGCCGTCAACAAAATGAGCAAACTCTATGAAGACAAGGGCTTTTTTTTAGCGCGAATCCAATTTCGCATCGAAGACGTGAAACCTGGCGAAGAAGTCAAAGTTACTTTTGACATCAAAGAAAATGATAAAGTTCGAGTTAAGAAAATTACATTTCTGGGAAACCGCGCGCTTTCTGACATGAAATTAAAAGGTGCCATGCAAACCCAAGAAGGTGGGTTTTTCAGCTGGCTTACGTCTTCTGGAGGTTACAAACAGGAAATTTTCGATCGAGACCTTAGTGTTCTTAATTATCTTTATTTCAACGAAGGTTACGTTCAAGTCAAGATTGACCGACCTCAAGTTTACGTAACTCCAGACAAGAAAAGCATTTACATCACAATAAGAATTGAAGAGGGAGAGCAATTCAGTGTTGGTAGAGTTGACTTTGCAGGCGACCTCCTCTTTTCTAAAGATGAGCTTTTTGAAGCAACACAGATTCAAAAGTCTGGGATATTTGTTTACGAGACACTTCAAAAAGATCTGAAAACGCTACAATTTAAATACGGTGACCTTGGTTACGCGTTTGCCAACATTATCCCACGAACTTCGATTCGTGAAAAAGAGCGTTTGGTCGACATCACATTTGAGATTGAAAAAGGCCAAAAAGTTTATTTCGGGAATATCACTGTAACGGGAAACAGTAAAACGCGTGATAAAGTTGTTCGTCGCGAATTGAAAATCCGTGAGGGAGAACTTTATAACGAAACTCGAAAGCGAAAGTCCGAAGAAAATGTTAAAAGACTTGGCTATTTCAGTGACGTTATTTTCAACACATCGACCCCACCGGATAGCCCAACAACACTCAATCTGGAAATTCAGGTTAAAGAACGGAGCACTGGTACAATTCAAGTCGGCGCAGGTTATAGTACCGTCGGCGGATTTTTGTTCCAAGGTCAAATTAGCCAAACCAATTTATTTGGCCGCGGTCAATCCCTTGGTTTTTCTGTGAACGTCAATTCCATCGGCTCGACATACAATTTGAGTTTCACCGAACCTTATTTTGCTGATACGGAATGGTCCGTTGGATTTGATGGGTATAAAACAGACCGGTTGCTCCAGGCTTATGAAGAGAGAAAAACAGGTGGGGATGTTCGTTTCGGTCATCCTCTTGCGGAATATTTGCAAGGCTACTTAACTTACAAATTAGAAAATACTGAAATTTTGCTTGGGCCTTACACAGATCGTTCTATCTATCCCGCAGAATCTGTTTCTGGTATCACAAGCTCTGCCACAGGCTCACTCGTGTATGACCGGCGAAATGATCGATGGGCTCCGACGGATGGTTATTTTGCGAGCACATCTTTGGAACAAGCGGGTCTTGGTGGAGTGAAAGTATATACGAAAGGCCTTGCCAATGCCAGGCTCTACAAAGAGATTTTCTGGCATTTGGTTTTCAGAAATAATTTAAATTACGGATTTATTACTTCACCTTCGGATCGACCCGTGCCATTTAACGAATTGTTCCTTCTTGGGGGAGCAAATAGTTTGCGTGGATTTAGTTGGTTTACGGTGGGAAAAAGAAAAACGGTATTTTGCTGTCAACCGGCAGGCGCCGGAGACACAACGCCTATTGCTTTGACAACTCCTGCGTCTCAATCTTTTGGAGGCAGTCAGGAACTTTTCTACCAAACTGAAATAGAATTCAATTTGGTTACGGAAGCTCAAATCAAAGGCGTTATTTTTTATGACACCGGTACTTCCGATGACGCCATTGAATTGTCTCAATTGCGACAAGACGCGGGCTTTGGATTTCGCTGGTTTTCGCCCATCGGACCATTACGTTTTGAGTGGGGTTTTCCCCTTGATCGGCATCCCGAGCTTGGAGAGAATTTCAGCAATTTTGAATTTAGTATAGGATCACCTTTTTAACGAGGAGAAAAAACATGTTAAAAATTCTTGTGAGTTTTGTTTTCTTGGCGGGAGTCGCTGCCAGTGCAGAAACGGGTCCAGTAAAAATTGGATACGTGGACATGCAGAAGGCCATTCAGGCCACCGAAACCGGAAAGAAAGCGAAAAAAGATCTTGAGAAAGAGTTCAACGAAAAGAAAAAAGAACTTCAAGACAAAGAAAAAGACCTTAAAAAAATGAGCGAAGATCTCGAAAAGAAAAGCATGGTTTTGAGTGATGAAGTAAAACAAAAAAAACAAATGGAATTTCAAGAAGAAATGATCAAGTACCGTGATCTTGTGGGTAAAAGTCAGCAGGCCATTCAGGAACGAGAAAGAAGTCTGACCCAACCTATTTTAGAAAAATTGCGCGGTATTATCGGCGATATTGGCCAAAAAGAGGGTTACACCGTGATTCTTGAAAAAGCTGAGAACTCTGTTTTGTGGGCGCCAAAAACGATCGATCTTACAGATCGCATTGTCGGCGAGTTTGATAAAAAAAAGTAAGGTAAGTGACATGGGTTCGAAAATGACGGCCGGCGAGGCGAGCGAGCGGCTCGAGGCTCAGTTGGTCGGAGATGCAAAATTTTTGATTGAAGGTGTTGCGGGACCCGAGTCGGCCACTTCCAATACGGCTTGCTTTGTGGAGTCTGAAAGTTATTTACCTCTTTTTAAGAAAAGTTCGGCTCTTTGCTGGGTTACAACTCCTAAGATTTTTGAATCCCTTGAAGAAAGTGCGAAAAAAAATAAGACTTTTCTCCTTTCTGAGAAGCCCTATCTCTCGTTTGTTAAACTTGTTTCTCATTTTCACCCCACTGTTAAGTCCAGCGGAAAAATAAATTCTCAGAGCTGGATCGATCCAAGTGCTGAAATTCATGAATCTGTTCAAGTGGATGCTTTTGTTGTGGTAGGAGCCCGAACAAAAGTGGCTGCGGGTGCTGTTCTGAAAGCGGGGGTTTGGATCGGCGACGATGTTGTTATTGGAGAAGAGTCTATCTTGAACGCAGGGGTTAAGATTTATCATCAATGTATTCTGGGAAAAAGAAATACAATCCACTCAGGGGCCGTGATCGGGGCCGACGGTTTTGGTTTTATACCAGATAGTTCTGGTCTTACGAAAATTCCTCAAGTAGGGAAAGTCGTGCTCCACGATGACGTGGAAGTCGGAGCCAATTCAACTATTGATCGCGGAACGCTCGAGGATACGGTTATTGGGAGAGGGACAAAGATCGATAATCTTGTACAAATTGGACACAATTGTAAAATTGGGAAGAACGTTATTTTATGTGGTTTCGTTGGACTCGCGGGTAACACGACAATCGGTGACAATTGTTTGCTCGCAGGTCAAGTCGGTGTTGCGGGGCATCTCACGATTGGCGACAATGTTCAAATTGCCGCACAGACCGGAGTCAGTAAAGATGTTGCTTCAAACCAGAAAGTTAAAGGTTATCCGCCTCAGCCGTTGAATGAATATCTAAAGTTACAGGTTATGATTCACAAACTCCCCGAAATCTACAAGCGACTTGTTGCGGCAGAGAAAAAAATAAACGAAAGCGAAAAAATATGACCGATTCGACCAAAACAAATTCTTCATCTCTCTCTATAGACGAACTTCTTAAAATATTACCTCATCGGTATCCTTTTCTTCTGATCGATAAAATGATTTCCATGGATCCACCGCCAAACGCTTCAAATTGGGCAGGTCGGAGGTGTACTGCAATAAAAAATGTGACAGTGAACGAGCCCTTTTTTACAGGGCATTTTCCCGGTAGACCCATAATGCCCGGGGTTTTGATTGTTGAAGCCATGGCTCAAGCGGCTGCTGTGTGTGGCTATCGTCCGCTAACGCCAGGTGCTCAAATGGAAGTTTTGATTGCGGGAATCAACAATGCGCGTTTTCGGAGGCCTGTGGTGCCAGGTGATCAATTAAAAATTAACGTAGAGATACTCAAAGATAGAGGCAGCATCTTTACATTTCGATGTGAAGCATTCGTAGGCGGCGAACTAGCCGCAGAAGCTGAAATGTTAGCGAAATCTTTTTCTAAATAAAATGAGTGCAAAGGTAGAAAATAATGATTCATTCGTCTAGCGTGGTATCCCCCAAGGCCAAGATTGGTTCCAATGTAAGTATTGGTCCATTTTGTTACGTTCACGACAATGTTACACTAGGTGATGACTGCATGCTAGACAGCCATGTTACTATTGGTTCGAAAACAGGTGAAGTCGTCATTGGCAAAAATAATAAGTTCTATGGTGCCTGTCTCATCGGGGGACCTCCTCAAGATCTGAAATATAAAGGTGAAAAAACACGGCTTGTGGTCGGCGACAACAATACGATTCGTGAAAGTGTGACTATTAGTATTGGTACCGTTACCGGTCACGGAGAGACCCTAATCGGAGATGGCAATCTGATAATGGCTTACTGTCACGTAGGGCATGATGACAAGATTGGGAACAGCAATGTCCTAGCAAACCTTGTTCAACTTGCAGGTCATGTGGTGATTGAAGACCGTGTGACTATTGGAGCCCTTTCGGCCATAAATCAGTTTGTAAGGATCGGAAGAAACGCTTTTGTCGCGGGAGCTTCGATGGTTAACAAAGATATTCTTCCTTTTTGCATTGCTCAGGGGAATTATGCGACGGTACGAGCAACAAATAAAATTGGTCTCAGTCGAAGCGGATTCAGCGATGACGCCATTACTTATATCAATCGTGCCATCAGAATTTTGACGAAAGGTTCAACGACACTTGAAGAAGCCCTGATAAGAATTAAAGAGGAATGCCGGGGAAATCCAGAAGTAGAATACTTGATAGATTTTGCAAAAAGTAGCGAGCGAGGAATCGGATTGTAATGGCGAAATTACTGCGTGCGGGTGTCATCGGCGTTGGTTATCTAGGGCGATTCCATGGGCAAAAATATAAATTGGTTCCCGATGTGGAACTCGTGGGTGTATCTGACAAGCGCCTCGAACGCGGTCAAGAAATTGCCAAAGAGTTGCTGACGGAACATTATCCAGATTTTAAAGCCATGAAAGGCAAAATAGACATTGCAACAGTCGCTACAAATACTCGCAGTCATTTCGAGGTCACTAAATGGCTTCTTGAAAATGGTATTTCAGTTTTTGTAGAAAAACCGATGACTGTAACATCCGAAGAAGCCCAAGTCCTTTGTGACATTGCCGCGAAAAACAAACTCGTACTTCAAGTGGGCCATGTTGAGCGTTTTAATCCCGCTCTGATTTCGGCGCAAAAGGTTTTGAGAAATCCACTTTTCATCGAAGTACATCGCTTGGCTCCTTTTAGTCCCCGGGGGGCTGACGTTGATGTTGTTTTGGATTTGATGATTCATGATTTGGATGTCATCAATACCCTCGTAGGTTCTCCCATATCAAATATTTCGGCGGTCGGTGTGCCTGTTCTGACAAAACTTGTTGATATCGCAAACGCTCGTTTGGAATTTGAGTCAGGGACTGTTGTGAATGTCACCGCCAGTCGGGTCTCGCAGCAGACGACGCGCAAATTCCGTGTTTTCGAAAAAGACAAATACCTTTCTATTGATTTCGGGCAAGGAAGTGTTGATCTTCTCACCAAGACGGGGGAGTGGACTGGGGGAATTCCGCCGCTCAATCATGAATCGTGGAGTCTCGAAAAAGGAGATGCGCTTCTGACGGAGACACAATCATTTGTCGACACTGTCAGAGAGGCCGGGCGCCCTGTCGTTAGCGGTGAAGATGGTTTGAAAGCCTTGAAACTTGCAGAACAAATCTTAGAGAATATCCGTGAACGAGCTTCCTCTGTCTGAGGTGCTGGTCGTCGCTGCCGAAGCATCAAGCGAACTTTACGCACGAAGAATTATTGAGGAAATGAGACGGCGGGGAATAAAACTCGACTTTTATGGAATCGGCAGCTCCTCAATGAAGACGATGGGTTTTGATGCCCTCGAGACCTCTGAGAACATGGCCGTTGTTGGTTTATGGGAGGTTCTAGCCCATTGGTCGGTCATTAGTTCGGCTTTTAAGCGGCTTGTTAAACGCGCAAAAGAAAAAAAACCGGCCGCTGCGCTTCTTCTTGATTATCCGGATTTCAATTTGCGTTTGGCTCAAAAATTAAATAATTTAGGCATTCCCGTCGTATATTTTATCAGTCCACAAGTTTGGGCTTGGAGGACCAATCGTGTTCATCTCATAAAGAGGATCGTTTCACGAATGCTCGTCGTATTTCCTTTTGAAAAAGATTTCTACGACAAGTTTCAAGTCCCTGTCAGTTTTGTCGGACACCCTCTTTTAGATGAAATCAAAAGTTCAAGGCTTTCGACAGAGCAGCGCTCACTCGCGCGCTCTCAGCTTGGCATCGCTAACGATGCATTTTTAGTAGGTTTACTTCCTGGCAGTCGCACTTCAGAACTCAAATATAATTTTCAAACTCAGTTAAGTGCAGTTAAACTTATATCTAAAGAAAGACCTCATATTAAATTCCTTATTTTAGTAGCGCCAAGCTTAGAGGTCGAAAGTGTGAAGGCCTTGTTGCCTTCGGATTTTAATATTTCTGTGAGAGTTGTTAAAGATGAGCCGCTTAAGATAATGCAGGCATGTGATGCCTGCATCGTTGCTAGTGGAACGGCCACGCTCATGGCGGGTCTTGCGGAAACCCCCATGGTTATTATGTATAAAATGAACTCATTGAGCGGATTTCTCGCCAAAAAACTTGTTTCTGGCCCTTTTTTTGGAATGGTAAATCTCATTTTAGGTGAGAGGGCTGTACCTGAATTATTTCAGGGTGAAGCGAATCCTGAAAATATTTGTAAAGAAATATTGCGATATATTGACGATAAAGAATATTTTAAATTTGTCAAAGACAAGCTCGCTTTGATCAAAACTAAACTTGGAAGCGGGGGAGCGGCCTCGCGTGTAGTCGATATCTTGCTTCAGGTTATAGAAAAAGAGGCAATTTCTTCATGAAAATATTTCTGGCCCCCTTCGGTCTTGTTTATTCTTTTTTCGTTTCAATTCGAAATTCATTTTATGCTCGTGGAATATTCAAAACCAAAAAATTATCTAAGCCCGTCATTAGCGTCGGAAATCTCACTGTTGGCGGAACCGGTAAAACTCCATTTGTCGACATTCTTTTAACTGAGCTAGAGTCTAAAAATTTGAAAGCATGTGTGTTGACTCGGGGTTATGGCAGGAAATCTTCAAATGCTGTTCTTATCACTGAAAATACAAAAATTAAAGACGGGGGTGACGAACCCGTCTGGCTATTTCAAAATCATCCGAGCACCAAGATTGTCGTTGATAGCGACCGTGTCGCGGGCTCAAAAATGGCGGGGGACGTTGATGTTTTTATTCTTGATGATGGAATGCAACATTTAGAGGTTCATCGTGATTTTGAAGTAACTCTCATCGATGTGACCCGCCCTCTTGAAGATTACCACCCCCTTCCATGGGGACTAGCCCGCGAAAATTGGTCAGCGTTAAGGCGCTCCGACATCGTTATTCTAACACGGGTCAATCTTGCGACCGATGAACAGGTAGATTCTGTTGTTGATCAGGTTTTAAAGCAAGGTGTGATGGACGTTATTGAAAGCTCCATTCATATTGAAGACTGCCTTTCACTCGAGACAGGTGAGCCCATTGAAACGACTCATAAGAAAGTTGCCCTTGTTTCGGCTATAGGAAACCCTGACAGTTTCGAAGCTCTGGTGAAAACTTTGGATGTCCAAATCGTTGATCACGAAAAACAGGTGGATCATGCCGCCTTTATTAATAAAAAAATTCAATCTCTAGTGGCCCGGGCAAAGGTTCGTGGCGCCGATCTTATTCTTATTACTGAAAAAGATGCTGTGAAATGGAAAGAAGCGGGTACTACAGCATATGAAATTCCTGTCGCTTATGTTGTCACGAAACTCTCCTTCAATCCTGAACTCCCGAGCATCTATGATCTGGCTACTCACAGCCTTAGTTAAGGCTTGCTGTTGGTTTGTGGCTATAATGCCGCGTCGTCTTCAGTTGCTTTTTGGAAATTTGCTTGGCCTCACTTGGTTTTACATCGTTCCTGTACGCCGATCCGTAGCGATAGGCAATTTAAAAAAGGCTTTTCCGGATTGGAGCGATAGTAAACTTTGGTCAATGGCACGAAAAAATTTTCAGCATTATGGCTGTGGATTCATCGAACTCCTCCTTCTTCCGTCTCTCACTGAAAAAAGATTTAATAAATTATTTCGTGTGGAAAATTTTGAAATTTATAAAACGGCAGCTTCTCAAGGTCGGGGTATTTTTTTGTTGACCCTCCACATTGGAACTTGGGAACTCATGAGCGCCACAAGCAGTCATCTCAAAATACCTTTAAATGTCATCACAAAAAAATTCAAAGCGGGAACTCTTAATCAACTCTGGGTCAATTTGAGAACAAGTCGCGGGATCAAACTTTTGAGAGAGGAAAAATCAACTTTTGATATATTAAAAGCGATACGCAGGGGGGAGGCCGTAGGATTCATTCTCGACCAGTTCATGGGCCCGCCTGTTGGTTCAAAGACTGTCTTTTTTGGCCACGAAACGGGAACCCCAGCGGCACTGGCTCTTTTTGTTGATAGGACGCGGGCTCCCGTAATCCCTGTGTACAATATAAGGCAGAGCGACGGGACAATCAGAGTTGTGTTTGAACCCCCTATTCCCTTCTTGGAGCAGGGCAGCACAGAAAAAAATATCTCTTTAATGACTCAGGTATATACCGGTAAGATTGAGGAAATTGTGAGAAAATATCCGGACCAGTGGTTATGGATTCACCGTCGCTGGAAGCCTTTTCGAACATAGAGGAAGCGGGGCTTTGACAAAAGCTGCATTGATGTTTTTTTGTCTTCTAGGATGCGCTTGCGCGGGAAGGGCCCCAAAGCTTGACTCAAGTGTTAAGCTTGGTCCTATAAGGGAATATGATGAAAAAGTGGCCGTAAAACCTCTTCCCGAAAACACGCCTGTTCCCGATGCGATTGACGGCAAAACCACGGTCAAGCTCGTTACGCAGCCGAAACTTGGGATTGAGCCAACAGTTAAAACTGAGGTGAAGGGTAAACACAAAAGAAAAAAGGCTCCTGAAGTGACAGAGACGAATGCAGAACTGACGACAGAATCAACTCAACCCTCAGCTCGTCTTCCTGAAGTTGAGGATGCAGAGGGATTCAACGGTCGAAGACCGATTGTAGATCCTTTTCGCGTTGGCGAAAAAATAACTCTCATGATGACCTATTTTGGAGTATCGGCAGGGGATGCGACCCTGGAGCTTAGGCCTTTTGCCGAAGTGAATGGGCGCAAGGCTTATCACTTTTATTCAATGATGCAAAGCTCTTCAGTTTTCAGCATGTTTTATAAAGTGGATGACTATTGTCAAAGTTATCTGGATT
>Ga0207116_10055_pt2 | contig 21198 bp, 20 predicted proteins | sample Alteio_BWMinHeat_44_FD_153550 | JGI IMG/M metagenome (GOLD analysis project Ga0207116, IMG submission 153550) | Enriched cells from forest soil in Barre Woods Harvard Forest LTER site, Petersham, Massachusetts, United States -... | ecosystem: Environmental > Terrestrial > Soil > Temperate forest >... | reverse complement strand
GCAAATGATGGTGAAATGACAAATTACGATGGATCAACGGAATGGGACTATAGTGACGGGCGCCTACAAGCCATCGCCGGCGTCAGCGTCAATGCAAAGCGGCTTGGTCCCGTTGCCGAAACTCAAAAGATCAGCACGACTGAAGCATCCGAAGAGTTCGAAGGTGGCACCGCCGCAGAACTCGAAGAGGAAGAATAGTCCTCTACAATCTCATATCGACAACTACAAGGGACCGTGGGTAAATTACCGCGGTCCCTCATTCATTTTCTCACAAATTGCCCAACTACGGGCCTCGCAGCTCTTTTTACGCCACAACTCGGGACTCTTGCTCTTCACGATGATTTTCGCTACAGTATCGTGGTATCAGGGGGCTGATAACGATTCACCAATAAAAAATGGAGATTTATGAAGCAGCAACAGTCTTTATGCCTGTGCATGACCCTATCGATAACGATGCTTCTTTCAACGAACACGCATGCGCAAGGCGAAGCTTTCACCGCGGCATTGCATGGAGCAAGCTCCTCAGGAGAAGTATTCGATGCCTTTGGGGATATCTTCGAAAACCTCGATAAAATAGTGGAATCAACGCAAAAACATGTCACTGTGCATATTGAGCAACCAAATATCTACTATCGCTGCCGCCACACCATGCGTCAGTGGGTTCTGTCGGCAGTCTGTCGCTATTATCAAGCAAAGGAATATTACACCCAGATCCACTACTGGCTCCTTCGTCGCTTCGTCGCGCAGCAGTATGCACTCTTGCAACACGAAGTAGGACTTATCACTGGTGCATGAATTTGCTATTCACACACCACTGGTCGATAGTTGGCCATCGTTGCCACCTACTCTTCAGTTGCTCAATGATCACGTAATCGTTCATCGTTTGCGCAAAGTGCTCCGCCTCGAAGCTGGCGCACAGGTTATCCTTTTTGGTGTGAAGCATGCATTCCGCTGCCGGATCATCTCCTATGAAAAAGAGAAAAGCGTCCAGCTGCAACCCATCGAGCAACAACCGGTTACCCCACCGCAGCCTGACGTGCAACTCTATCTGCCCCTCCTCGAGCGCCCCGCCTTTGAAGAAGCCATCCGCGCAGCAACCGTCTTGGGCATAACAACCATCAGACCATTCCGCAGTGACAAAACCAAGCGACACGACTGTAGCACATCTGAACGAGAGCGCCTCCAGCGCATCATGATTGCGGCAGCCGAGCAGTCGAAACAGTTCCATCTGCCCCCGATTGCTCCAGAAGAAGAGTTGGCCACCATACTCCCCACGCTGCAAGAGAGCATCTACTTTGATGCGCAGGGTGACTTTGGTGCACATGAATTGGTAGCGCTGCAAACAACTTCACCCATCTCCGTCATCTTTGGGCCTGAGGGTGATTTTACCGATGAAGAAAAGACGCAGCTCAAAGCACAGGGAATTTCTTCCTATCGCTTAACCAATTCTATTTTACGCTCTGAAGATGCAGTCATGGTCGGCATCGGATTGCTCCGTACACTCCTGCGATCATGAAGGAAGATAGGCCTTCCCATAATAGGGAACAAGCTCTTTGACGCTCTTCTCCGCACGCCAGTCGCGCAGTGCAGCAGCTGCAACTTCGGCAAGCGTTGGGAAATCAGGGTGATGCGTGGTGTAATCGGGCGCCATAAGGCCCGCCGCTTCGAGTGCCGTATGCAAGAGTGCAACCCCGTTACCAAGATAGTTAATGCGTGCTCCGTGATGCTCTCGCACAAGACGCTTAATCCGTTGCAGCACCTCATCATAGGTCAAAAGCTCCACCAAAAGCTGCTCTGTCACATAGTCATAGACTGCGTAATGAAGATTGCCACAAAAGGCGTTGTAGAGCACCACCGTATGCGTATGCCCTTCTCGGAATGCGGTCAACGCCCGTAGCGTAAGGCTGTTGATAGCCACGAGCGGCAAACCGGTGGCAAAGGCAAGTCCATTCGCCGCAACAACAACCGTGCGTACTGTGGTAAAGAGCGAAGGGCCAACGGTGCAGCCAATAAAGTTAAGTTGCTCGAGTTTGAGCGTATGTCCATCGAGGAGCGCAGCGACAGATGGTATCAGGCGAGCCGTGGAGGCTTTGTGAGGAATGGCAATGGTATCGAGCTGATTGGTTTCTGAGAATAATCCGACATACACCGTATCATAGGTGTGGTGAATAACGAGAAATGTGTCCGTCAAGATGGTCTGCCCGAGCTTATGATTGCTTTTTGCACTTATGCTGTTGGTACAACGTGCGAAGCGCATCAAATTCGATTGTCTTTTCTTTTTTCACTACTATTTTACCGCAATTAACGCATTTCCACGCATTAAAATTGAGGAAATGATCAAAGAACGTTTGGAACACCATAAGACCATTACATTTCGAACATTTCATCCAACACCACTCCTTCTGGTGATACACCCTGCCCGTCACTCTATAAAAGCTTCGTCCACTTTGTCAATGACCAATTTCGTCATCGGCACGTATACGTGACTGAAAGATCAGGTAGAGTTCAAGAATAAAGGCCGCTGCAACGGCATGTTGGCGTAACTTTGCTGCACGCGTCGTTGTCTTGCCACTCTGGGCGGCACGTTGACTGCTCAACCGCTCGTCCCACAAAATCCACTGCTGTTCAGGAAATGCTTTTTGCAGGTGCTGGAACCATGTCTCAACAGAAAGGGTTTGCTGGCTCTTGCCTCCTCCCATCGTCTGGGGATGGCCGACGACAACCGTACTGATCACCTCCCGCTGCACGAGATCGGTCAGGAAGGATCGCAATTCAGGGGCCGCAACGGTCGTCAGCGGACGCGCAAGTAAACGAGCGCTATCAGAGATGGCCAAACCTACCCATCGGTCCCCAAGATCAATACCAAGAATTTTGCCCTGTTTGCTGCTCATAAGCTCGCTTTACTTGTCACCAAGAACGGTACATAATCATAAATAACACTATAAGTCATTATAAAGGATAAGACTATGCTCAATCAGATCGATACAGTCGTACAACGAATTGGGGATCTCTTGTGGGGTTGGCCTTTGATCGGCTTCATCGCAGGAACAGGTATTGTCTTTACCCTTGCACTCGGCTTCATCCAAATTAGATACTTTACTACCGCTTGGGGCTATCTTTTACAACCTGAACCGGGCCATAAGGGTGCGGAGATTTCTCCCCTACAAGCCTTTATGAATACCTTGAGCGCAAGCGTTGGCAACGGAAGTTTGGCCGGTATGGCCACGGCTATCTATGCCGGTGGTCCCGGAGCAGCATTCTGGGTCTTCCTCCTCGGTCTCATCAGCATGCCCATCCGCTTTGCCGAAGTCTTCTGCGGAACGAGCGTTACGGCACGACTCAGCGATGGCTCTGTTCGTGGCGGCACCATGGCCTATATTCAACAAGCGCCCGGTGGCAGCTTCCTTGTCTATATTTATATGATTTGCTGCCTCTGGCTCACCTTCTTTAGTGGTTGCGCTATGCAATGTCAAACGATGACCGGCGGACTCGTTCAAGTTACGGGGTTTCCCGCATATCTCTTTGCCTTTCTACTCTTTGCCCTTGTGCTCTATATTGTAAGCGGCGGTTCGCAACGTATCATGCGCCTCTCTGATTTTATTGTTCCGATAAAAGTCATCATCTTCTTTATAGCAACGGCCATTGCGATCATCTTTCATGCCAACTCCATTGTCGCAACCGTACAGCTCATCATCACCTATGCCTTCGGAAAGCAGGCCATAAGTGCCGGCTTACTCGGCTATACCATGCAGAATGCCATTCGCTTCGGTGTTTCACGTGTCTCCAATGCCACTGAGACAGGCTTGGGTACCGCAGGAATTTTATATGGCGCCACGGGATCGACCCATCCTATGCGAAGTGGTCTTATGTCGATGATTACCACCTTTACGAGCAATCTGCTCGTCTGCTTCTCGCTCATGTTCTTGATCGTCATGAGTGGTGCGTGGCAAAGCGGCCTCAATGGTATCGCCATGACTGTGGCCGCCTACACAACCGTCTTTGGCTTCTGGGGCGCAACGATTGTCACTATCATGTCACTCATGTTCGGCCTTGGGGTACTCGTTGCCTATGCCTTCATCGGACGAGAATGCTGGAGCTTTTTAACCAATGGACGGTATCTCACCCTCTATGCCATTCTCTACTGCGCCTTTGCCCTCTTCGGCTCTCTTGCAAATGTGGCACTCATCTGGAATTCGATCGATATTGCCAACGCCGGACTCATCCTCATTAACCTCTACGCACTCTGGATGATGCTGCCCAAAATGCGTGCTGCCGTTGCTGCCTACCGCACGACAGCTTCTAGGAAATAACTATGGCATACGATCCCTTCGCAACGCTCAAGGTTACCCACCAGTCATCACGTGTCATGGCGGGGGGAACGTTCGTTGCACTACAAGGACAGCGGGAGCATGGAAGTCGCTACATTGGCGATGCCCTTGCCCGAGGGGCGCACCGTATCGTCGTTGAAGAGACAACTCAGCTCGAGCCAGCAATCATCGAACAGATACAACAGGCAGGTGCACAACTCAACCGCGTTGCCCACGGCAGAAAAGCCCTTGCCCAGTTGAGCGCGGAGGCGTATGGCTTTCCCGCACAACAGCTCAAAATCATCGGCATAACGGGCACAAAAGGCAAGACCACCACAACTTTTTTGACATGCCATATCTTGCAACAGAGCGGCTACAAGACGGCGCTTTTGAGCAGCGTTCATAATGCAATTAATGGAACCATCTACCCTACCGAATTGACGACACAACATGCCGATTATATCCACGCCTTCCTCCGCCATGCGGTCGAAGCAGGCGTAACGCACGTCGTCATGGAAGTAGCAGCACAGGCGTTGAGCTTGCACCGTGTCGATGGTCTTACCTTCGAAGTCGGTGCGTGGCTCAACTTCAGCCATGAACATGGTGAATTCTACGCAACGGAGGCTGACTATTTTTCCGCAAAGTGCCTGCTCATCAATCAGCTCCGCCCTGCTGGCTCATTCATCGTATCGGGAGATGATGAGCGGCTTGCAACCCTGCCGCTACGTTCAGATATCAACCGGACGACCTATCACACCGCGCAGGTGGTACTGCCAACGGATCGCACCAAGACCATGGTTGGCTGTTGGCACGAAGCCACCTATTACGAAGTCCCTGCACTTGCCGGCAGTTACAACGGAGAAAATCTGCTTGTTGCCATCATGATCGCCCGTTCGTTGGGCGTCCCTGCAACCACACTACAACAGGCACTGACAACCTTTGCCGGCGTTCCCGGCCGCTTCAATATCTATGACTTACCCAATGGTGCACGCTGTTGTATTGATTATGCCCACAACCCTTCATCATTTGAGGCAGTACTCCAGGAATTACGCAGTCACACCGAACAATTGATCGTTGTATTTGGCGCCGGCGGTGATCGCGACCGCGCTAAACGACCGGTCATGGGGGCAATTGTTGCTCGCTATGCCGATGCCATCTTTCTGACCACCGATAATCCACGCTCTGAATCGCCAGAAGCTATCTGCAATGAGATTGCAGCAGGAATTGCCGCGCAGGATCGTGGCAAGATCAGCATTGTGTTAGATCGCAAGGAGGCCATCAAAGCGGCCTACCGGCTCACCCGCCCTGGGAGTATCATCGCCCTTTTGGGCAAAGGTGCCGATGAGTATCAAATTATCGCGCAAGAAAAGCAATTCTTCAGCGAACGAGAAATTATTGCTACACTTGAGCAATGATAGTTATTGCACCACAACAGAAGAAGAAACCCTATGCTCTTTCGCAATCGCATACATCTGATTATGAGCATACTATTCACGCATCTGGGACTGACACCTTCGCTCTCGGCCGCTGAAATATTGCTGGGAAAAAAAATAGAAAACGGTCCTTTGTCCACAATTACCGTGATTTGCCAGCTCATAGCCCAATACCTGGGGCCAATCAACCAAGAAGGAACTATCACCTTTGATAGAGGCTGCGACCTTGCTACGACCAAATACCCTCAATGTGCCTTTATCGTAACGGATGATGGTTTTCTACGGTACCGAGAACATATGCATCCTCAATACCTCGACAGGACACAAAATAACCCGGTCCACCTCTCGCCACCCCAAGTCAATAACAACCATGCTCTATGGCAAGTTGGCAACATACTTTCCAAAAGTTGCCGCCAATTTCAAACACCCTGGCCAGCCGCAATCAAGGGCTGGGGAACGAGTGGCAACACAATCATTTCTTCATCCGATGAAGAAGGCCTCACCCTCCATTGGTTCGATCCAACCGCTCCAGAGAGCCAAAAAAATTTACCACTCAATATCACCGGCGAGGGCGCATGCATTTCGAATAATGACGCAACCGTCATGATCTACAGAAAAATACACCAACCATTGTTTCGCATGACGATTCAAATGGAGCTATTTACAAAGCATGGGGCAACTTACCAGCCACAAAAGACGCAAGAGACCCATGAACTTGGAACAGTATTCGATGTAACATTATCTCAAGATGGTAGATTTGTCGGTTTAAAATCGCAACCACTTAAAGATGATTTTGCTCGAATATATACCTTGGGCGACCTTACTCAAGCAGAATCCGTTGCTGCATTTTCATCGGGAAAATTTTGCGATAGCCCGCAAGAGGCTTGGTTTCGAAGGGACCCACAGATCCAAGGGCTACTGTGGACAATACTAACGGCCTCAAATAATCGCAGCCAACTGAGTATTCGCACCTTTAATACAAGGAATAGATCCGTAACAGAAACCCATTTGAATACAACACCAGCATTTATTCCTACCTGTGAGGTATATCGATCAGTGGACGGCAACTACGCCTATCTGAATGGCAACTTCTCCCCATCAAGCTGGTTCGCTATTTGTCCGGCACTACTTCCCTTCAATTCGTTTGATGTTGTACGTGCCTTTCTTCTGTATGATGAACGTAACCTTAAACAGCGTGCAGCGAGAACTCACAAGAAACCACCAATAAAACCTGCATCCTCGTCGTCAACAAAATAACACCCTGCTGCAAATTAATGGCCCACCGCACATCTTTAAGACAGACAATACTTGCCTCAACGCAGGCGTCTCTGCTACGCATGAGGTAAGATTCTTGAACATTTTTTGGCGAGGCCTTATCCCATGCAACAGCATATCATCCTACGATCACTTTTTTACGTACTCATCGCATGCAACATGGTAAGCCATGGGGCCAATACGGTCATTGGTACGCTCTCAGATCCAAGCCACATGCTCGCAGAACCCACTGCCATTGTGATCAGCCCCGATGGCCTCACCGGATATATTGCCAATGGATTGGGAGGAACGGGCGGCGCGGGGAGTGTCTCAATTTTTAATGTCGCAACACAAGCGGTAACCGGGACCGTAACCGATTTGAACATACCAACATTCAATAATCCTCAGAGCCTTGCCATAACACCTGATGGCACAACATTGTACGTAACCAACAATACGGGGAATAGCGTGAGCATCGTTGACACCGCAACAAAGATGGTAACGGGTACTATCAACGACGTTGCAGGGCCATTTAATGGACCCTTTGGTATCGCTCTGACGCCGAATGGCAGCCTTGGTTATGTCTCCAACCTTAACGACAATTCGATCAGCTACTTCAGCGTAGGCGGAGCCGTTATCGGTAAGATTACTGATCCCTCTCTCAATGGCCCCAATAGCATCGCCATAACACCTAATGGAACGACTGCCTACATTTCCAATGCAAACGGGACAACGGTGAGCATTCTTGATACTTCTTCACAAACAATAAGCGGTACTTTAACCGATTCCGGTTCAACCATCAATGGCCCTAATGGCATCCTTGTCACTCCTGACGGGAGCATAGGCTATGTTGCCAATACGGGGAATAACAGCGTAAGTTATTTTTCAACCACCTCCCAGTCGGTAATCAATACGGTCAGCAATGGTACCTTTAATGCCCCCTTCGCCCTTGCCATAACGCCCGATGGAACAACCCTGTACGTCACCAACATCGGCGATGGTGTCAGTATCGTCGACACCGCAACAAATGCCGTTACCGGTCCTGTACGTGACCCAGGCAATACCTTTCAAGGGCCCGTTGCCATCGCCATAACACCCGATGGCCGCTTCGCCTACGTTGTCAATGAAGGTAACAACACGGTCAGTATCATTGCACTCACCGCTCCTCCTCCGATTAATGTACCGGTTCCACAAAATGTACGAGCTTCTGCCCGTAGAAATATTTTTTTAACGCAGACTGACCTCATCAACGTCATCACATGGCAGCCAGCGGTTGGAACACCATCGCCGGTCAGTTATGCCATCTACCGTGATGCAGCCTTGACCAATTTGGTTGGCACTGTCTCGACAACAGACCCTTTGCTACTGCTTGACCACAATCGTCAACCCACAACGACCTACACCTACTATGTGGTAAGCGTCGATAGCTCTGGAAATAGCTCTACACCCGTTGTCGTGGTCGTCGTATCTGCATCAGCCTAACGTTGTTCACGCCGCTGAGCAGCCTCATGGTAGTAGTGGAGTATGATCAATGCGTCTTCTGACGGAATGGTCAGCGGATGGTGGAGAGATATATCGATATCACAAAAACTACGATTAATCCGGTACAACAGACGCTTCCACCAGGAAAGCTGCGTCTCATAGAGCGAATCACCTTTGAGTTTCATGCCAATCATAGTGGTTCCGTGCAGTTTCATAAGATGGACCGACGCAATCTCATGCCATGGAATCAATCCATGATAGGACATCGTGATACCATCGAGAGACAACGTGGCACAAGGCCGCTTCCGGATCAGGAACCCGGCAAAGCTCAACAAACCGACGGCCAGCAAGATCACACAGACCATGACTAAAGAAAAGATCGACATAGAGGGAACCAAGAATCCAGCTCCACCCGAACGATGGAAGTACATCCCCCCCGTCGCCGCGCTACTCCCGTAAAAATAGTAGGCAGCTCCAATCGCTACCAACTCCAGCAGCGCCAGAAGCGCAAACTTCAACCAAATTTTTCGCTTACTGTAATAGAAATGCGTCTCGCGCACTTCTTGTTGTTGACTCATATGGATGTCCATCGATGCACCTCTTTGGCAGGAACGTAAAAATCATACAGTGCACCGCCGTCGGCTACACAATATGAGCGTAGCCCACAGCCGTGTAGTTTTCAGTATAAAGCGCAAAGAGCGCGGAGGCAAAGGCTCTGGCCCACCCTCTTGACCGCATCGGGACCATTGCAGTCCCCACGAGAATCATGCCTATACTGAACATAGGTTGGGGTAATCTTTTGGGGAATCCATCTCATGAAACGTCTTCTACTCGTTGCATGCCTCGTGGCAAGCAACCATCTCCAGGGAGCACTCTGGCATGGCAAATCTTTGTCAGAACTCGCCGTCATCAATACACCTGTCGTCGATCTTGTCATCCAACTACCCTACCCACCACACTTCGGCGCCTGTCCCATCGATCCCACCGATCCAAACTGTCCTCGCGCCCATCAGGCACTCAAGCATGAAGTCGTGCGCATCATGGGGAAAAAGGGCAACTACACGCGCATCTGTTGCGAGAATGTAATCTATGGTATCGATAAAAATGGACAACCCCTCAATAGCTTTTGGATACCGCACGACAGGCTCGTACAGCTCCAGGATCTCTCGCAAAGAGAAATTGACGCGCTCCCCCCGCCCCTTGGCACTATGCACAACACCGTTGTCCTAATCCTTCCCTGGAAAGGTTATTCGCTCGGCACGCGATTCGTACGAGAAGCAGCACGGGATACCACGGGAACTTATTGCGTCAAAGTCTTGGATCATGATCACCAAACAGCTCGCCTCATCTATCTGCCACGCAGTCGTGCACGCATCGAAGCACCAGTCACCACTACAGAGGCCCAGCGCCTCTTCGTGAGCCTGGCCCACAAGCTTGTCGATGATGCAGCGGCCCAGCCGGAATCAGTCATCCCCTACATCTGGGGCGGCAGTAGTTACATTACATTGTATCGTGACAACAACTTTTTTATACGGAACAATCGCTGGGAGCGGCCAGGCCCCCATCGCCCCTATAGCGGTTATGATTGCTCTGAATTGGTACTCCGCCTCGCACAAACAAGCGGCATACCCTATGTTTGTAAATTGACCTCACTCATGGAGCGAATGCTACCCGAATTACGGGAACATGAAGCGGTAGAACCCGGCCAACTCCTCTGGTTCCCCGGCCATGTTATGATCATCGTAGAAAATGACCAAATCATCGAGGCGCGCGGCTATGGAGGGGGCTATGGAAGAGTCCATAGGATACCACTTGCAGAGCTCTTTGAGGGCATTACCACCTATGCGCAGCTCCGTGATGTCATCCGTACCAAGCGGCCGGTTAACCTTCTCAAAAGAGATGGTACCGTCATGACGGTCATCAAACAGCTCAAAATCTTTAAATTGCGATAGCCAACGTACTATGCTGTTCTCAGCTGTTCACATGAGCACAGCACTTCTACCGTTTACTCACCCTTACAGCAGCAAGGCCAATCAACCATGTACACACTCCTGCTTACCCTCTTTCTTGCTACAGTCCCAGCGATCAGTGCCTACCAAGAAAATACCATCATCGCCACAATCCCGGGCTTTTCACGACCGCTCTCGCTGGCCATTACACCCGATGGTAATTTTGTATATGTCACCGATTTGGGAAGCAACAGTGCCAATGTCATAGCCACGGCAACGAATACCGTCCTTTCGACGCCACTACTCAACAATATCTTCAACGTACCCCAATCAATAGCCATTACCCCCAATGGGCAGTATGCGTACGTTGCCAGCGCCGGAAATGGCAGTGTCGTTGTCATTGCAACGGCTACGAATAGTGTTGTGCCAACACCGGCGCTCTTTGGTAGTTTCAGTTCTCCTGAATCATTGGCAGTAACGCCCAATGGGGATTTTGTCTACGTTGCAGCTTCAGGTACTAATACGATAAAGGTCATCCAAACCAGCACCAATACGGTCATCGATACTATTACCGATAGTAGCTTGCAGCGTCCCGATTTTATCGCAATAACACCTGATGGCCATTATGCCTATGTCACCAATCTCTTCTCATTCGGACTGACGGTGATCGATCTCACCACCAATACCGTCATCCCAACACCGGGGCTCGCCTCAGGATTTTTCTTCCCTCAAGCCATCACCATTACCCCCAATGGTGCGTATGCCTACGTCGCCAATGGGTCGAACAATAACAGCCTCGTCGCCATCAACCTGGCAACTAATACCATCATCCCTACGCCAAATCTTACCGGCACCATACCTTCACCTGTTTCGATAGCCTTTACCCCTGATTCGCGCTACGGCTACGTTTCCAATGCCGGAAGTACCAATAACACAGTCACGGTGTTTGACACCCTAACAAACAGGGTTGTTGCAACCATCCCTGGATTCAACAATCCACAGACCATTGCCATCACACCCAATGGACAATTTGCCTACGTTGCAAATGTAGCTAACAACACCGTCAGCGTGATCTTTATTGGACTTCACTTCGCTACGAACTTTCAGGGCTGTATTGGCCGAAACATCTTCTTGTCACAGACAGAATATTACAACCACCTGACCTGGACAGCATCTTTTGGAGGTAATGCTCCAGTTCGCTATAACCTCTACCGTGATGCGGCACTCACTGAGCTCATAGCAAGCATTCCCGCCTGGCTGCCGCTCTTTTATAACGACCCCAAACGAAACCTAAAGCTTAATACAACCTACTACCTGGTCGCCATCGATGCTCTGGGGAATAGTTCAATGACCGCTACAACGACAGTAACGGATTATTGCGCGCGATGTTAAGGGCACAACGCTACTTCACGACAACGCACGCCTATGCAAATAAGTCTGCTTCGCGGGCAATATCAAGCGCAACATTGACCTCATTCGCACCTTTGCTCAAGGTAAAGGGATATACCAATTTGCCAGCACCATTTTTGATTGGCGCATCTACTTTGTAATTGGCACAGGAGGCTTCAGGCCCTTCAAGCTCTTTGAGTTTCTGAAAGTGCGTAGCGTAGATAAACTGTATGCGATCAGATCCGGCGAGTCGTTTTACAAATTCATAGGCACAACTCTCTCCTGCCTCAGCAGCCGTACCCGTAAAGAGCTCATCGAGTGCGAAGAAGAACTTCTGTTGTGGCTGGAGCGCCTTAATCACCTGAATAATGTCCTGCGCTCGTTTTACTTCTGAGGCGAAGAGGGAACGACCCTGCAAGAGATCATCTGAAATATGGAGATAGGAGTGAATGACATCAAAGGCTGTGTAGGCGCAGCGTTCCGCAGCCGCAATACCGTAGCTCTGGCCCAGTACAATATTTTGTAAAATTGAGCGTATCGCCGTTGTTTTACCGCCAGCATTCGGACCCGTGAGAATAACATTGCGCGATTCACCAAGCGTATTAGGTACCGCATTTGGAACAAGCACGTTCCAGAATCCAGCCATTGCCACGTGTGGTTTCTCCTGGTCAAGAAATTCAACAAAGCAAAGTTTATTGGACTGACTCCTTGATTCGATCATTTTTGTTGCAATCGCGTTGTAGGCATCCATTTCTGCCACACAAGCAAAGAGACCACCAAGCTGTTTTTCCTGCTGATAGACGGTATAAAGAAAGCTATGAACAAGTGGTGCTGCGAAAAGATAACTTTCCTTTGCTTGGTAACGCGAAGCCTTCAACCTGTTAATCAGTGATGTCGCCTGCGGATTGGCAACAGAACTCAACGCGCGACACATAAGCATTCCACGCTCTTGCATGAGGGCTTCAAACCGTTCTGCTATGTCAATCAACTCACTTAACGCATGAAGCTTTACTCTTTTTTCATATGCTTGGGCATAATTCGTTACCAGAGCATACGAATTAAAGCCGGCTATAACACCCAGAAAAGAACTGAAGCCAATAGTCGTCCCAAGAATCCCGTTATAATAGGGTAGAGCAGCCCTTTTCTCAGCAGAATACCTTAAGAGACGATAGGTCATTGGGATAAAATTCTTGAGCTCATAGCACGCATATCCTAATACCGCCGTGCGCAATGCCACGGTAAAGATTCTAGCGATTGTGGATTTCGGCTTTTGTTTTTTTGCCGATTGAGGCTGTACCAGCTCAGGACACGTTCTTCCAATAAAGTTGTCTGAAAAGAGGGTCATGACTTCCTGCTCTGCCACTTTGGCCCGCTCAAGGAGCTCTTCAACCTCTTTTTTAAGCACCGAATCCTCTATCAAAGCCCGAATAATGGCCTGCCGATCCGCTACCAGCGCCCGTCCCTCAGGAGCATAGGGGGCTGCAAAAGTCTGTACCAAAAATTCATGTCCTATTGCCGTTTTACAACCAAAAAAAGTTGCTATTTCTTCAAGATTGAGATCCTGTGCAAGATTCTGAACAACGGCCTCGTACCCCTGTTTTTTACGATACGCGACAAGTCCTGTTTCAAGAATGGCAGTCAGGCGTGTCTTACCTGTATCGGTCCCAGCTGCCACACCAGCCTGAACCGCCTGCGCTTCACTCCCATTTTGAGAGTTCGGCTCGGCAAGCAGAGAGCAGGACAGGACAAGAGTCGCTGCTAAAAGGTAAAAGCTCTTTTTCACGATAGTTTCCTTGGATTAAAAAGTTGCAAATATAAAATTTGACATAATATTTGCCCAAAATAAGCAAAGTATTACATTCTATGAATATACTTGCCTAGGATTGCTTTGTAAAGATGAATTCAAGGTCAAACATTATCTTGCAAACCCACAACCCACTCCTCTAAGATGGCCCTGAAGATGAAGACCTTCCAACTCAAGAGGAGCAACCTGCTATGAAAAAACTATTCGCCCTACTGATGCTTACACCATGTCTCATGGTAGCCACTAACGAACAGTGCCCTGTTCAAAAAGCATTTATGGCCGAAGGATTTACGAAAGAATTCACCGAAGGCTTTATCGCCGGGGCCATTGCAACCGTTGGTGTTGATTTCGTCAGAACCTATATCTTGCCTGAAATGAACCAACTCTGGCCAAAATATGGCATCTGTCGTGACCGGCTCACCGGAGAAATCTCCGTAGCAGCCGCACTCCTTGGCATCGCAGCCTTCAAAGAGTGGTATGCTACAGCAGCAACAAGCTGTATGGGCTCGCTCGCAACACGACTCTGTGGCGTTATCGTCGGAGCAGCCGTTGCCAAGGTGATTCGCAAACGAGTAGCGGTACATATCGGGTAACTATAACCCAAAGCAATTCTCGAATCACTCAATACCTCCTGACCAACAAGCCCCCGCCCTTAACCAGAGTTGCTTCGCGCAAGCTAATACAAGGGAAGAGCTTGAGTTGCGCATGCAAGAGACTTTAGATTTAGCCCTTTCATCCTGATGATGCTTCTTTACCAGTTTTTTTTAAGCCAAACCAACGTCAAAGAGGTCACTGTGTCTCGTACCTGCTCGAAAAATGTGCCACAACCCTTCGACTGGAATCGACTTATCCTGCTCATCACTATTGGCAACCTTCTGCTCACAACCTCCTTAATGGCAACAATCATTCAGGTCACTACCAATGACGGCGGTTTGGGCACACCCGGAGGCCTTAATGTTGCACTGCAAAGTGCCCTTGATGGTGATACTATCGACTGCTCACCCATTTCCGGACAGACCATAAACTTATCAGCACGCCTACCTGCACTGGTCCCTGCCATTACCATCCTGGGCAGCGGTGTAACCATCGATGGTGGAGGCACTATACCCATCTTTTCCTTAGCCCAAAGCTCATCTACCATCACCAACTTCACACTCCAAAATGCCATCTCACAAGGTGGCGCTGGAGGTTTTGGAAAAACCGGCGGCGGCGGTGGAACCGGTGGTGGCGGTGCCCTCTTTATCAACTCAGGTGCTACCATGACCATATCCGCCATGAGCCTCAACAGCAACCAAGCTATCGGTGGTGCCGGCGGAGCTGGCAGTGTACCAATAGGCGGCCCAGGCGGCGGCGGCGGGGGCTTTGGCGGTGGCGGTGGTGGCGATATGATACATACGGGTACTGGTGGCGCGAGCGGTGGTGGTGGCGGAAATAACGGCGGTGTCGCGGGAGGTACGGTAGGCGCTGGTTCACCCAATGCTTTTTCAACCTATGCCGGTGCAGGTGGTGGTGGTGAGATACCTGTGGCAACGCATCCTGCAGGATCCGGAGGAACCGTTGCTGCTACCGCTACAACGCCCGCCACATCTGGTGGACCAGGCGGCCTTGGCAGCGCCAATAATGGTGCTGGTGCCGGTGGCGGCGGTGGCTCAGGCGGAAGTGGCTCTGCTGGTTCTAATGCGATTGATACAGGAGGAACGGGTGTCGGAGGACGGGGCGGCCTCGGAGTCGGCACTGCAAATAACTATGGTGGTGGTGGCGGCGGAGGCGGTGGCAACGTAGGTGGTGCTGGCTACGGAACCGGTGGCGGTGGTGGTGGATACCATGGAGACGGAGGTGCTGGTGGTACATTCGGCGGCGGCGGTGGCGCTTCGGGGCTCGGTACGGGTGGCAATGGCGGCTTTGGCGCAGGAGGCGGTGGTGGCCACATCGGTGGTGTTGATACCTATGGCCTTGGTGGATCGGGCGGATCGGCAACTAATGCCGCTGCAGGAGGGGGTGGTGGCTCTGGATTGGGAGGCGCAATCTTCATACAACAGAACGGATCGTTACTCATACAAGATGGTGTCAACCTTGCAGGAAATAGTACAACTGCCGGATCTGGCGGCACTGCGCTCGCAGGTGGCAGTAACGGAGCAGCTGGCTCTTCACTCGGACAGGACATCTTCATCCAGGCGGGCGGCAATCTGACCTTTCAGGTCAATGATACCTTTGCACTTGCCACACCTATTGCAGGAGCAGGTTCACCCGCGGCAGCAACAAATCCCACGCTCATCACCGCAGGAACAGGAACCGTCAGCCTCATGGGTGCCAATACCTATGTGGGAACAACGCTTGTGCAATCGGGAATCTTACAGTTGAATGGCTCAGTCACTGGTGATCTTACCGTTGCAGCGGGTGGAACACTATCGGGCAACGCAACCGTTGGCGGCAACATCTACAATAGTGGCACCATTGCACCGGGCAATTCTATCGGTACCATCTTTACTACCAATCTCGTCTTATATCCGACAAGTACCTACAACGTTGAAATTGACGCTGCAGGCAACAGCGACATGATCGTCGCTTCAGGATCGGCAGAAGTCGGCGGCACCGTCGCCGTAACGCCAATCGGCGATAGTTTCATCAGACCACTCACCTATACCATCATCACGACCGGTAGTGGTGTCACCGGAACATTTTCTGGACTGACGAGCTCCACACCTGCACTTATGACGTTGATCTACAATCCGCTCACCGTACAACTCAGCTACCTGCCCCTCGAAAATATTCAACTGAGCTACAATGCACACAATGTTGCCAACTGCTTTGCAACAATTACAGACGCCGATAGTGCCACCGTCAACAGCGCGCTACTCGCCGATCCTGCTGCTATTTCAGCAGCCTTTGAGCAGATGAGCCCTACACGATTTTCAGCACCAACCGAAGTACAACTTCTCGATGCTATCCTTGTACGTTCGACCTACACCAAGCAGCTCCAAAGAAGAACGTTTGATCCAGATAGCTCTTGCACACGACCAAGCAATCTTTGGATTGATGGTATCGCCCAATGGCAACAACAAGGGAAATCCTTTGGTTATAAGGACAGAACCATCGGCGGTACGATTGGTTATGATTATGCACTCCGCAATTGGACTGTTGGCGTGGCATTAAGCGCAACCTCTGACCACCTTCGCGGACATTGTAACTCCGTCAACAAAGCCCATCTTCACAGCTACTACGGAGGCTTCTATAGCCGCTGGAATCATCGAGATACCTGCTATCTTAATCTGGCAATCCTGGGGGCACATAATAGCTATCAAAGCGCACGCCGCCTCAATTTTGGCACCATCAACCGATGTGCACATGCCCACCATAATGGCAATGAACTACTCCTCCATGGAGGCTTTGAATATTGGGCATCATGCTCCAACATCGAGCTCATTCCCTATCTCAATCTCGACTATGTCTTGCAACATGAACACGGCTACCGCGAACAAGGAGCCGGTAGTCTTAATCTTCATCTACAACCAAAACGGTCCATGCTCTTCCAGGGGGAAGCGGGGCTTTCACTCAACCGCAACTACCAAACCGCTCACGGCTCCTTTACACCCATGCTCACGCTCGCCTACATGAACCAAACACCCTTCTCCCACCAACAGTATCGGGCAAATTTTGTAGGATCCTGCTGCACCTTCACCGGCTGCGGCGGCGATTATCAACGAAATTTATTCGTTCCCCGCTTGGCATTCATCTACCAAGAGCCGTGTGAGCGGGTAGCTCTTTCGCTGTACTATGATGGTCAATTTGGGAGAAATTATTGGGCACAAGATATTGTCGTTGCTCTCGCGGTTCGTTTTTAGGGGGGAGTAATCATGGAATACAAAAATTACGCATGGTTAAGCCTCTTTTTGCTAACGGCAACCCTCAACCCCATCTCTATTGTCTGGAACTTCCGCATTGCACAAGTCACCAAGCAGCCCATATTTGGACTTGCTACCAAACAGCAACATACCGTCCTTGCACTGCTCTTCGACGAATATATAAAAAAGCGCTCTGGACAACGTCAAAATTTCGGCGGCGGATTAGGAGCATTCATCTATGACTTTGACGACTACTATGTTCGCATCGATGCTGCCGTGTCACACATCAAAGAAGTTGTGGATCATGTAACAACCTTCTCGGGAACGGAGACGGACGATCTTCTTTTCACCCTTGGAAGAAACTGCAGAATCAACGACAAAGCACTGGTAACCGTTTCAGGACTCCTAGGCCTACCAACGCACAAAGTCTACCGCCTCCAACATCTCGATTTTGGCTACAGCCAGGTGGGACTCGGTCTGCAAGTTGATGGATCCTATGCCTGCACCAATCAGGGGGATTTCCTCTACGGAGCACGCTACATCTATTTCGCTCCCCGGAGGGCATGCGATGTACTTAGGAATCGGTATAAGCTGACCATCGGCAACGTCATCGATTTTCTCCTTGCCTATAAACAGACGTGGAACAAGCATGGATTAGAGGTGGGCTACACCTCACGCACGGACTTTGGGGCACATATCTGTCCCAACTTGAATAATTTTGCCGAAAAAACAAACTACGTACGAAGCAGCTTCTACGCCGTCTACAAATATAAATTCCACGTCAACAATGTTGCCCATAGATTTTTGTTCAACATCTCGTACGGTCTCGATCATAAACCGAAGACTTTTGGGGATAAATACGCTATCACGCTCTGGGCTGCCTGGGATATTGGTTTTTAGTCGGACAATGGAGTTGTAACCCTATTGAGAGCACGATCCCTAACGGCACAGCAAAAAGCCATCAGAATCACTCATCAGTCAATCGCTCAGCACGAAATTGTTTCTCTTTCCATTTCGGAAATTTCATACTAAGACCTTCAATTGGCTCTGCGTTCCTGTACGATCCCACGGTTATCTTTTTACCATGTATCTCAACAAGCAGCACATCCGTCACCCAAGCGCCGCTATGGCTTTTAAAAACAACCATGATATTCAAATTACATGGAGCCTGCAGATCCTTTGAAGTTGTAGTGTTATGGCGCAGCGATTCTTGACGGAATATGCACAGATGTTCTTCTACAAGTTGGGCTATTTCACGCCTGAGAGCGGAATCGGATGATAACCCCAAAGCATCTAAAACCCGATCATTCAGCCTAGTGTCAATGATATCTACCGTGTATAGAGTAGACTTCTGGCCATCCAAAGTTACTGACTCAACTAATTCGCACCGTATATTGGCTGACGTTTGATCGGTCGACATCACTGGTTGAACCAGTGGAACTGGTCGCTTTTGGGCCATTCTATACCAGGTATATCCAAGAGCAAGCACCGCAGCACAGCTGCCCAAGATGGTCCACGGATTCTGCTTCGCAAAATCCCCCAAAGAACTCAATGAGAATGCCTGTACAGCTACTGGCTGCACGAACAATGCCCCAAGGAGCAGTATAAAGATCTGTTTTTTCATGATTTCCCCTAACCCTAAAATTCCAAATAGTGAATTATACAGCTTTGAGTACCAGTATACCAGGGACACGCCAGCTGTCAACCGCAGGGAGTCATCCCTGTAGAATAGTTTCAATTTGAAAAGACAGGAGGGGGCGGGCGCCCAGAGCCCAGAAGAGAGAAGGGGATCCGCTCTACGGAGTACGCTACATTGCTGTGTTATTATTGGTGGTGATAAGGGAAGCCAAAAGCGGGATATTGCTCAGGCAAAGCACTATTGGCTTGCATATAAGGAGTTATGATATGACAAAAAAACTAAGAGATTATAAAGAATTTTTATTAGATCAGTTGAAGGATCCACAACTGGCACTTGCCTACCTCAACGAAGCATTTCTCGATGAGGACCAACGGGTATTCTTGCTAGCGCTCAAGAATGTTTTAGCGACACAGGGATAAGCATTAATGGAAGGGATACAACTCATAAACCCTCCTCATCAGAATCATCCTGCCTCCAATCAGCCAGTTTTAGGACAGCAAGCTTATGGGCCAGATCAATACCAGAAACCGATCTCCTCTTTGGATGGTCACGGACCACAAACTGTGGGAATGGAGTTGCACTTTTAGCAAGTTCAGAACTGCTATCAAGCTGCACCATCATTGGTTCAGAAGCACCTTCAACAAGCATAAAGGCGACCATATGCGCTGCATCAGGTTCCTGTTGAGACACAATCGCCTGCTGATCCCCTGACAACTTCAGAGATGGTCGCGCACGCTTCGCTGCTGGTATCGCGGCAACAGGAAATGCCTTGGCAGCTGAACTTTGTGTAACAACCGGCCTCTTCTCTGAGCGCAGCAAATCAAAACAGGTCGACGCTTTGCGTTTTCTACCAATTCCTGTCGGTGATTCATTGGCAAAAAGTGATGTTGTTATGCATGCAAGGAGCAACCAGCTCTGTTTCATAATTAAGATCCCCCGATTGGTTTTAAGATTTATGGCGTGTGATACAATTCGTCCAAATATAGCAGCAAAAGACCGTGCTCAGCAAATAGTTTTTTCTGACGCTGCCGCTTTTCAGTACGGAGACAGATTATTCCAAAATGTTAACCTTTTCGCGCAACTCATCCGAGGTGAGAAAACAGAGTGTAACATCCTCACGATCCTGGAGCTTAATGGGCAATAATCGCCTCTCCTTGGAAGTTATAAGCTGACTTATATCGAGAGCTAATGCCTGCTCTCTGGGTTTCTCAACAAAAGCCATCCGCCGATCCTTGGCACGCTTTTTCGGTTTACTGCCCCCAGCAATTGACGGTTGTACAGAAGTAGATGCCTGCGATGCCTTATGCAGTTCCACGGGCCCAGCAGGGGGAGTCGTAGGAAAAACTTCCTCCTTACCCGCATGCGGGGTTACCTTCGCCCGTTTGAATGATATCAACAGCGCAGCAGGATCTTCGCGATCTGCACTGTGCGTGATCACTGATGAGATTTCTGTTCGTTTACGCTTTATACCGGTTTTTGATGATTCAGTAGAAAAAAGTGATGTTGTCATGCATGCAACGAGCAACCAGCTCTGTTTCATATGAGATTCCCCGTTTGGTTTGAGGTTTATGTAATATGATACGATTTGCCCAAATATAGCAGCAAACGCCTGTCATGAGCAAATGGTTCTCCGACAGATATGTTGAAACTTTTGGCTTTCTCAGAGGACACACGCAGCCCATCCCGCCGCTCACAACCATTGAGTAGCACCTCATGCCCCTGTTATTATTCTCAGTAAGACAATTGTTTTAACTGCGACAAGGAGGTGGTGATTCATATGAAATAATTCATGCTGCACTGATTGCAAGCAGGAATACTTTGAGGGGAAATGTAAAAATAAGGAAACTCATGAATTTTATCCACGTTACAATACTCTTATTGCTGAGCGCATCGGGAAATCTGCTGGGAGCAGCCCAACCCACAAAAAGAGAAATGATCTATGAATCTTTTACACGTGGTCCACATAATCCGAAAGATGTTACCACACTGATAGAGGGTTATGAGGAGGGGGAACCCGATCCCAAAATTACACAGTATAATGTAAAACTTACGAAGAATTTTTATGAAAACGTCCTCGCAAAAGTTAAGTCCCTACGCGC
>Ga0207116_10124_pt2 | contig 21273 bp, 19 predicted proteins | sample Alteio_BWMinHeat_44_FD_153550 | JGI IMG/M metagenome (GOLD analysis project Ga0207116, IMG submission 153550) | Enriched cells from forest soil in Barre Woods Harvard Forest LTER site, Petersham, Massachusetts, United States -... | ecosystem: Environmental > Terrestrial > Soil > Temperate forest >... | reverse complement strand
GCCTCGAGCATGGGAAATTGAACATCCCGGCTAAAATGCACTGATGACCATTCCCCTTTCTCTCACTGGCAAGGTTGCGCTCATCACCGGCGGTTCCCGAGGCATCGGGGCTGCCGCAGTCCGCATGTTTGTCGCGGCAGGGGCGAAGGTTTTGTTTAGTTACGAAAAGGCGAAGGATACATCCGAACGACTGGTGAAGGAACTGGGTGACGATAAGTGCGTGGCCTTGAGGTGCAATCTTTCCGGCACCGAGACTGCCGGCGAACTGGTTGCCGCGACGGTGAAGCGCTTCGGTCGTCTCGACATCCTGGTGGCCAACCACGGCATTTGGCCGCCAGAGGACGCTCCTATCGATAAGATGGCGGACGCGCAATGGCACACCACCATCGCAGTCAATCTTGACAGCGTATTCGCGCTCGTCAAACATTGCGTTGCGCAGATGAAGAAGCAAGGGCGTTCCGGCCCGTCCGCCGGCCACATCGTGCTGGTCAGCTCAACCGCCGGACAGCGCGGAGAGGCCTTTCACTGCGACTACGCCGCGACCAAGGGGGCGTTGATCAGCATGGTCAAAGGGCTTTCGACAGAGCTTGCGAGCTCCGGCATTTACGTGAATTCAGTAGCGCCCGGTTGGGTGGATACCGACATGTCAGCCTCGGCCTTGAACGATCCCAAGACTCGCGATGCCATTTTTGGGACCATCCCGATGGGCAGGGTGGGAAGGCCGGAGGAAATTGCTGCCCCAATTCTGTTCCTGTGCACGGAACACGCCGGGTTCATCACGGGCGAGGTTTTTAACGTCAACGGCGGAGCCGTGCTATCGGGCTAAAGCTCATCGCGCGCCTTGCTCTGTCGGACGGCTACGATCTTTTCTGTGAGCATCTAATCTGGGAAGCCATGAAGTCTCTGTTAGCCATCCTTCTGCTTGCGTGTCTGGCCCCCGCACAGACGAACCCGCCTGCAGCTCCGCCAGCCGAGTCCATCCCGGCCGACCAGGAGAATGTGCGCAAAGCCAGGGCTTTGCTCGATCAAATGATCCAGGCTCTGGGCGGACAGGCGTATCTGAATATTCAGGACATAAGCCAGGAAGGCCGCACCTACAGCTTTTACCATGGCCGTCCGAACAGCTACGGAATCATCTTTTGGTGCTTTTACAAATATCCCGACAAAGAGCGCGTCGAGCTTACCAAAAAGCGTGATGTTATCTATGTCAATAACGGCGACAAGGGATACGAGATCACTTACAAAGGAACGCGGGCACAAGAACCGAAGGATGTGGCTGACACCGTCCGCCGTCGTCATTATGCGCTAGATTGGGTCCTGCGCCATTGGCTCTCCGAGCCTGGCGTGGCCTTGTTTTACGAAGGCCACTCTGTGGCCGAGCAGAAACCGGTGGAGCAAGTCACCGTCATGAACGCGCACAATGAAGGAGTGACGCTTTCTATCGACGTCGACACACATTTGCCGGTAAAGAAGACTTTTTCCTGGCGCGATCCGACCGACAAAGAACGTAACATTGAAGACGAGGTCTATGACAATTTCCGCCCGATCCAGGGGGTCATGACCCCTTTGACTCTCACCCGCTTCTACAATGGGGACATGTCCAATCAGCGTTTCCTTAGCTCCGTCAGTTACGACAAAGGGTTGGCGGACACCATGTTCCAAGCCCAAGTCACCTACAATCCGGGGAAGCCCTAACCGAAATCACGTTGACTAGAAGGATGACACCGTTGATTTTCATGAACCTCGCTGGACACCCGTAAACCAAAGCAAAATCAGGAGATGTAGCCGGACAGGAATGAGGTGGCGTTTCTTTCTCACCACGGAGTGTGGTTACTTTGCCACAGCGACGCACGCTGCGCGGGCTGTAATCTTCTCATCAAACAACAAGCAGTGCTAGCGATAAAGTCTTAGTTTGAGACAAGAACAAACAATCCGCGCTTCCGTGGAGGTTCGCGGCATAGGCCTGCACAGCGGAGCCCCCGTGTGCTTGAGGATTCTGCCTGCGTCAGTGGGATCCGGCATAGTCTTCCGGCGCATCGACCTCGATGGTTTCCAGGTCGAAGCCGTCAGCCGCAATGTCGCGCGGGTGAGCTACGCCACCAGCTTGATGAAAAAGGGCGTCCTGATTTCCACCACGGAGCATCTTCTCTCTGCGCTTATCGGTTGCGGCATCGACAACGCCATAGTCGAGCTCGACAACCTGGAACTACCGATTCTCGATGGCAGTGCGCGGCCATTCGTTGAAGCCATCCGCAAAGCGGGCATCAGGAAGCAGCGCCGTCCGCGCACCTATCTTCGCATTCGGCGCAAAGTGGAACTGCGCGAAGGTGATAAATTCATCGCGGTGTATCCCGCCGAAACCTACTCGGTGGCTTATACAATTGATTTTCGCCATCCGCTCATTGGGAGGGAAACCTTCCGCGTGGATCTCTCCGATGGCAACTACGTAGAACAAATTGCGCCGGCACGAACTTTCGGGTTCCTGCACGAAGCTGACGCCATGCGCGAGCAAGGATTGATCCGCGGTGCATCCCCGGAGAATGCCGTGGTTCTGACCCGCGATGAAGTGATGAATCCGCCATTGCGCTTCGGCGATGAATTCGTCCGCCACAAAGTGTTAGACCTAATTGGTGATCTGGCGCTGTTCGGCAAACAAATTCTAGGCAGTGTGGTTGCCGATAGGGCGGGCCATGCTATGCACGCCGCGCTGGTTTCTCGCGTGTTAAAAGACCACACGTTGTGGGAGGAAACCACGGTCGAGGATGATCGCGATTCGGCTCCTGCCATGGCCCACCCCGCAGTCCAGATGGCCTGAGGTATCCCGCCTGGAGCTTCATCAGCAAGGCTCAGTCAGAATTGGTTCACAAAGCCCTTTTGGGTGACGACGTAGGGATGACTGTTTGGTCCGGCCATGCTTTTGGCTTTGGCGGGATCGAAAAACGTGATTGACTCAATGCTACGCTGAAGTTCGTCTGCGAGGTGAGGATCGAAAGAAACGACGGTGAACTTTACCACGTAGCCATTTACGCCAGTAGCGTAGGCGAGGGACTGCATCTTGGTCCCAGCCTTATCCTCATGCGATTCGCTCTTCCAGAATTCCTTTCCCCCAATCTGCATCTTCACAGGCGAATCCGCGCCGGGCGTTGTTACCGCCTTCTTCGCATCCTCCTCGGATGCGTGACCGCTCGTCTCAGTCGCTACTACCGTCAGAGCCGTAAGTCCGTTGGTCTGCGCCTGCAGGCCAAATAAAGAGTGGCGCGAGCGGTCCTGAGTTGGGATGCTTAAGTCCCGAATGTATGGATCTTGAGGTAACGACAGCGAAAATCCGAAGAATGCGTTCGCATACTTCTCATGGGAAACGAACCCAGATTCAGGTCTGACCGTGGATTTTTGAGAGGGTGCAGCCTGGGCAAGTAAATTCGTGGACAGAAAAATCAACAACGCAGCCATTCTCATGGAACGTAACATGCCAACAGTGTACTGTATTTTGTTTTCTTGGCAGCAGAGAGAGCCTGCTGACAACAGATTACTCATGTAACTCAGGCGCCGGAGTCTCGAATTGTTATCGACCAAGGAGTTCGACGGCATGAGGTGATTTTCTCTTCAATTACAAGTATCTATGCTTACCAAACCATTGCTGTTGGGCCCGATACAAAACTAACCCATTGGGAGTAACTTCCGAGGTGTACTGACCCCGACTAGACCACTTGGATAATTGTAAAGCCAGGAGAGCAAGTTAGAGTTCCTCCGGTGCGTCATAGCCGGTATCCCTCCCCCGAACTGGCGCCGCCCAATGAGGAGGATCTTTAATGAAGAAAGTACTGTGTACAGTTCTGTCCATTCTGGCCATTGCCCTCGTGCTGGGAGTGGTCTCGGGGACTGCTCTGGCCCAGGACAATAGCACCTACGCTGTCACGTATTATTCGAACGCGAATACTACGGGCGCGCCGGACGCTACAGTGCGGGTCATCAACGACGGCGACACGGGGGGTACGCTGTGTGCGGCGTTCTACGTGTTCGACGATAGCCAGGAGATGCAGGAGTGCTGCAGCTGCCCGGTGACCGCCGATGGTCTTATTTCAGAATCCGTCAACAACTACCTGCTGGCGAATTCTCTAACCTCGTTCGTGAATCACCGGGGTGTGATCAAGGTGGTTTCGACGAATGCTCCTTCCGGAAGTTGCGATCCTACCAAGGGTAGTCCAACCGCTGGAATCCGCGGCTGGGCCACACACATTCAGGCAGCCTCTCTTCCGGTCGGCTCGATCATTGTGCGTTCGGCGTTTGCTGTTACCGAGACTCCGTTGCACGATGCAAATCTCTCGGCGGCTGAGCTGGCCGGCTTGCAACAGTTCTGCTCGTTCGAAATCATTCTGGGCAGCGGTCGCGGTACCTGCACTTGCGGTCTAGAAGACCACGCGTTCTAGGACTCAGCTCTAAGCGTAACTTGCTGAAATGACTTGTGTGGGCGTCGAGTTTAACTCGACGCCTTTTTTCACATCCGCCTTGAATCTCCGCTATGGACTGAGCGGCTTGAAGTGTTTACCAGACTTCTAGTCAGCGGGTTGGGGCGTTGGGTCATTGGCATCCCAGTAGGAACGTTGATCCAGCAATTTCTCGAGTTCTGTCCGGGCGTGGGCTGTCAACCGGGCAGCATAGTTTTTTGCTGATTGTTGGTGCTCGGGAGCTAATTCAGCGACCCGCACGGCCAGGAGCGGCGCATCCTCTTCCAGCATACGCAGCAATCGTTGTGCGCGATCAATCCTCACGTGAATCGGAAGCATTAAGCAATACCTGATTGGGGAATTTTTATTAAGCCTGATGGCTGGATTCGAAAACCGCAAGTTGTAATCTGGATACCCGGCTCGGAGCCGGCTCGTGACGGGACACGCCGACTTTGGGGTCCGAGTAGCGGTCGAGCCACTTTTCTTCTGGCAAGTGGCGGCGAGAAACTGGAAACTACTTCCACGGTGCAAGAAGTCGTCTATCTTTCGCTCGGCTCCAACGTGGGAGATCGCAGTGCGAACTTGGCTGCAGCCATCGCCAGCCTGCGAAGCCTGGGTGAGGTGACTTCAGTCTCGTCTTTTTACGAAACTGAGCCAGTCGGTTTTACCGCCCAGCCTTGGTTTCTGAATTGCGCCGTCAAGCTGATGACAGACAAAACGCCGAAGCAACTGCTCGCTGACATTCTCGACTTGGAGCAAAAGATGGGCCGGGTGCGCGCGCAGAAAAACGGTCCCCGTGTCATCGATGTCGACATTCTGTTGTTTGGAGAATCAATTGTTGAAACCGAGGGATTGACCGTTCCGCATTCGGCGATGCATCAACGCCGCTTTGTGCTGGAGCCCTTGGCTGAAATCGCTCCCGAGGCGCGACATCCAGTGCTCAAACGCACCATTCGCCAACTGAGAGACGCGTTGCCGCCGGGGCAAGCCGTTCGCAAGCTCGCCAAAACGTAGCCGCGGACTTCGCGCAGATGAACTCCCTCTGTACCTAGCACCGGGTTAGAACTAGATCAGAACTGTAAACGCAGCATCAACTGAATCTGCCGGGGTAGGCCAGTACCGGTATTCGGAGAAGCGGCGTTGTCGTTATTGTTGTTGAAATTGTTGGTTGAGCTGATCTGACCCAGGTTCCCTTTTGGAGAGAGAATGTACTGATTCGTCGGGTTCATGTTTTGGTCCAGCACATTTGTGTAATTGAGGGTCAGGTTGTCAGTGCTTGGATCTCCGAGCTGCACGTGATTGAAAATATTAAACACCTGCACCCCGAACTCCGCGGAAACACGCTCGGTTAGTTTGGTTGTCTTCATGAGCGCGATGTCGATCTGCCAAGCGTTCAGCGCCCGAATAAGGCCATTGGGGGCGGTGCCAAATCGGCTGACCAGGCCGCAAGTGTTGACGCACGTACCGGTGACCGGATCGATGAGTCCGCCTGGATCGAGCGGGGGCGGAGCGAACGCTGCCGGATTGATCTGCATGGTTTTATTGCGCACACCTCCTGGCAGCAATATCGGCTGTCCAGGAACAAGGTCAGGTCTCTGATTGGTTTGGTCATTGCCATCGGGCAACTGGGAGGCGTTGATGTTCATGATTACGGTCAAGGGATGGCCGGTATGCCAGAGACCAATGCTGCTTAAGCTCCATCCCCCAACGATCTTGTTAAGAATGCCCCCCTCGTTCAGAAAGCGCTTGCCGGATCCGAAGGGTAATTCGTACACGGCATTGGCCGCGAAATTGTGGCGAATATCGAAGACGCTGGGCCCCTTGTCGCACTGCAGGCAATTCACATTCTCCGGCCCGTTGGATTCCCCGCCGCCGGTCGATCCGTCGTTGATGGAATGCGACCAGGTGTAGCGGCTCTGGAAAGATAGGCCATTGGTGAAACGGCGATCCAGGCCGACAAGAAGAGCGTGGTACGTGCTCGATCCGATATCGGACTTGAAGTCCACCGAGCCGTAAGGATCCCCACCCGGGTAGTACTGGTCAAGAGGCCGCGTGCAGATGATGTTGCCATTAGCGTCAGTCCCCTGCGGTTTTGTGCTGCAGAAGTTCACCCCTCCGCGGGAAAATAACCTCACCCCGCGGGAGCCGAGGTAATGCACAGACATCACAAAGTTTGCCGGCAATTCGTTTTCAACCGATAAACCCCAGGTCTCCACGTAAAGGTCACGGCGCCCCTGGCGCTGCAAGGCCCGCGGTTGCTGTGAGATTTGGGCGCCGCCGGGCAGGCCACTCAGGTCTGGGACCGCCTGCTGATAGCCGGGTAAGAGGGGCGTGCCATTGCCACTGGGATCGAAAGTCGCGAATGCCGTGAACCGGTCGCTTTCCAGACCCGCGTTCAGGTCGTCGTTCTGGGCGGCACCGTGGTAGATGCCAAAACCCGAGCGAATAACCGTCTTCCCACGGAAGACGCTGGGCGCCCACGCCAGGCTGATTCGCGGGTCAAAATTCTTGTAGTCAGAGTTGTATAGCGCAGGATTCTTCGGACAGGGTGACGTATTGATGGGAGTAGGGAAGGGTCCATTGGTTGAGCCCGATCCCAGGCAGACCCCGTGAAATTGATTGAGGTCGAACACTGTGGTGCGATTATCGGCCTCGTTGGCAACTCCGTAATACTCCCAGCGCAGTCCTAAGTTGAGCGTGAAATTGGGAGTAACCTTCCATTCATCCTGGAAATAAGGGAGATAGAAAGTACGCCGATATTTATGGCAACACCAGGGAGCCGTAAAGGAAATTCCGAAAAGGTTAGCATTAACAAATCCTGTGTCAGCAGGGCTGGAATTGTCCGAAAAATCGAGGATGTTATCGGCAGTCTTACCCTGATTCAGCCGAATCCTCCGAATCTCCATGCCCGTCTTAAACGTGTGGCGGCCGTGAACTAGCGTGAGGTTGTCGACCACGCCGTAGGTGGTGCCCACTTCGTGATCCGCATTGTCGTCGTTGATCGTGACCCAGTTGTTCGACTTCACGGAATAAGGCAAAGGGCTTGCCTGGGGATTGATAAAAGGGGCCCGGTTTACGAAAACCTTGACCTCATTGACAACTCTGGGAGAAAACGTCCGCTGCAGGGCAAGAAAGTAATTTGCGGGATGGTTGAAGGTTTGAATCAAGTCGTAGGGAAGGCCTGGAGAGTTACCGCCGTTCGCGCCACTCACCAAGCTGATATCGCGCTGAGCCCGCCCGTATAACGTGGTCTTCTCGTTAATGTTGTAATCGATTCGTGCCAGCCAGGTGTCCTCGTGGACCGTAGTTGGCGCAGGCGCTGTGAACTGGTCCGAGTCGGGAAGGGGATTTTGTGGATTATTGCTCTGATCGACAAAGGCCCCATCGGGGTAAACGTGAAGGGGACTGCAGTTTCCGATGGAACCGGTAGAAGCTCGCCAGGGGAAAGCTTGGAGGATGGAACACATCTGGCCTACTTGCTGCGACGTCAGATTAGGATTGATCAGGGTTGCTCGCTGGATAGACGGGGAAGGTACGAGTACCCTCGTAGTAACCCCCCCGAATTGACGAAGACCTTCATAGTTTACGAAAAAGAATAGTTTGTCTTTGATAATGGGGCCGCCGAGACTCAGTCCGTACTGGCCGTAGCGGAAAGGAGGAATGGCAGGATTACCGTTGACATCGAAGTCATTGAAATTTCTCGCATCGAATACGGAATTCCTCAGATAGCCAAACAATGAACCATGCAGATCATTGGTGCCGGACTTGGTTTCGATGTCGATCTGGCCACCCGCCTGGGTACCGTATTCCGCATCGTAAAGCGCGCTGCTGACGCGATACTCCGCAATCGCGTCCTGAGAAATCTGCAGCCGGGTTTGGGATTTCTGAGCCTGCTCCTGAATGCCGCCGGCATCAACACCGTCAATCTGGAAGTTATTATCGTCGCGCGCGCGGCCGGCGAACCGAATGGTTCGCTGATCCCCGCCACCATCATCCTGCGCAAAAGGTGCGAGCACGGTGAAGCTAGCCCAGTCGCGCCCATTGTTGGGGAGGTTAGCGATCTGCTCGGTGTTTATGACCGTCGACGCCTCCGCGGAACTGCGTTCCGAAGGAGCTGCGGATGCCTCTACCTGGATTTTTTCCGCAATCGCGCCGACTTCAAGCTTAGTATCCAGCGTCCGCGTCTGTCCGACCTGCAATATGACATCTTGTACTACCCTTGTCTTGAAACCTTCGTTGGTGATCGATACCGTGTAGCGGCCCACGGCCAAGCCAGGAAAGCGATAGTAGCCCCTCGAGTTGGTGCGCTGTTCCTGAGTGATGCCAGTATCCACCGCCACCGTTTTCACGCTGGCTCCGACGATGGCCGCTCCAGTCGGGTCCGTAACGGTGCCTTCGAGCACTGCGCGATCGATCTGCGAGAGCGCTGCCCCTCTCGTCATCATCAACACGGCTAGGAGCAAAAGGAGCCATTGAGCAAAGCCGAAGAAGGAGGTAGGGTGAGACGAATGCCTTAGTCGCATAAGCGCTCCTGATTCAGGTCTAGGCGGTTTCTCCCGCCGAGTGGGTCGTGGCGAACTGGCACCGATCGAGTTATTCGGCTACACGGGTGGCGTTGTTGGAGCCTTGCAGGGGATGCTAAGAAGCCGAAGTTAAAATGGTGTTGAGTTTTGATGAAAAGCGCGTGAATTTTTTTCCACAGAACCAACCGGGTAGACACAAAGCAGGTGGACACAAAGAAAGAACTGGAAGCCCTGGCTTCGTCATGAGACGTAATCTTCCATCCGCGGCACAACGGTCCGCCTAGCCTTGAAGAGTGACGTTGAAAGATAATAGTTTGGTTCGCCCCGAGTGCCTGGATGCTGGAAGCAGGGCTGAGCCCACCTCGGGCTTCCGACCGGCCAGCCTCAGGGATCTTCGTTACAGCAATAGATAATTCTTTGCAGAGGTGTGGTCATGAAGTACTGGGTTCCGTTCCTCATTCTTGCCAGCTGCGCGATCTCAACCGCCCAAATTTCCTCGGCGACGCCGGCCGCCGGGCAGGCTGCGAGTCACGACTATGATCTGACTGTTCCAGCCAGTCAGGCCTGGACTGACACCAATCTTGAGCTGCATGCCGGCGATCTACTGCAGTTTTCCGCCGCGTCGCCGAGCGACTCCAACCAGAGCGCGGCTGTTTGCGATCCTCGAGGCGCGAGCATTGATTCCTCCCAAACGACCAACTTGCCCGTACCCTCCGCCGCTTCCGGCGCTCTGATTGGCAAGCTTCATGCGGAAGGGGCAGAAGCATTCTTGGTTGGTCAGAAGAAGGAGATGAAAATAGAGGAAGCCGGGCATCTCTATCTGGGAGCGAATGCGGACGGAAAGCCTGGATGCGCAGGCAGCTTTGCGGTGAAAGTACACTTGGTTTCTTCGCAATCAACGGCAGCTTCCTCCGGTCCTCCAGCCTCTCGCGGCGCCGAGGCGAAAGCCAAACTCGCGGCTGCCGCTGAAACCTGGCTGGCGGGACAATTTGGCACACAGAACGCCGCCGGTACAAATGCCACGTCTGGAAATGCCCCTGCGACGGCAGCTCCGGCGCTGCAGCTTTCCACGGCTTCGCTGGATCCACAACTGCAAAAAGCAATCGACCACCTGCCGCGGCGAGTCAACGACCAGTTCCAGCATCTCGGAGACATGGTGAATTTCGTCATCGTCGGTGCTCAACAAAAGGTGCAGGATGCACTGCAGGCTGCCAACTGGCTTGTGGCGGACAAAACAAAAACCAACGCCGTAGTCAATGCGATCCTCATGACCAAAGAAGATCATGACTACCTGCAGATGCCCATGAGTGAGCTGTATCTGTTTGGGCGAATTCAGGACTTCGGATACGAGCAGGCCGACGCCTACGCGGTAGTTGCCACCCGCCACCACTTCCGCTTGTGGAAGGCGCCATTCGAATTGAATGGGCAACAGGTCTGGGTCGGGGCGGGAACGCACGACATCGGCTTTGAAAAAGATCAGCGCAACGGAAGCGTGACTCACAAGATCGACCCTGCGGTCGACGGTGAGCGTGATCACATCGGCGAGACTTTGCAGAAGACGGGCAAGGTCAAGACCCTCACTTATTATCTGCCACCGGATCCGGTGCAGGATGCCCGGAACGCAACTGGCGGTGGCTACCGCTCGGACGGGCGCATCCTGGTGATTTCGGTGCAGTAGGGTTGTTGCTATCTACGCACCAGGACTGGACGCTTGGTACAGGGGAAGACCCTGGCGTCGGCCTGGAGACTCCGTGATGTTACATCCGCTCCGCCGTTACCGAGATGGGCACTCCGTTGGTCAGCGAGTCGAACACCGGGGAGTGTCTCGGTCCCAGTTGGCCAATCTCTTGCAACTCACTGTCTGACACGTCGGCTTTTATCTTGAAGTTGACCCGGATTCCCTGGTAGCCGTTGCGAACGTTGTTGTCGAGTTGAAGAAATCCGTGCAGGTCAATATCAGCTTCCAAGGAAGACTCGACTTCTTCGATCTGAATGCCGCGCGCCGCTGCGTGATAGACCATGGACGTAGTCAAACAGGATGCCAAGGCATGGAGCAGATATTCGACGGGGTTGGCAGCCATATCCTTGCCGAGCAGAATCGGAGGCTCATCAGCCTCCAGCACAAACGGCTTTGACCGCAATTGCTCTCGGCCGGAACCGTAGAACGTATCCGCAACCGAGCTGCTTTGGCCAGCACCCACCCATTGATTGCGAATGCAAAACTTGAATTTCGCGATGGACGGCGTGGCCTTGATGCCATCGATGGTCTTAAACAGGTGGTCGACCACAACTCCGTTGACAATCTTTTCAGGCACGCGTGTAGTCGCCAATCTGGTGTTCTTCATTTGTCTCTCCTCTATGTGCATTCTTTAGATACACGACCTCATTGATGCCCCCAACAGTTCAGATCTCAGAACGGAAAAGAAAAGACGATCGTGACGCCCGATCTGCCGCTGCACTCAACCATTCCGACATCTGCAAGATTGATGAGTTCGCATGTACCCCACCCTTTTCCGACAGATGAAAAAGGATGGGGCGCCCTCTCTCTCGCTCGCTAGGGCTATTTCACCTCGACCTTTACGCGCATCCAAGGATGGATGCAGCACTGAAAACGATGTTCACCTTTCGACAGATGCGTGACCTCGAGATGACTGCCTTGAAGGATTCGAGTCCTGGCCACCTTGACCTTCGAAAACCCACCGGAACATTCGGGAACCGTCTCCTCTCCGGGCGCGTTGAGCCCCGTTACAAAACCGCCACCGAAGTGCGCCACCTCGGTGAAAGTGTGGGGTTCACCACCCTGGTCGACTACGCTGATTTCTGTTCCTTCATTGACCCCGAGTATGTCAGGTTCGAAGTCCCAACCCCGGTCCGGAGTTCCGGCGGCCGCCTTTGCAAATAAGTCGGACAAGGTTGTGAATGCTCCAAGCGTGACGTTCCGGCAGAAATCGGGCCCAAGCGCGGCATTAAAGGTACTCGGATCGCACTCGTCCAAGGCGACAACCTGCGCGAGACGCGACGGCTGTCCTTGCAACGCCTGTTCTTGCGCAGGCGCCTGTGTTGCGCCAGCGGATATCAAACAGCCGGCCAGTAACCCGAACCTTACGAGGGGACTTATTGCTAGCGCTCTCATTCTGTTTCTCCAACCCGGCTCCCACCTTTGCGCTTTGATTCTGGTCTTGAGCTTCATAAGATTCTCCTTGTGCGCCGGTTAAATCGGCGAGGTGTAGTGAATGAAAGAGTCATACAAATGTGAAGTAGCGACCCACATTGGCCCTGAGTCATGCGGAGCCGCCCGCGAGGGTGGCGTCGAAGCGTTGACAAGGGAAGGTGCGGGCCGGGTATTCAGCCGCGTAAGACAATTACTCCGGGACGCCGACGCCGTAAGGAGATGCGGAAGGCCCCATCCGGTGCGCCGATATCGCGAGGTGCAACGGAGTCCCGCGCGGTCACAGACCCCGTGCACGCACGGAAGCACCTCGCTCGGGAACCGGGAGATCCCAGGTTCGCCCAGGGCAGCAGTAGCCTTGGGACGCATCGGGAAGTCTAAGGACGCACGCCGATGACGAACGGACCTGGGAAGTCGGACAGACCTACTGTACCTGGGAAGACCTCGAACAATGCCGGGCAACCGGCAACGGAGGGGATGGAGGGAAGAGGCCTGGCCAAAGGGAACCTGCCCCAACAAAACGCGTCCCGGACACCGAGCCGGGAAGACGCGCTCAGCGCGTTGGAGCGGGTACGTCAAGCAGCAAAGAAGGATAAGAAGTTGCGGTTCACCGCGCTTCTCCACCATATCTACGATCCGGAAAGGCTCCGCGAGGCTTACTTCGGCTTGAAGAAGGAAGCGGCGCCGGGCGTGGACGGGGAGACGTGGCGGCACTACGGCGAGACCCTCGAGGACAACCTCCAGGATCTCTCCCATAGACTGAAGCGAGGAGCGTACCGAGCGAAACCGGTGCGTAGGGTGTACATCCCCAAGGCCGATGGGCGGCAGAGACCGCTCGGAGTTCCGGCAGTGGAAGACAAAATCGTCCAGCGCGCGGCGGTCGAAGTGTTGAACGCTATCTACGAGACCGACTTCCTGGGTTTTTCGTATGGGTTCCGGCCCGGGCGAAGCCAGCATCAAGCGCTGGATGCGCTCTACACGGGGCTGCTCACGAGAAAAGTGAACTGGGTGCTCGATGTCGACATTCGCGGCTTCTTCGATGCGATTTCGCACGAATGGCTGGTGAAGTTCATCGAGCATCGGATCGCGGACCGGCGCGTCGTGCGACTGATCCAGAAATGGCTCAACGCCGGCGTGCTGGAGGACGGGAAACGAATACGGGTGGAGGAAGGGACGCCTCAGGGCGGTAGTGCCTCGCCGCTGTTGGCTAACGTCTATCTTCACTACGTATTCGATCGGTGGGTCCAAGCATGGCGTCAGAAGCGGGCGCACGGCGATGTCATCGTGGTGCGATTCGCGGACGACATCGTGGTTGGATTTAACAGCCAAGCGGATGCCGACCAGTTTCGGGCGGAACTCAGGGAACGCATGAAGAAGTTCCACCTGGAGCTGCATCCCGAGAAAACGCGGCTGCTGGAGTTCGGTCCGCATGCGATCGACCAACGGCAGTGGCGTGGAGAAGGGAAGCCGGAGACGTTCAACTTTCTCGGCTTTACGCACATCTGCGTGAAGAAGAAGAGCAATGGACGGTTCACGGTGTTGCGGCAGACGATACGCAAGAGGCTGCAGGCGAAGCTGAACGAGGTGAAAGCCGAGCTTCAGCGACGCATGCACGAACCCATCCCCGAACAAGGCAAGTGGCTGCGGGCGGTTGTGGGTGGACACTCTCGCTACTACGGAGTGCCCATGAACCAACCGGCGCTGATGATATTTCGATTCCGAGTCGGCTGGCTTTGGCATCGCTCGCTGTCGCGGCGCAGCCAAAACGGTCGCGTCCTCTGGGATCGCATGCGGCGTCTCATCACCCGCTGGCTGCCTGTGCGTACTGTCTGTCATCCCTATCCTTTGCGGCGCATGGGCGTCGTTACCTAAGGCAAGAGCCGGATGCGGGAAATCCGCTCGTCCGGATCCGTGGAGGGGGTCATGAGCAATCGTGATCCCTACTCCGACTAATTTTGTGTGAGAAACCTTCTGCTTCTAAGCTCGCATGTAGCAAAGCCTTTGCTGATTCCCTGGGTTTCGAGTTCTTCCGCTGCGCCAGGCCTGTAAAGCTGTTTTCCCACCCCGTCTATATGTAACGGCGGAAAACAACGGCGGATTTGATCATCGGAAGAGAAATTACTTTTAAAAATGGGAAGGTCGCAACGCTCGCTTTTTCAGCGTTTGACAGGCGAAACGGGAAGGAATAGGCTACGCAGCCAGTGCTTCCCGCGCGCTAGGTGCGAATCTGTTGGCGCATCCCCCTCCGAGTCAGGTCACAAAGCTGCTGCAGGGCTGGCGGGCTGGCGACCCCCGGGCCTTGGACGCGCTCCTACCTTTGGTCTATGAGGAACTGCGCCGCCTGGCCCACTACCACTTGCGGAATGAGCGTCCCAACCATACTCTGCAAAGCACAGCGCTAGTACATGAGGCTTATTTTCGGCTGGTCGGCCAGGACTTCCCGGAGTGGAAGAGTCGTGCACATTTTTTCGCAATCGCGGCCCAACTTATGCGCCAGATCCTGGTGGACTATGCTCGCCGCCAACGCGCCTCCAAACGTGGCGGCGGCATCTGCACGCTCCCACTGGATGACGCCGTAGCCCTGCCCAAGAGCAAAGACGTGGATGTCCTCGCGCTCGACGATGCGCTCAATGCCCTTGCAGAGCTCGATCCACGGCAGACTCGCGTAGTGGAGTTGCGTTTCTTTGCCGGTCTTTCGTTGGAGGAAATTTCCGAGGTGACGGGGATCGCGACCGCCACGGTGCAGCGCGACTGGACTGCGGCCCGTGCCTGGCTATATAGGGAGATTTCACGGAGAACCAGGACATGAGTTCGGAGCACTGGGACCGCATCAAGGAAATACTGGAGCAAGCGCTGCGGCTGGCACCCGCAGAACGACAGACCTATCTTGACTCAGCGTGTCGAACGGATGTCGATCTGCGCAGCGAAGTTGAGTCTTTGATTGCTTCTCACGGGGAGGCCGGAAGCCAGTTTTTGGATGCACCCGCAGCGGATGTTCTGCAACTGGCTTCGCCGCGTGCCCTCGCGACTGGAACGAAGCTCGGCCCTTATGAAATTATCGAGCTCCTGGGCGCCGGTGGGATGGGCGAGGTTTACCGGGCGCGGGACGTGCGCCTGGACCGCTGTGTTGCAATCAAGATTCTGGCTCCCGCACTCTCCGCAGACAATGATCGGCTGCAGCGCTTCGAGCAGGAAGCGCGTTCCGCATCTGCTCTTAACCACCCCAATATCATTACCATCTACGCCCTGGGACTACACGATTCCACTCACTACATTGCGATGGAGCTGGTGCAGGGCAAGACGCTGCGCGAGCTGCTTGCTGCCGGACCACTGCCCGTACGAAAAGCAATTGAGATTGCCGCGCAAGTGGCCGAGGGCCTGGCCAAGGCGCATGAAGCAGGCATCACGCACAGGGACTTGAAGCCCGAAAACCTGATCATCTCTCACGATGGAGTTGTCAAAATCCTCGACTTTGGGCTGGCGAAGCTCACGCTACCCAGCGGAGAGCGTACGGATATGAGCGCTACGCTCGCATGCCAGACCTTACCGGGCCTGATCATGGGAACGGTGGAATACATGTCACCAGAGCAAGCCAGCGGCCGTCGGCTGGATTTCCACTCAGACCAGTTCTCATTCGGCTTGGTGCTCTACGAAATGGTGACCGGAAAGCGGGCTTTTCAGGGAAGCACACCAACAGAGATGCTGGCGGCCATTCTCCGGGATCAGCCCGAACCGATCGGAATGCAAAACCCCGATGCCCCAGCTCCGCTGGTTTGGGCCATCGAGAGGTGCCTGACGAAGGAGCCCGATAAGCGTTACGTTTCTACCCGAGATCTTGCCCGGGAACTTGCGGCCATACGCGATCGCTTTTCGGAAAAGCCGGCAAAACCGATGGAGACGCGCCCGGCGAATCTTCCTGTGCAGCGGACTGGGTTTGTGGGGCGGGAGAAGGAAGTAGCAGCTGCCAAAGAACTGCTGCTGCGCCCGGATGTGCGCCTGGTCACTGTCACCGGTCCGGGTGGAATCGGCAAAACGCGCCTTGCCGTGCATGTGGCCACTAGCCTTGTCGAGTGCTTCTCAGGGGGCACTCATTTTGTTCCGCTGTCCCCGGTAAGCGATCCGGGCTTGATCGCTTCTGTGATCGTTCAAACGTTGGGGATCCGGGAGGCGGGAGGCCAGCCACCTCTCGAAGTGCTCAAGCAGAATTTGCAGGATTCGTCGCGCGCACCGATGCTGCTTCTGCTGGACAATTTCGAGCACCTAATTCAGGCAGCACCCACCGTGGCAGAACTCCTGGCCATCGGTCCCAATCTTAAAATCATGGTTACGAGTCGCGCAGCACTGCACGTGTACGGAGAACATGAATTTCCGGTGCCGCCGCTCGCGATGCCGGATTCGCTGGCCGTGCCTCCAGTCGACGTCCTGTCGCAATACCCAGCGGTCGCGCTGTTCGTGCAGCGCGCGGTCGCGGTCAAGCCGGATTTTGAACTCAACCGAGAAAACGCGGCCATCGTCACCGAAATTTGCGCCCGGTTGGATGGCCTGCCGCTCGCGATCGAGCTCGCAGCCGCCCGAGTCAAGGTTCTTTCGCCCTCGTCCATGCGGACACGCCTGGCGAGCCGGTTGCAGCTATTGACAGGTGGAGCGCGAGACCTGCCGCAGCGCCAGCAGACGCTTCGCGCTGCCATCGATTGGAGCTACGATCTGCTGAGCCCCGCTGAGCAGAAACTCCTCCGAAGATTATCGGTGTTCGTGGGCGGATGCACGCTGGAAGGTGTGGAAGCTGTGTGCGACACCAAAAGCGATCTCGAGTTAGATCTTCTCGACGGCATGTCATCTCTGGTGGACAAAAGCCTGGTGCAGCACTTCGAGCAAGCGAAAAGCGAATCGCGGTTCGTGATGCTGGAGACGATTCGCGAGTACGCTCTGGAAAAACTGGCGGCAAGCGGAGAGAAGCCCTTGACGAAACGCGCTCATGCCGCCTACTGCCTGGTGCTGGCAGAAGAAGAGGCTGCGGAGCCGAGCGGTGCGGAGGGGACGGAATGGCTGGAACACTTCGGGTTGGAACATGACAATTTTCGGGCGGCTCTTGATTGGCTGACAGAAACCGGAGATGCGGACTGGGGCCTGCGTCTTGGCACTGCCCTGTTTCGCTTTTGGGAGACGCGCGAGTACCTCGCCGAAGGCAGGGGCCGGCTGGGCAAGCTGCTGAAACTTGCAGGAGCGGCAGCTCCAACGAAAGCGCGTGCGCGTGCGCTTTTTGCTGCGGGCGTGCTGGCGGCCGAGCAAGGGGATTACGTCTCGGCGGATGCGCTTTTTCGGGAAAGTCTCGACATCTCGCGTCAGTTGCGTGATCAGCAGGGTGCCGCTGTCTCTCTGAACGCGCTAGCGGTCAGTGCTCGGGACCGAGGTGACTTCTCAACTGCGCGCTCGCTATTCGAAGATAGCTTAGCGCTATGGAGAGAACTGGCCGACCAGAAAGCTGTGGCTCGTTCTCTCAGCAACTTGGCGAGTGTCGTCAAATTGCAGGGTGACTACGCCAGCGCACGCTCCTTATATGCGGAATGTCTTTCAATCTTCCAGCGACTGGGAGATCAGACAGGCGTCGCCTGGTCGATGAACCACCAGGGGGATGTCGCTCGCGACCAGGGGGACTCCGCAATGGCGCGGACGTTGTACGAGGGGGCCCTGTCAATTTTTCGGGAACTGGGTGACCGCTGGGGCATCGCTGGGACGCTTGCTGATCTGGGGAGCTTGGCGAGAGAGCAGGGGAATTGCCCCTCAGCGCGTTCTCTTTACCGGGAAAGCATAAAAGTGTTCCGGGAACTGGACCATAAACGCGGAATTGCGCGCCTGCTGGAATGCTTCGCGTGCTCAGCGGCGGTCGAACTCGAAGCAGAACGTTCGCTGCGGCTGGCGGGCGCAGCAGCTGCGCTGCGCCAAAATATTGGCGCTCCGCTCACGATGGCAGAACAAGCCAAACTGGAGGCAAGTTTGCAGGCTGCGCGGCAAGCATTGACCAACACGGCAGGGACAACAGCCTGGTTAGAAGGTTGGGCTCTGCCCGTCGAGAAAGCCATTGATGAGGTGATGATGCCCGAGGCTGCTTCCCCCTCGGGTCAGGGCATGGGGGTCCGGACGAGCTGACGCAAATGGCGAAGCAATCCGGATGCCCAGAAGGCTCAGCCAGCGCTTACTCCGCGCTTGCCGGGTCGATAAGGCGGCGCACGGCGGAGACGCGATTGGCAGGAAGGCCCACTCGCTTGGCGTGTTCTTGGATGGTGGCCTCGTCCGGGGCGAGGTAGACGCAGTACACCTTGTCGCCAGTTACGTAGCTATGCAGCCACTGGATCTCGGGACCCATTCCCTTCAGAACGTTAACCGACTTTTGCGAGATTTCCCGCAACTGAGCATCGGACAGACTTCCAGCTCCGGGGACTTCCCGCTCGATGACGAATTTCGGCACGACCACCCCTCTGATGCGCACAGATGCTAGCATGCAGATGGAGCGGCTTCAAGACGGCTGGGCCCGAAGGTAGTGGTGCAGTTTGATTTGTCATCCTGGAGCAAGCGCTCTTTGCGCCGCGAACGCCTGGCCTGAGCGCAGTCGAGGCGATCTGGGCGAGCCGTGCGAATCGTCGCGTTTTTTGCGACGCGCAATATCGCACGTTTGGCTCGCTTCCTTGTCAAACTGCAGCAATACCTGGCCGAAGCTGTCCCGGTCACCGAAAAGTCGCCAAGTAACATAAACGAACGAGGTTGCAATGGATCTTCGAACGCTTCAGAAGCCGCTGAAAGAGCAATACCGCAGCGACCCCAATGCTTCGCAAATCACGCTGCGGGCGAAGGGCGGGCAGACGGATGTCCCAATTACCTGCTCGGTCGATATCGGACGCGCCATCTACCAAGCCGAGGCCCACAAGGGAGTCGGCGGCGCCGGTACCGGTGCCTGTTCCGGCGACCTTTTACTTGGGGCTCTAGCGGCTTGCGCGCAGATCACCTGTCAGATGGTGGCCGCGGCCATGGGCATCGCAACCGAACGCGTTGAGGTCACAGTGGAAGGAAACTTGGACCTCCGAGGTACGCTTGGCATATCAAAAGACGTGCCCGTCGGCTTTGAGAGTATTCATCTTCATTTTGATATTGCTGCGCCTGACGCAACCCCGGAACAACTGCGCGCATTGCGCGAGAAAACAGAACAGTATTGCGTGGTCATGCAGACCTTAATGCGACCGCCGAAGCTGCAGACCGAATGGGTTGGTCAGGATTGAACAGCCAGCCGCAAATCTAAATTTTTCGAACAGCTCCGCTTTCTTGTTCGGCGGCCAGAATCCGCCGCGAGACGGAAGAAGCCAACGCCCGCTGGTCTTACCCAATACTTGAAAAAATATCCGGTCCTTGTCGATTTCGTCATCCCTCGTTCGACAAACAAGTAGAGGCAAGCAAAAAGGCCAGAGGAGGCCGATATGGCGAGGCAGCGGACAACCTTTCGAAGTTCCCAGTCAATCGCAGGAGCAGTCCTCGTCGGGTCGGGGATGTTTGTTCTGTATGAGAACCTGGCTGTCTCGATTGCGTGGTTGCGTCACGTCCTCGGCGCTAACAGTTCCGAGGAACTAGGGGTTTTGCCCGCCGTTATCCTGATAATCTCGCAAGTTTTGCAGGCCCATGCCGCCAACCACCAGCGCTTTCTACAGGATTTCTTTCAGCACATGTTGGCCGCCTCCTGGCCGCTGCTGCTCGTCACGGTCGGAATGGTATTGTCGCGGGATACCTTCACGGACAATGTCAACACAGTCCACAAGAAGGATCGTTCACTTGTCGATCTGACTGCCTGTCGTTCGACTCTAAGATAGAGATCAGCAAATCCCAAATTCAAAAGGAATATGAAAATGAGAGTTATGGTGATCGTCAAGGCCAACAAGGACTCAGAAGCAGGCAATATGCCGAAGCAAAAGCTGCTTGCTGAAATGGGGAAGTTCAACGAAGAGCTGGCGAAGGCAGGCGTGCTGCTCGCCGGTGACGGGCTCCATCCCAGCTCCAAGGGCAAGCGCGTCCGGTTTTCGGGAGAGAAGCGCACTGTGATTGACGGGCCCTTCGCCGAGACCAAGGAGTTGGTCGCTGGCTTCTGGCTCTGGCGGGTGAAGTCAATGGAAGAGGCGGTCGAGTGGCTCAAACGCTGCCCCAATCCCCATGAAGGAGAAGCCGAGATTGAGATTCGCCCCCTCTTTGAGGTGGAAGACTTCGGTTCCGAAATGTCACCGGAGCTCAGGAAGCGGGAGGAGCGACTGCGCACCGAGGTGGCCGCGAAGAAGCCGTAGTTGCTGCCACTCATTGCGCAAGGTAACTACCGCTGGCCGAGGATTGGTGATGACGTTTCGTAAGAATCCGCTGTGCGGCGTGAATTTATCGGGGGCTCGCGCCAGCGCCGCTCATCGCGGATTTCGATCTTCCCCACCGTTGGAGTCATTTGCTGGACAGTGATTCGCGCGATCACTTGTCCCCAGTGGGAATAATGCCGGCGTTTTCGATCATGAGAATCACAGTGCGCTGTGGGGCTCTGGTGCGGTGTAGCACTCCTTTAGACACCACAAATCCATGCCGGTGGAAAGATTCATTGCTTACGAGCACGCTTTGCATGCCGTGCCAGAACGAACAGAAACCGTCGCAGTGAACGAGCTGCCCCAGCAATATGCCGATATGTTTGGTTGGCCGGAACTTGCGGCAACCGTCGCGAAGGTTTACCACTCGATTCCCGCCGGTCAGCGTGAATCCTGCGGAATCTATGGTAAGAATTATGGCGAAGCGGCAGCGATCGATTACTTCGGCCCGCGACTGGGACTACCTCATGCCATCAGCGGTCACCAGAGTTACTGGTTTTGGGGTCCCGCTCCCTACAGCGGCGATTGCATGATTTTGATCGGCAAACCGCCGGCTGTACTCGGTGGAATGTACGACAGCGTGACTCAAGTTGCGGAGACGACTCAAGCCTACGCTATGCCCTACGAAAATCACCGTCCCATCTTCTTGTGCCGGGGCAAAAAATTCTCCTCGCTGCAAGATCTCTGGCCGCAGATGAAATTCTGGATCTGAAATACAGGGAGACGGAGGGTGAACAAGGGTTTCTCCCGCGAAGTAA
>Ga0207116_10131_pt1 | contig 21297 bp, 20 predicted proteins | sample Alteio_BWMinHeat_44_FD_153550 | JGI IMG/M metagenome (GOLD analysis project Ga0207116, IMG submission 153550) | Enriched cells from forest soil in Barre Woods Harvard Forest LTER site, Petersham, Massachusetts, United States -... | ecosystem: Environmental > Terrestrial > Soil > Temperate forest >... | reverse complement strand
CAAATTCCATCCGGCTGACGACCGACGACTGACGACCGACGACTGTTTCTATGTTAAAAGAAGTTCTCAAGCACATCGAACTGCGCAACCGGTTCGTACTCACCTCACACGCGAGGCCGGATGGCGACGCGATCGGGTCGGCGCTGGCCTGTCGTCAGATCCTGCGCGCGATGGGCAAAGAAGCTGACGTCGTCCTGCGCGATGGTGTGCCACGAATTTATCAGCCGCTGCCTTACGCCCGCGAAGTCGTCCAGTCGGAGAACGTTAACGGTGACTACGAAGCCGCCATCATCCTGGAATGCGACAGCATCCAGCGAACTCGTCTCCGTGGATTGGAGAACAAGTTTCTGATCAACATCGATCATCATCAGAGTGGACGCCCTTTTGCCCAGGTGAACTGGATCGATCCCAAAGCCGTGGCCACGGCGGAAATGGTCTATCGCCTGGCGCGCGAGGCCGGAGTGAAGATTTCTCCGGAGATTGCGACCTGCCTGTACACCGCCGTCCTCACCGATACCGGGTCCTTCATGTTCGAAGGGACGAACGAACACACCTTCGAACTGGCGCGGGAGTTGGTGCTCGCGGGCGCGGACCCTGCCCACTGCGCTCGCAATATTTATTTTGGACACTCCACCGCGAAAATGCGACTGTTGGGCGCAGCGCTCTCTAATCTGCACCGCGAAGGACCCTTGGCCTGGATTTCCGTGAGCCAGGAACAGATGCAGCGCTGCCACGCCAAGGAAGAAGACTGCGAAGGATTGGTGAACTACGCGCTTTCCATGCAGGGTGTGGAAGTGGCTTTGTTCTTCCGTGAACTTCCCGACGGACGCTTCCGCGTGAGTCTGCGCAGCAAGGGCCATGTCAACGTGGCCGCCGTCGCCGAACGTCTTGGTGGAGGCGGGCATCAATGCGCCAGCGGTTGCGCCATTGATGGACCACTGTCGGCCGCTGCCGGTCGCATTCTCGCGGAATTGCGGCTCGGTTCCTCCATACAATAAATTCGCCCTCGATTCTAGATTGTGACTTTGAAACCCGCAAACTCGACCTCGAGTCCTACCGCGTCGAACCTGGGTCACCGACCACTCATGGACTGGCTGCTTCTCGCCGGTTTCTGCGGATTCCTATTTTTCTTCGGCCTAGCATACTTCGGCCTGGTTGGAGCCGATGAACCGCGTTATGCGCAGGTGGCGCGCGAGATGCTTGCCCGGCACGACTGGATCACGCCCACGCTCAGCGGCAAGCCCTGGCTCGAAAAGCCGGCTCTCTACTACTGGCAAACCATGCTGGCCTACAGTGTTTTCGGCGTCAGCGACTGGGCCGCGCGTCTTCCATCCGCGGTGGACGCCACGCTGATGGTGGTCGCTATTTATCTTTTCCTGCGGCGCTTTCGTCCCGGCTTTCAGCTGGATGGCGCTCTCATGGCTGCTTCCGCCAGTGGCGTGATCGGCTTCGCGCGGGCGGCATCGATGGACATGCCGCTGGCCGCCACTTTCATCATCGCCATGCTGGCCTGGTATGCGTGGTACGAAAGCGCCAGCAGGCGCTACCTCGCACTGTTTTACACCTTCCTCGGACTGGCGATGCTGGCCAAAGGACCGGTGGCGCCATTTCTGGCGGCGGCGATCATAGTGATTTTTGCTACTGCCAAAGGCGACTACCGGCTCACGGTCCGAACCTGCTGGGTGCCGGGCATCGGGCTGTTCCTCTTAACGGCACTGCCGTGGTACGCCGCGGTCCAGTTGAGAAATCCGGAATTCTTTCGTGTATTCATCCTCGAGCACAACCTGCAACGATTTGGGAAAAACCTTTATCACCACACGCAGCCGTTCTGGTACTACCTGCCTGTCATGCTGCTCGGACTTGTGCCCTGGACAATATTTGTCATCGCGGCTCTGGCAGAGAGAATTCGTGCCTGGTGGACGGAAAAAAGGGCGATTCTCCAGTCCGAGGACGCCTTGCCGGTGTTTCTCGTGATCTGGCTCGTGGTGCCCGTCGCTTTCTTTTCTTTTGCCGCATCGAAACTGCCCGGTTATATTTTGCTGGCCCTCCCGGCAGGCACGCTGCTGCTCGCGGAATACGTTCGGCGCCATGTGCTCGAGGCTGTGGCCAACGATGACAGGCCGGGCCTTCTGCTGATCGTCCTGCATTCGGTGGTCGCGTCGCTGACCGTAGTTGCGGCGTTGATGATGCAGTACATCGTGTTTCATCACGGGCTGCCGTGGGGCCGCGCGACTGTGATCTCGGCCGGGTTTGCCGCGGTGCTGGCGATTGGAATCACCCTGACTCTGCGCCGCCCGTTAGGTCTTCGCGTGTTGCGCTTCGTTACGTTGGTCCCTGTGGTGTTGGGGGTGGGTGCGGCGCTGCGGCTGGGAGCTCCTTCCCTGGATGCCACCCTCTCCGCGCGGCCGCTCGCTCAGGAGATCAACCATGTGGACAACCAGTCTCTTCCCCTAGCGATTCTGCGGCTTTCACGCGAGACCGAATATGGGCTCACCTTTTATCGCGATCAGAAGACCCTGCGTTATGAAGCCGGAGAAGTTCCCGCCGGCGAACATCTATTGATTACTCCGGAAGGGTGGCAGAAAAATATCGCCAAATGGACGCCTGGCCGGCGAGTTACTTACGTGGGCAGCTTCGCGGAACAGGGCATGGATTATTATTGGGTAGCAGGGAAAGACAGCAATTAGCAATTAGCGTCAGCCCTCGACCTATTCGACGAGGCCGTGGCCAAGTGCCAATTGCCAATTGCAAAGTGCCGAGCTCTCCCGCCCCACGCTCTATTACCAATCTTGTCCCCCCGTTTGCCTCCTGCCAGACGAAAGCACTACACTCGCTGTTCGCAGCCCGCCATGAGCGCGCTTAGCAAGCCGGAACCCTCCAGGAGCCTCCAGGTGGAGATTCTCGACCTCAGACACTTTTCTTCTGCCGATCTGCGTCCACTGCTGGAGGATGAGGTCCGGGAATGGGCACGCCTGCTCTCTTGGGACTACAGCGGTTCAGCCGAAATGATCCTGCGCTACGTGGATGCCAAAATCCTGCCCGGTTACGCCGCCGTAGAACGCGGCCGAATCATCGGTTACGCTTTTTTTGTTTACGAAGGCAGCAAGGGCGTGATTGGAGATCTGTTCGTCGCAAACGGTGGACGCCTGCCCGATCCCCACGAAATAGAATCGCGACTCCTGTTGCATGTGATTGAGACCCTGCAACAATCCCCCGGAATCCATCGGGTCGAAGCGCAATTGCTGGTGCACGACGCCGGTGTGGTCACCCGGCCATTTGTCGAACAGGGATTTCAGCGGCACCCGCGGCTTTTCATGGTGCTGCCGCTAAGCGACCTGCCCAAGACGCCACCTCCGATGGATGCTGAAGTTGAGATCCGACGTTGGACGGAGCATGACTACCAGCCGGCCGCCGCTTTGATTACCAGCGCGTATCGCGGTCACGTAGATTCCGAAATCAACGACCAATATCGCACTCTGAGCGGTTCTCTGCGTTTCCTGAACAACATTGTGCGTTTTCCGGGATGCGGCACATTTGATCCCGAAGGCTCGTTTGTAGCGGTGCACAAGCGGGCGCGAAGCCTGGTAGGGCTGATCCTGTGCTCACGGGTTCGCCACGACGTTGGGCACGTCACCCAGGTGTGCGTGCTCCCGGAATACCGCTCGCGCGGCCTGGGCGAGTTATTGATCGCCGCCAGCGCAGGGAACCTGCGTCAGCGAAACTTCTCCCTCCTCTCGCTGACGGTAACGGAAGCAAATGTGCGCGCGGTAACGCTCTATCAACGGCTTGGATTTGATATCAAGCGCGTGTTCGATGCGTTCGTGTGGGAAGGGTAAAGCCGGCGTCGGACTTCGGCCGTTGGACCTCGGACTCTAGCCTCGAAACCTGTGTCTGCCCTCTGGAATCCGAAGTCCGAGGCCGGTTGCCCGACGCCCGTTTCTAATGTCGCAGTACCCACATCACCCATCCCGCCACGAACACTCCGCCGACGAACAGGACGAAGCAGTACAAGCCGTAGCGGATCTGGTCGCGAGAAGTGCTTCGCTGGGTGATTCCGAAAACGATCGAAGCAAAAACCGAGAACAGCACGGCGGCGGTGAAATGGGAGAGTTCCAGGGTCATTCTGTTTTTCCGATCACGGCTTCTTCCCGATAGCGATGTGGTAGGCGTCGGCTGCGCAGATGAAATTCAACAGTCCAGCGACGATTAGAAACTTCGTACCGTAATCGGCGGTGGCGTGGGCAATCGCACCGTGTCCCCAGCCCTGCACGCGGGTCACAATGTAGAGGCCGCCCGCGCCCACGTCGCCTACGAAGCCGAGGATGTCCAGAATATCGCCGCCATTGGGTTGGTAGACGCGTCCCTGCATCAACAGTCCAAGGATAAACATGGTCACGATCGAGGCCATAATCAACAGTCCACGAATCCAGCGTTTTTGGACGAGGTGCCCCGCGCCCGGGATGAGCCACGCGATAGCCGGCGCGATAACCGACATGCTGGGGGACGCCGGTGCCGTTACGCTCGGCGCTTCTGCGGGAATAGTTTTAGACGAATTTGCCATTCAGATGGTTACGAGTTCACTTTGGATTTTACCTGTTACTTGCGCCGCGTTGTGTCTGACCAACATGTTTACTTCACTGCGCACGCCGAATTCCGGCAAATAAATTCCCGGCTCGATCGAAAAGCATGAGTTGGCCAGAATACGGCGCTCATCGTGAATTTCGAGATCATCCATGTTAGCGCCGTTGGCATGAACCTCGGTGCCAATGGAATGCCCGGTCCGGTGGATGAAGTATTGCTCGAAGCCCGCGCTCTGGATGTAGCCGCGCACCGCGTGGTCCACTTCCCATCCGGCAACGGCTTTCCCCGCGCTCACCCCTTCGATCACAGTTTTCGCGCCAATGTCGCGTGCCTGGCGAACTACCTGAAAGATCTCCCGCATGCGATCGGAGGGAGACTGCCCCACGAAACCCGTCCAGGTGATGTCGTAGTATACGGCCCCCGGTGTGTTTTTCTTGGCCCAGACATCGAGCAGCACAAAATCACTTTCACGAATTGGTTTTGAAGTCTCGGGCCGCAGCGCGTAATGCGGGTCACCGCTATTCGCATTGACCGCGACCAGGGGCGGATCGTCGGTGACGAGGTTCTCGCGCCGGAAGGCTTCCATGAACCACTGCTGCATTTCGTATTCGTGGGTTCCGCCGTTGCGCACGCGCCGGCCGATCTCTTGGAAAGCCGCTGCGGTGATGACGTCAATCGCATCGCGCGCGGCGAAGTGAGACTTGATCTGTTCTTCGGTTAACGTCGCCTCAAACTGCGCCACCAGGTCGCAGGAACTGACCACGTTCTTGCCCAGTCCCCGGATCAGATCGATGGTACCGCCATCTACCAGTGAAATAGTGAAGACTAGATTATTCGGCGAATACTGCATCGCGATATCGCGATGATTGGCGAGTACTGTTTTCACCTGATCGAACAGTTCCTGCCAGCCGGAATACTGAAGCTTACGGCCGGGCAGTGAGTCGAGATGACCAGGCTCAATTTTGTGGACCAGCTTCACCGGATCGCCACTGGCCGGAATCAGGTAGAACCAGCGCCGGGTGACCATCTGGCCCGCGGGCAATCCCAGCACCCGGTAAGCAATAGGATCGCGGTGATGGTGATCGTAAAAAAGCCAGGCGTCAATGTTCCGCTCGTGCAACGCGGCTTGTATGGCGGAAAGATCCATGGGCAAACAACCATTCTAAACAACCGAGGCGATTTGAGCGAATCGAGGCAGTCTTGAAAGCCCGTGGGGACCGTGGCTCTCGGCTGTCCGGCCGAGTGAAACTGGGCAAAGAACCGAGTCAGCGAGATCAAGTAGTTTTGAGAATTGTTTTACGAGGCACGCGGGGAAGGGTCGCCCACGCAGTTCGCAATCGCAGACGCGGTGCGCTCCCGCGAACACTCATCAGGTAGGGGAGGCTCGTCGCGGATCCACCTTGACCGTTTCCCGAAGTAGCCAACCCAGGCCTTTCTGCACCATGTCGTCTTTATCGGACAAAAGCAACCCAGACAAGTGGATGATTTCTCTGAAAAAACATTTCTCGACGAGTTCCCTGAATCAGAGCTACGCAGGCGGCCCGGCGAAACCAACGGCTTCGCGACCTTGCCCAGTGGAAGACACGACTCGCCCGCGCAGGTTTCGTGACCGCCATCTACGTAACCGAACCAACGGTCGCCAGCCGGATGGCCCTGTCGTAAATCCAGAGCAGCCCCGCAGTGGCCGTGCCCACCGCGGCCACCGTCCACCACATGCGTTCTGGCTGGTGCGTAACCTCCACGAAGTGGTGGGCGAGCGCTCCTCCGAACCAGCCACCGATCAGAGATCCAATTCCGATCGGCAGAAATGCGAAGCCCATGTACGTTCCTTGCTGACCGGGTGGCGCGAGGCGCGAAATGTATTCGTAGTAGCGCGGTGATTGGATGATCTCGCCGAGGGCCAGTACAAACAGGGAGAGGACTGCGCCCCAAACCGTCGGTCTGAAGGCGAGAATCAGCCATGAAGCGGATGTAATCACCGTGCCTAAAATGATGGCTTGAAACGCTGGAATCTTACGCGTGAGATAGTTCACCAGAAGCGTGAGCGTGATCACGGTCAATCCGTCGGTCACGAGAATGATTTCGACGTCAGCGTTGGGGTTGATGTATCGGTGGATGTATCCGGGCAGACTGATGTACTGCTGCCAAAACACGATCCAGTAGCCCGTGAACAGCACCAGGAACCACATGAACCGGCTGATTCCGGCCAGCACGAGCAGCAGAAGTCCGGCCCAGATCCACCAGGGCACCGTGAAGGGGTACCAGAACGTCACGACGCGGAGGAGCAGGGCAATCCCTAACACCGGTAAAACCAGCCGGTAGTTGCCCACGACAACGCAGAAATTCCGCGCCACGGTCGCGATCGAGGGTGGTGGCGCATCGCTGGCCTGGCGCGGTTCCCGGAAGAAGAACAAGACTACGAAAAACATTGCGAAGACACTGAGCGCAGCAACGCGGTAAACATTCTCGACGCCCAGATGACGGTGGGCCCATGAAGCAAAATAGGGGCCGGCGGCGCCGCCAATGTTGACCATCGTGTAGTAAATCGAATAGCCAATCGAGCGAACGCTTTCCTTCGAAGCGCGAGCCGTGGTGCCGACCACGCAAGGCTTTACCAGTGAGATGCCGAGCGCCGGAAGGATTAGGATGAAGCCCACAAACAGTCCCAGCGGAACCACATCGCGCACCGGCGCCAGCCAGGATGCACCGATGGATCCGATAAGAAAATAAGCGGCGGCCAGAACGAGGTATGCGATGGAAAGCGCGCGGCGGAACCCCATGCGGTCGGCAGCGGCCCCGCCGAAGATGGCCAGGAACCAGACCATACCGCCGAATATCCCCGTCAGAGCTCCGGTCTGTTGGGTGGAGAAATTCAACTTCTCCTGCAGGTACAACGCAAGCGACGCAAAAGCGCCATAGTAGGAAAGGCGTTCGAAAATTTCAGTGATATTGGCGACCCAGAAGGGTCGCTCGAAGCCTGTGCGAATTTCACGGAGGCGTTCAGAAAAGTTCAACGGGGCTCCCAGGTGTGACGGGAAAATGTTGATTCACGTCTAAATCCCCAATCGCTTTTGCACTTCATCGGCCGAGACTCCACGCACTCGAATCACTTTCCTGGCGCTGTTCTGGCCGGACGCTATGGTAACGGAGGAACGCGGCACCTTCAAAAGATTTGCCAGCAATTCGCTGCAAGCCTCATGGGCTCAGCCTTCAACGGGCGGAGCCTTCAAAGATAACTTGCGGGCGTCTTCGAGTTCGCCGGGGATGGCGTCCTTGCGGGCGCGAGGATGGATTTTGACCGCGAAGGTAGCGCCGACCGGCGTGTCGTGAATCGAGATCATTCAAAACCGACGTACCGAGGACACGGAGGAAATCCCAAAACTCTAGTCGCCATGCTTCTCTCGATCCTCTGGGGTTAGTGTTTCGGCCTTTGCCCAAAGATCGCCGTCCCGACGCGCACGCAGGTTGATCCTTCTTCAATTGCGATCTCAAAATCGTGAGACATGCCCATCGAGAGTATGTCCATGTGGATAGCGGCCAGATGTCGCCCGGCAATCTGGTCACGCAAGGCGCGAAGCTTGCGAAAATAAGGGCGCGCTTGCTGAGCATCTTCCGTGAAGGGAGGGATGGTCATCAATCCGCGGAATTCGAGTTGCTCAAACTTCGAAGCCGAGGCCAAGAGCTCTTCCAGTTCATCGGCTTCAGGGGACAATCCGCTCTTCGCAGTCTCGCCGCCTACGTTAATTTCGATCAGCACACGCAGTTTCTTGCCCAGCTTTTCGGCCGAGGTGTGCAGTTTCTCAGCCAGCTTCAGTGAATCTAGCGAATCGATCGCTGCGAATGCTTCCGCGGCGGCCGCGGCCTTGTTCGATTGCACATGGCCGATCATGTGCCATTCGGCCTCGCGCAAGTCCCGGAGTGAGGCGGCTTTCCCGGTAAATTCCTGCACCCGGTTCTCGCCGAAGACCCTGAGCCCAGCGTCGTAGGCTTCGCGAATGCGTTCAGGAGGAAACGTCTTACCTACCGCCATCAGCCTGACTTGCCCGGGATCTCGCCCGGCGCGGAGTGCAGCGGTTGCGATCTGCTGGCGTACCTCAGCCACATTTTGGGCGATAGACATGCAAAACAGTAAACCACGAAGGACACCAAGGATCACGAAGGAAAACCAAATCAAGGTCGCTTTGGAAAGCGCGGACGAGTCGCCGGCGTCCACACAAGCCAGTACTCACATCATTGCGGTTGGCGGTGCGGGTTCGCTCGGATCGCCGGCGCTTGAAAGCGGCAACCAGATCATCAGAGCAGCCAGGGCAATCATCACGGCGATTCCCGCAAGATATGTAGGGTGCGCGAAAATCTGAGTGCGGGTCCATGCCGGAGCGAATTGGAGTCCGGCCCAAAGCAGCCCCAGTACGGCTTCTCCCGCGATCAGTCCCGAAGCGGTGAGGACTCCGGAATTTTCTACGCGCGCCATCTGGGCCCCATTGAATCCGCGGCGCTTGGCCACCCAGTCTCCCAGCGAACGGAAAACTCCACCGAGGAAGATGGCGAATGTCGTCTCAAAGGGCAAGTACATGCCGACTGCTACCAGCATCGGGCTCTTTACCTGCATCATGATCATCGCGATGCCGAAGAAGATACCCACCACCACCAGCGGCCACGGCATATCGCCGCCGACAATCCCGATAGCCAAGGTGGCCATTAGCCCAGCTTGAGGCGCGGAAAGCTGACGGTCCCCAAATCCAATTCCGCCGGCTCTGATGTTAGCTTCATGCAGCAGCATCAGCGGCCAGTACATCACCAGGCTCGCCACCACCACCGCGATGAGCTCGGCAATCTGAATGGTGCGAGGGGTGCCACCCAGGATGTATCCCACCTTGAAGTCCTGCAACAGTTCGCCGGCGACCGACGCGGAAACGCAAACTACAGCCGCCACGCCCAACACCGCCGCTACACCAGAGATGCCGGAGACACCAAGTGAGACCATCAGCAGCGCGGCGATGATCAACGTCGAGAGCGTCAACCCGGAGACGGGATTATTGGACGACCCGATCATTCCCACCAGGCTCCCCGACACGGTGGCGAAGAAGAAGCCGACGATCAGCATCACCACCGCCGCCAGTATGGCCGGCCAAACCAGCCCCGAAATGCGAATGTAAAGGAAGCACATGAGCAGGAACATTAGGAAGATGAGACCGAAGACCGTTTTCGAACTCATGTAGCGCTCGGTGCGGGACAGCTTGGACTGCTCGTCCGCCGTCTGGCGCAGGTCGGAAAATGCTTTGCCCAATCCCGCCGTGAGGCTGGTTCGCATTTTGTATAGCGTATAGGCCGCTCCGACCAGCATGCCGCCGACCGCGATCGGTCGCACGATGAACCGCCACACCGCCACGGACATCGCCGCCCAATTTTCGGGTGTATCGACGGGAAGGAACTGCTTGATTTGCGGTCCCAGGAAAAATATCAGCAGTGGGACCATCACGCCCCAGGCCAGGACACCGCCTGCGAACTGGATTGACGCCAACCGCAAGCCGATGATGTATCCGACTCCGATATACGCTGGGCTCACGCTGGGAGCCGCGAAGGTACTCGCGCCTCCGGTCGCCAGCACGTTCGTATTTCCCGCCGCGCCCAGACGAACTTGGCTGCGGCCAAGGTTGCCGATAGCAAAGTGAAAATCTTTGTCGGCGGCAAACAGTCCGAAGCGCCCCAGCATATACACCAGACCGCCGACGCCCATATTCCAGAAGAGATATTTCGCCGCTTCCGCGCCCCGTTGACCGGCTTTATGAATTTCCGACGCTGCCACTGATTCGGGGAAAGGTAATTCCGGGTCCTCCACCATCACTCTTCGCACCAAAGAAATGAAGAGCACGCCGAGGATGCTTCCAACCATAATCAACGCGGTGGACTTCCAGTACGCATCAGCCGGACGAAACGAAGGCCACGCCTTGGCAATCAGAAAAGCCGGAATGGTGAAGATCGCGCCCGCCGCGATGCCTTCTCCGATCGAACCTGCAGTTCGGGCGATGTTTTCTTCCAGGAGCGATCCCTTCCAGGCCCGCATCGCCGCCATGGCAATCACGGCTGCGGGATAGGTTGCTGCGATGGTGATTCCGGCCCGCAGTCCGAGGTAGGCATTGGCTGCACCCAGAACGATGGTCATCGCGAGTCCCAGCAGAATCGCGCGCCAGGTGAACTCGCGCATCTCCATATTTTCTGGGACGTACGGTTTGAATTTCTTCTCGTTCTGACTGGCAGTCACTGGGCCTTTTGTACTCATTCGAGGATCCTCGGAAGTGTAATCGCGGCTGGCGGTTAGATAATAAAGACCTTAGACGTTCAGATCTTAGGCGATAAACAAGACGGCGCACGTTAACACGTGGGTTCCTTGTTTTACAAGGGCCTCGTCCGCGCTCCCCGCTGAGAGGAAAAACTTTGCAGTCATGATGGGCGGCTCCAGACGCGTCAGATGCCGCTCTGGCGGCCAAGTCTGCTATTATAGCGCGCGGTTGTTTCACCCGGCTCCACTGAGGTTGACTCCTATGTTTCCCACGCTATTTGAATGTAAAGACTGTGGCGGTTTCCATGGCTACCGCTCACGTCCCAAGAATCTTAAGGAGAAGTTCCTGTTGCCCTTGCTGTTCCTGCGCCCGGTGCGCTGCGGTGATTGTTTCAAGAGGTCCTACCAATCAGCATTCGTGAGAGTTCGCCCACGGCGGGAATCCAAAAAGGTACAGGATGTACCTGCCTGAGCGTTGAGTCGTTGCTTGAGAGATTGTAGCCCGCTATACTGAGAGCGAGGTTTGCCGGTTGCGTCCTTTGCGTTACCGGGCGAACGCGGGAGGCTCGTCTTCAGCAGTAGTGAGGACCCAATCCGGGCTACCGGGACCCCGGTTTTGACGCGGGACAGTTCGCTAGTGTCAATGCTGGTCTCGTCAGTGAGCGGTGTTGCTGAAAGTCTCTTCGCTACTCTCTTCCCGTCTGATTGTCGTCTCTGCGGTGCCCCCCTGGCCAAGATTTCCCGTCTGCCGGTTTGCCGGCCTTGTCTTTCCGAAATCCGCCCCATCACGGGCGGCGTTTGCTCGGTTTGTGGGGAACGGGTCTTCAGTCCGTATGCTGCCAGCGCGGGCGAGACTGGCTGCGGTTTGTGCCGACGGCTGGAGCCGCCGTTTGTCAGAGCAGTAGCCTACAGCCGCGAAATCCTGCGGGTTGACGATGTGTTCACCACCGGCACCACAGTCTCGGAATGCGCACGCGTTTTGCGACGAGCGGGCGCATCCAAAGTATTTGTCGCTGCGGTAGCTCGCACGCTGAAGGCCGATGCGCAGGGAATCGATATGGCGCACAGTTTTGCTGAGGACGAGCGAACCGTGGCGGCGACAGGATAGGCTCGGCGGGGACGAATCGCGCGGCGAGTGAATTGTATGTCGGGGAAGTGGAACAATTCGATGAACGGCTCCATGCTCAGAAGCCACGGGCCCACTCCGGCGGCGGTGGGGATGCACCGGGAAGGAACGCATCGCGAAGGCAACGGTCACGCTTTGCACGCGCCCGTGCTGGTGCTGAACGCGTCGTACGAGCCCATCAATGTTTGTGCCGCCCGGCGCGCGATCGTGCTGGTTCTAAAGGGCGTGGCTATGACCGAGGAAGAAAACGGACACTTCCTTCACGCTGCCCGACTGGCGATCCGCGTGCCCTCGGTGATTCGGCTGCTGGAGTACCGCCGCATTCCTCACCAGACGCGAGCTCTCTCGCGCAAGAACATCCTGCTGCGCGATCGCAACACCTGCCAATACTGCGCGGAGGTTCTGCCTTCGAGTGAGTTGACTCTGGACCACGTTGTGCCGCGTTCGCGAGGTGGAGCTTCCACCTGGGAAAATCTCGTGGCCTGCTGCCATTCCTGCAATCGGCAAAAGGGCAATCAGTTTCCGGTGGAGGCGGATATGAAGCTGATGCGCGAGCCGCGAGCCTTCAACTTGCACACCAGCCGCCACATCATGCGTCTGATGGGACGTTCGGATGACAAGTGGCGCAAGTACCTCTTTTACTAGTTTCGAGTTTCCGGTTTCTAGTTTCTAGAAACCGGAAACCAGAAACTTACTTTGGCGGCGGCTGGGTTTGGTCTTTCTGCCCAGGCGCCTTCTGCACTTCCTGGCCCTCGTACGTGATCTTCACATTCGATCCGAACCGCTTGTATTCGCTGTACTTCACGATTTCGCGGATATGGACGTCGCCGCTTGAGAAATGCAGTGTGTCGTCTGCCTTGGTATAGGTGGGGAACCAATACTTGCCGTCGATTTGCTCGCGCCAGGTCGTGAACTTCGGGAAAAGATTCTCCTGGCCGCGTTTTTTCCTGCCAATATCAGGAACCGCCTTGCCGTAAGTCTTCACGATCTGGAAATCGTGATCATCGACCCAGATTCGTCCCTGAAAATAGCGCTTTTTGCCTACAATCTCTTTGGGCGCAAGATCGAACACATAGCAATGCAGCTCGTCCTGTTGTTGCTGGCCCACGTAAAGAATCTGATATTCAGGAATTTCGTCGCTGGTAAGCACGAAGGGCAGCCGGTGCCGTATGTCGTCAACGTCTTCCGGCGACATCGAGATCAGGGCCAAAGAAGACTGAGGCGCGAAAACCACGTTCTCCAGGCGCTTTCCCTGGTCATCAAAAAGCACGTCGAAAATTTCGTGATACTCGCCGTTGTCATCGGGCGTGATTACCCGGACGTCCTGCCGGTAGGTGTACTGGTCGCGGGCGCCCTGGAATTCTTTCTCTTTCGCGGCGAAATGCCGAATAATTTCGTCGGTCGTCACTCCCTTGGGCGCGGAGGGATCGAGAGGTCCTTCCTGAGCGAGAACGTGCGGCGATGATAGCCAAACAAAAGCAGAGACAAACAGGGCGGCTGACGCCACTTTAAAACGCAGCATCGATCTCATAGGGATAGTGTAGCTAAACCTGAGAGGGAAAGCTCCACGCATGACCGCGGCTCCTCCCGTGCCCGCCCCTCTCCGCTCAGAGGGCCGAACACAGGAGAGCTGCAGTTTTCTTCTCTTGTTTAGATGCCAAGAGCAGCGCCGAGTTGCCGAGAAACTTCGATTGTGGCCCTGGGTGGGTGCGGCATTCGGTTCCGTGCTCCTCCTGCACGAGCGGAGCGCTCGCGCCTACATTGATTCTCGGCGGCTGTAGCCTCGGGCCGACAAATGCGCTCCGGTCAGCATCAACAATCCGGAGAGGAAGGCCCAGAACATCAGGCTCACCGACAGCGCAAACGGACCGTAGACTTCCTGGAAATTCAACCGCGGCAGGGCCAGGATGTAGGCGTACTTCAAGGCTTCTGACATCAGTCCCATAATCACGGCGGTCGAGAGCACCGCCCGCGCAGGGACTTTGCCGTTGGGCAATATCCAGTAGATAAGAAAGAAAATCGCAATGCTGGCGGAGACGGCGAATGCCTTCATCATCAGAAATCCGCCCAGCCGGACTACAAACGGCCCGTGGCTGCGCAACGAATTTTTGAGCAATCCGATATTTCCAGCAGTCAATGCCACCGAAAGCAGGGCAAGCACTCCGCAAGTAAACGCCAGCGCCAGCGAGATAAGCTGATTTCCAAAATAAGAGCGGTTGTTGGGGAATCGCCAGATGCGATTCAGCGCCACCTCGAGGGGCATGAAGATTCCGGTTGAGGTAAACAGAAGAATGATGAGTGACGCCACCTGCGCGCGATTGCGAGCCTCGACTAGAGCATTGAGATTGCGGATCACGAAGTCCTGCCCGGCCGGCAGAAAATCGCGCAGCAGCTGGACCACCACGTCATACATGACCGGGGAATGAAATACGCGCCGGATGACGGTCATGAGCAAGAGCACAAATGGAAAAAACGACAGGATCGCATTGGCCGCCACGGAAAAGGCAAACGTATGTACCTCCGTGCGTAACAGGTATTTCACGGTGGAACTGGCCAAGCCTGGGTAGGGGTTCTCGGGCTGCGCAGAAGCCTTGGAACGGATTGCCGGAGGCGGCGGGTTCGCCGACTTTGACTGCTGGTCATCAAGCATTTTCCCCAATCCTATCAGAGAGTTGCAATTCATCCGATGGCACGGAAGGCGGTTGGGTTGGCCGCCGTCTGGGGCAGCGCTCCATCCTTGGCTAAATCCAGTGGTTAATCGTTTTACTCTCTAGATTTCTTTACTTGCCAGGAATGAAGTTCCTGAATATTATCTTTTGCTCGCTGCTTCTAATTTGGGCAACGAGCATGTCGTTGGGGTAGGCGATTCGTGTCTTGCAGTCATAAATCTCGCCAGCAAGATGGCTCCCCCAAGTTTGTTTCGTGGTTTCGGCCACGGCCCGAACTTATGGGGCTTTTCTTGTGGGCGTGATTTGCAGGGCCACGGGGCGGCTGTGCTTTCGTTTCCTTTGAAGGGGGTTAGTAGAGGAGTACGAGCTTCACGGAGGACGCGAAAGTTAAATCACAGAGTAGAAAGCGAAAGGAGTTCTTTGTGAGAGAGAAGGGCACAGTAAAGTGGTTCAATGGGGCCAAGGGATACGGTTTCATCCAGCGCTCTACCGGGGAGGACGTTTTCGTTCATTTCTCCGCCATCCAGGAGAACGGCTACCGCACATTGAACGAAGGCGAGACGGTGGAATTCGATCTGCTAAAAGGGCCGAAGGGCTTTCAGGCAGGTAATGTGGTCCGGGTGCAATAAACGGTCCCAGGTTCAACCACTGCGAGCCCTCTCAGCTTCCCCTGGGAGGGTTTCTTATTGGCGCTGATTTCCTGATTCTGCTGGATTTCGACGCTATTGAACTTCGACCGACACCAGATCACCATCGGCTTTTCCGCCGGCTTTATAGTTTGCAACTACCGCGCGGTCCGTCCAATCGCAGGAGAACTCGTCCGCTCCGACCAGGAGGAGTGATTTGTAGTTGTCGGTGCGCAATCTCATGGTCCGAGAGTTTGTTCGGACCGTTAAAATCGCCGCCGGAGCCTGACTGCAGTCCACTTTCGTCAGCTTCCCTCTGACGAATTGCACTTTGCGCCGGTCCGGCACGGGTTCCGATGGGACCGCTTCGTTTTGCGCTGCACTCGCATCGTCGGCATCGCTGTCCGTCGCAGTCCGCGGTGCGGTTTGTGCCGGATTCGCTGGGCCTGCCTGCGATGGGCTCTGCTGAGGCAATACGCCATACTTCTTTAAGGTGGGAAGATCTTCCAGATTTTTCCGCGCGGTTTGCGCGATGTGGGGGGTGGAGCTGTCCTTGAGGCGCTCGAGCAGAGGGGTTGCGTCATCCCACTTCTTTCCGGCGAGATCAATCTGCGCCAGGTTGAGAACATACTGCTCGTTGCGCGGACTGAGTTGGATTGCCACCTTGATCGCCTCGGTCGCAGAATGAACTCCGCCGCCCTGCAGTCGTGCCAGCGCCAGCATATTGTGGGCCTCGGCAAGGTCTGGTTCTTTGTCGACCACGAACACCAGATCCTGAATCATGTTGGAGACGCCCTCGATCGGCTTTTGGCCTAACTGCGCGGCGCGAAATTTCACCAGCGCCAGATAGTAGTGGGTCCAGGTATCTTTGCCGTCGAGTTCCCGGGCCCTCGCCAGTTCCTCGTCGGCCTGGTCGAATTCTTTTTTCTCCATGCGCACCCAGGCCAGTGCGCGGTGCGCCATCACGTTGTCGGTCTTTGGATCGGCGATGATGGTCGCAAGAGTTTTCTCACCCTGATCGCGATGCTCCGGCAGGCGCACCGACATTTCCGCTACCAGCGCTTGCGCCTGCGCGTCCCCAACATCCTGGACGCTGCCGGCAACATCGAGCGGTCCGAGCGGCGGGAACTGGCTTAACTGACCGCCTGAACTGGTCGCACCCGGCTTCGGTTGTGCTGCGGCCAACGGCGGGAACTGGTGAAAGTAATCCTTTACCCCCTCCTCGAATTGCGCCCCGCTCACCCCAAAAGCCTGCTGGATAGCTTGCTCGACCGGGACTTTCCGTATCTGCACCAGTCCGAAGTAGGCTCCGGCGTCGGATAACTTGTTCTGGTGCAGCAGGTAGTGCATCACAATCCACGACTGCGCATAGAATATGGGCGGGTAGCCCGCGGCACCCGGATGCATCGTGAACAACTCCGGCATGGGCAGCCACGGTCGGTTCAACAATTCCGTAAACGATTGGGGCGGTCTAGCAGCCGCTGGGGATTGGCTGGGCAGCGCATGGCTCCAGGGCAGACTCTGGGTCGGGTCGCCGCCCGCCTGTGCTTGATTGTCACCCAGGCGCAGGCTGGAGAAATACTGGGCAAAGCCTTCGTCGAACCATTCCTGCGTTGGGGGATAGTTGAAATTCAGAAGCAGACGCGCAAGATCATGCGAGATCGCCCGCCAACTATCTTCAGCCGCGAGATCGAGGACGATGTAGTTGCGGTCGTCTCCGGGCAGAAAGAATCCCGGTGCGGAAATGGGTTGGCCCTGCCGCAGCGGCGCCACGCGGATGTATTCCTCGTCCGACTGCAGGGCGATGACATCGAGTGGTTCTGGCAACTGAAGTTTGGCTTTCAGGAAAAGCTGCGAAAAGATGTCCCGCATCTGTTCCAGTCGCAAGCTGATTTCGCGACCTTTCTTTTCATTCGCGTCGGTGAGGACAGAGAAGTGGGCAGAGCTTACCCGGATCCACTTGGGTTCGGAGTTGCGGGTGGACCCGACCGAAGAGGCCGCAACCGAGAACAACAGCACCGCGAGAAACAGACATCGCGCGAGAAGGCGAATACGAGGCATGTTCGATCAGACTGAGAAAGACGTCAGATGCCAAGATGCTACCACGCTGCCGGGGGCTCACCACCTTCGCCCCTACGTGGTTCGTGGCGCTTCGCCCGAGAGCCTCTTGGCGGCCCACTCGGCACTCTCCGCCACAACTGCATCTTCGTCGGCTTTGAGTTTTTCCAACAACGGCCCAAATCGCCGTTCGCCGCTGTTGCCCATCGCGATCACTGCATTTCGCCGCAGGCCGCTTCGCTTGGCCCGTCGCACCGCGGATCCGCGAAATTTTTCCCGAAACTCTTCAGCGGTCATCCCCGCCAGCCATTCCAGCGCGGGATTGACGAGCCCTTCCCGCGGCTGAAATTCCGCCACCTCGGTAGCCGGAGCTTTGCGGTTCCAGGGACACACATCCTGGCAGATGTCGCAGCCAAAAACCTCGTGCCCCATACCCTCGCGCATAGCTTCGGCGATCATGCCACGCATTTCGATGGTCAGATACGAGATGCAGCGGTTCGAATCCAGTTGATAAGGAGCGACCAGCGCGTCGGTGGGACAGGCGTCGATGCAGCGCGTGCAACTGCCACAGCGGTCGGGCGCAGGCAGGTCAGGTTCGAGTCCGAGCGAGGTCAGGATGACGCCCAAAAACAGCCACGATCCCATTTTCTGATTGAGGATGCAGGTGTTCTTCCCAATCCAGCCGACGCCCGCGTATTTGGCGTAGATGCGTTCGACGATCGGACCCGTGTCCACATAACAGCGGGTTTGCCATTCCGAGCCACCGACGATAGCGCGCAGTTTAGTCTCCACCACCCGCAGTCGGTTCAGCACCGCGTCATGATAATCCTGCTGTCCCCAAGCGTAGCGGGCAATCCATCCGCGCTGCGGATTGTGCGCCTGGATTGAGTAAGGCTGGGCGGTGTTGTAGTTGATGGCGCAGACGATCACGCTGCGAACCCAGGGCAGCGTGGAGCGCAGTGACGCGCGTTTGAGGGAGCCCGATTCATCGCGGGCCTCCATATATTTCATTTCTCCGGCGCGTCCGGCAGCAATCCATTCTCGAAAGCGATCCAGTTCGGCAAAGTCGTGGACCGGAGCGACCCCCGCCAGTTCAAACCCGGCTTCGCGGGCGGCCTGTTTGACGAGATCGGTAATGTGGGTGGACTGATTCAAGGCGATGGCGTCATTGCAACACTATCCTAGCCCGGGGTCGCTACTCCGAAGCAACTTTGTTGTGCTTGGCGCATCGTGATCAAGAGCTTTTTACCGCAAAGGTCGCAAGGGAAGGCGCAAAGGTCGCAAAGATTACAAGTGCTCCGCCGGGGATGGAAAGGGAGATGCGCTGAAGACCAACCACCAACGACCAACGACTAAATCCCCAGCTTCTTCACTTCTTCGTTGTAGTACTTGCGGTAAAGGATGTCCCACTCCTGGCTGCCTTCGAGGATCGTGCGTTTCTGGCTTTCGATCTTCAGCCGCGCAGTCTGGTCGATTTTGGCTTCCTGGTTGAGTAGGTCTTCGAGAATCTTGCGTATTTCCAGCCGAATCGTATTTCGATCTTCTACAAAATCCACCGCTTCGACTTCAGCCAGCGCATCCGCGACCACGTGCGCCACCTTGTTGACCTTGTCCCGGCTGATTCTCACAGCACCGCCTTATATTTGCGGGTCAGTTCGCTTTTTACTTTGCGAAACATCTCCTGATAGTTCGCGCCGGTCCGCTGCATCTCTTCGGAATAGGCTTCCAGAATGACACGCACTTCGTCGTTGATACGGTCCTCGAGGGACAGCTCCTCGAGCATGGCGGCGTGCACCTTCTCAGTGACCGCAGGCACGGTCTTGGTTTCGATATGCCCGCCAGCAATCAGCTTTTTGGTGACTTCGCGGGCCAGATAGCCCACATACTCTTTGGAAAGAAGCATAGCGCGGATCGATTGTCGTTGGTGAAGCATGTAGTGTAGCACAGGGCTTAGTCGTTGGTCGTCGGTCCAGTCTCGACCGTGATTCCTGCCGAGGATTCGCGGCAAAGCCAACGACCAACGACCAACGACAAACGACCAAAATCAGGCATACAATGCAAAAATAAATGTCTTCCGCACCCGACAACTTGGCTGGCCTCAAAGACGACATGATCGCCTTCATCGAAGGCCACGGCATGCGCCGCTTTCACGGCTACGTGGATTATGAAGAAGTGCAAAGCGTAGTGTGGAAGACCGAAGACAATCCCGACAGCTGGAAGGACTTCGTGGAATTGGCGAAGGCAGCGGCAGCCCCATTTCTCACGATGGACTCGTGGGCGCTGCAGGGGGAAGAGCTCGACCAGATGATCGAGCGACTGGGTCACGCCGAGTTCACCAACGATGAAGACGTAGACGAGGCGCGCTGGCTGCGGACCTACATCGGCAAGACCGGATTCGTCCAGCTCGGCTTCGCCCATCAGGGCATCATGATGGTCTACGAAGCGTCCACCGATTGGTACGACCACTACCAGCGCCTGTTGGAACTATCCGAAGACTTTGGCGGTATCCCTATCGACGAACCCGACCAGGATGAAGAAACCTAGTTCGCTATATAAATGGAGGACGGGCGGTCCCGCCCGTCAGGCCGGGCGAAGCGCGGCACCTCACATCGCTATAATCAATCTCCAGAACTCTTCTCCTCATGCGCTGGGATTTAAAAACCGCCGACTCGGCTGCTGTTGAGCGTCTCGCGGCGAAATTAATCTCGCAACCATCCCTTTGCCTGAAAAATCCAGAGATCGCCTCGACGCTCGCTCGCTTGCTGGTCATGCGTGGCATAAGCGAGGTCGAAGCTGCCGCACATTTCCTGGCCCCCGCACTTTCTCACTTGCATTCGCCTTATTTAATGTCCGGCATGAAGACGGCCGTCGACCGAATCGAAGCCGCGATCGAGAACAAAGAAGCGATCCTTATCTACGGTGACTATGACGTCGATGGTACCACCGCGATTGTTGTCCTCAAGACCGCGATTGAGTTGTGCGGCGGCAGGGCTGAATTTCACGTTCCGCACCGCATTCGCGACGGCTACGACATGCGCGATGACGTGATTGAGCAGTCCGCCGACGCGGGGATCAAGCTCATCATCAGCGTGGATATGGGCATCCGCGCCTTTGCTCCGGCTCAGACTGCGCGCCGGCTGGGCGTGGACTTGATCGTCACCGACCATCATCTCCCCGGCCCACAGGGTATCCCGGATGCGCTGGCTGTGCTCAATCCTAATCAGGCGGGCTGTGAGTATCCGTGCAAGGCTTTATGTGGCGCGGGCGTCGCGTTCAAGGTGGCCCAGGGCCTGATCGAGCAGCGCATCCCAGAAGGCGACCACCGGACCCTCCTGTTGAAGTCGTTCATGAAAGTGGTGGCGATCGCCACCATCGCCGACGCCGTGCCGCTTACCGGAGAAAACCGGGTCTTTGCCAAGTTGGGATTGGAAGGCTTGCGCGCACCCGTCAATCCTGGATTGAGAGCGCTGCTCGATGTTGCGCAACTCGGCCATGGCCGAACCCTCACGTCCGGGGAAGTGGCATTCCGCGTTGCACCGCGCATCAATGCCGCGGGCCGCATGGATGTGGCCCGCGACGTCATCGAACTCTTCAGCGTCAAAGATCCGGCGCGAGCCCGTGAGATTGCCAACAAGCTCGATCAGCTCAATGGCAACCGGCAAGAGGAAGAGCGCCGAATCCTGCAATCCATCACATCGAATTTCGAACAACAGCCGGCGCTGCGGGAAGCTTTCTGTATCGTGATCGACGGCGAGGGCTGGCACCGCGGTGTGATTGGTATCACTGCCACTCGGGTTGTGGAGCGCTACGGACGCCCTGCGCTGGTGATTTCGCGGAATGGCGAGGAGGCCCATGGCTCGGGTCGCTCCATCCGCCCGTTTCACTTGCTGAACGCGCTCGAATCTTGCGCGGGCCTGTTCACGCGCTACGGCGGACACGCCCACGCTGTCGGCTTCT
>Ga0207116_10130_pt1 | contig 21471 bp, 24 predicted proteins | sample Alteio_BWMinHeat_44_FD_153550 | JGI IMG/M metagenome (GOLD analysis project Ga0207116, IMG submission 153550) | Enriched cells from forest soil in Barre Woods Harvard Forest LTER site, Petersham, Massachusetts, United States -... | ecosystem: Environmental > Terrestrial > Soil > Temperate forest >... | reverse complement strand
ACCGGTAGCATCAGCCCTGCGGCTGGAACCGAGCCCGCCCTATCTAATCGTGAAGGCCAGACTCAATGATCTTCCGGTCAACTTGATGGTTGACGCCGGTTGTGAGGGCATCGTGTTGTTTGCCAATCGTCTTCCTGAGGGACTAAGGGGATGGTATCTCCCATCATCCCGGGCGTTAATCGTGTCAGGAGAATCGCCGTTAACACAAATGATTTCGGGAACGCTGCGGATCGGAACTTTGCCAGACCACGAGGTGACATTCCGTGTCATTGCAACCGGGCGCAACGATATGGGCTACGACGGCATTGTGGGAATGCGTGCGCTGCAGGCTTCGCGCATCCAGGCTGATGCGAATGCCGTGTTGTTGCAGTCGTGCCGTGTAGTCCAGCGAAGCATATTGCACACCACGGTCGGAATGGTGTACCAAGCCAGGCCGTGGCCGACGTTGCCTCAGCGCCCGGCGCAAGGCCTCCAGCACTAGCGCTGCTTCCAAGCTGCGCTGCAGGGCCCAGCCGATGCAGCGTCGTGAAAAGGCATCCAGCAGAACCGCCAAGTACACGAACTCCACTTGCAAGCGGATGTAGGTGATGTCGGCGACCCAAAGCTGATTGATGCGCGTCAGCACCATATCCTTGGCTAGGTTGGGATAGATCCGCAGCCCGTGCTTGCAGTCGGTGGTCAGAATGAACTTTCGCCGTCGCAAACACAGCAAGTTATCGGCTCGCATCAGCCGCAGCACGCGCTTATGGTTTACTTCCCAGCCCCGCTTTCGGAGTTCAACATGCACGCGACGATAGCCGTACGCCGGCCACTGCAGCGCGATGCGTTGAATGTGACTGCGTAAATCCATGTCGCCTTCGTTGCGTTGCGGTCGCCGCAGGAAACGGTAGTATCCCGCTCGGCTCCCTCCCGCTGCCTGACAGAGCCCGTTCACCGCTGCCTCCGCTTCGGCCGCTTTCCGGATTTGCTCATAGAGCCGGCGTTGCCATTGGCGGCGGCTGGCAGGGGTTGTTCCTTGAAACATCGCAAGGCTTTTTTTAAAAAATCGAGTTCCATCGTCTGCTGTCCGATCTTGCGTTCCAGCTCGGCAATCCGCTCGGCATCCAGTCTCGGCTGCGGCCGAGCACCCTTGCCAGGAAACGCCAGTGAGCCTTGCGTTCGCGCCGCTGCCGATAGGGCTTGCGCCGCCGTTGCCTTCGCCATAGCCCGGCTTCCCGCAGCCAGCGCCGCAACGTCTCGGCATGCACCTCCAGCCCATCGTCGCTGGCCAAATGCTCGGCCGCCAGCGTGGCCCCGAAGTCTTCATAGCGGACCTTCACCCGCTCCAGCACCGCTGCTCGCATCTTTGCCGGATAGGCCCGGTTCGATTCCCGGCCGCAGTTGCCATGCTGCAACGCTTTCGCTCCTCCCCCGCGATACCGCGCCCACAGACGCTTGGCCTGCCGATAACTCAACTCCAGCAACTCGCTGGCTTCCCGCAGCCGCAAGTTGCCCGCTTTCACCCGCCCCATCACCTCTGCCCGACTCAGCTCTTTCCCGCTCAATCCCGTTCTCCCCAATCTGTGTTCCTCCTGTCGGAGGCACTCTACATGGGGACAGTTCTATTGTGGTTTCTAGGGGACACTTTCAATGTGGTTCAACATGAAAGCCATGGAGTTGGCGGTATTTCAACAGGGTCAGATCAGCCCGCCCACGGCTTGCCCTCGAAGTCGCGGACCAGCGTCGGCCTTACCATCCAGCACGTGTAGCAGGACTTCTGGTCAAGAGCACCCCACTCACGACCATGCCCCAGACCAGGCCGATGGTGGGCGAGACGAAGCGCGAATAGACGCCGTCCGGTGCCCAGAATCCGCCGCTCAGCCAGGTGGTGCCGCCTAGCAAAACGAGCACGACAGCAGCGACCCCACCCGCGAAGAGCGCGTTCGAGATCAGCCGGGCCCGCCAGAGCCCGAACGCCGCGGCCATGATAAGCATCGCGCGCGGGAACGAAGTCAACACGAAGCCTGCCCATACGAAGTCATTCAGGCCCGATGTGAGCATGTGATTTCCCGAGCTGGCGATCGAGTACGCCAGGGCTGCGACCACCGCGATGAGCAAGATGAAAAGCGCTCCGAGGGCGGCACTGGAGGCGGTCGCCGCCGCGCCCCAACCGTCTTGTCCCGCATCTGCCAGGGTGGTCCTGAGCGCCCCCGCGAACCACATGAGATTGAGGACAGCCAAGCCGTAAAACACGGCCGCGATCAGAATCCGCATGCGATCGCCGTCGTAGAAGGCTGCCAGTGCGTCGGCTGATGCGCCGACCTGCGGCTGATGGCCGTAGACGATGTACGCGACTATGAAGCAGAGGACGGACTGGATGCCGGCTGTCCGCCACAAGCGTTCCCAGAACGCCGGGGTTGCGTAGACGTTGGCGGAGGAGGTCGTGCCTGTGGATGCGCTCATGAGGATCTCCTCTCGAAAGTTTCAGACAAGGCGGTAGTACGCTATCGTTGGGCCGATTGGGCTGAAATCTTAGATCCAGAGCCATGGCAAGTCAATGAGAGCGCGAGGCGGGCTTGGGTGGAACAGTGCAGGTCGTGAGTCTCATTGCCTCATTTCGACAGTTGTTGGGAGTCCGTCGACCAATTCCCGAGTTCGCCCGTAGTTTGACGGAAAGCATTGGACGAGAGCACAATTATGGCCTCGGAAAATCGCCCGCGTCACCCGGCTTCCGAGTGCAACCCCACCCTGTTAGGCCCTCGGCTATCTAAAGCATCTCAATGTCCACCTCGCACCCACGCTTCACGACCCAAATCGACGGCTCTCCAGAAATCATTTTCGACCTGATACTCGCGGAGCTGAAACGTTACCTGGAAGCGCCGCCAAAGCAGGTCGATTTGTAAAAGTTTCTTAGAACGAACAATTCCAAAGAGAGGAGTAAATGCTATGCCCACTATCAGCACAAAAGACGGTACGCAGATTTACTACAAGGACTGGGGAAAGGGCCAGCCCATCGTGTTCAGTCACGGGTGGCCGCTCTCAGCGGACGATTGGGACACACAGATGCTGTTCTTCGGCCAACGTGGCTATCGCGTGATTGCTCACGACCGACGGGGTCACGGGCGTTCCAGCCAGACCTGGGACGGCCATGACATGGATCATTACGCCGACGACCTGGCGGCGCTGACCGCACATCTCGACCTCAAAGATGCGATTCATGTCGGCCACTCGACCGGGGGCGGCGAAGTGGTGCATTACCTGGCTCGCCACGGTGAAAGCCGGGTGGCAAAAGCAGCAATTATCAGTGCGGTGCCGCCCCTGATGCTGAAGACGGCGGCCAATCCGACCGGCCAGCCCAAGGAGGTGTTTGACGGATTGCAGGCGCAACTCGCCGCCAACCGAGCCCAGTTCTATTACGATGTGCCCGCTGGACCGTTCTATGGTTACAACCGGCCCGGTGCGAAACCCTCTCAGGCGGTGATCTGGAATTGGTGGCGCCAGGGCATGATGGGAGGCACCAAGGCGCACTATGACGGCATCGTCGCCTTCTCGCAGACGGACTTCACCGAAGACCTGAAGAAGATCACTGTGCCCGTGCTGGTGATGCATAGTGAAGACGATCAGATCGTTCCGTACGTCGCCGCCGGACCGTTGTCGGCAAAGTTGCTGCGGAACAGTACGTTCAAAAGCTACAAGAACTTTCCGCACGGTATGCCCACCACCGAGGCCGAAACGATTAACGCCGACCTGCTGGCATTCCTCAAGAAAAGTAAGCAAGCCGCCGCATAGGACGAATCCGGCCTTCACTCTGACGTGGAGGCCGGATTTTCTAACTCCCTCTGCACAACAGTGCTGAGAGAAAAAAACGGCGGAGAAAACAATGAGTGCACTCCCCGACACCTCATCTAAAGGGTGAGCGACTCGCTTAAGTTCCCGAAAGCAACGCGATCTCAACCCATCTGCCGCATAAACGGTATCGCGTTCACTGCTTGGCCGTATCTCCCTGGCTGGGTATCGATACGTCTTGTCAGACTTCGCCTTTCGATAAATCCGCCGCCGCAGTTCTTGCAGACTGATGGGTGCCTTTGTCATCTCACCCCTGCCTCCCCTTGGCGCACGGAATACTCACCGGTCCGGGCCCTTCCCTCCGGGCACGTTTTGCTGCGCGCCCATCGACAGTATTGCGACCCGATCCGTCACCCTGTTGCCTGCTCCTGCATTTCCCACTCACGGTTATAGCAGTCGCCTCTTCGGCGGTATTTCTCCGCCGGGCAGCGAGGGTTTCTCCAGTTGACACATCCTCCTTCTCACCATGTCGCCGCTGATACCCCGCCGGTGAGAGCCCCCGCATCGGACTCATTTCGGCCAGCTCTTGTTGCTTTCGCGCGTTTTCGACCGTCTCAGCCACCGGATTCGATGTAACGAGGCTACATCCGCGTTCACTGTGCGTTGCAACCTGGTAAGTTGCGCATACTCCTTTCTGAGCATGTTGTCGGAGGGCTCCGTCGTCTTGCTTTCGCGCCACGACACCTCCCTAGCTACAAGGCCTTGAGTCTTTTGGCCTCGGTCGGATTTTCACCGACTGGTTAATGTGCCCTTATCTGGACACAGCGAAGACCCATTCGGGATGATCGAATGGCGCAGGTTTGCGAGAAAGCGGCATCGGCTGGAATGCCATGGACGAAGCCTATCAGCCATGCGAGCGAAAATGGGCGAACAGTTTAAAAAAGAGATTCGCCTTTACTTCGCCTCGGTGCTAGATTGATTTCCTGTGCCCCGATCTCGAAAAATCAACCTTGAGAAAGTGCTGGCATCGCTCAACACAACCTGCCCGAAGTGCGGATTCACGATCACGCCGGATCAGGTCAAGCGAGTGGATTTTGAACGGATGGAGTGTCCGAAAATGCGGTGAATGGGTTCAGCCCGGGGCGGGCTCCGAGTCACCTCACACGCCGGGAAAAGGCGGGTGAGATAATTCCGGCTGCGTCCGAATGCCATGATTGATTACCCGCTGCTCAAAACGATATCGCTTTGGGGCAAGTACATCGAAGTCCCCCGTAAACCCTCACAACTGGACTGCCGAGCTATTCGCCTTCCGCGTTCTGAACAGGCGAATTTCAACACATGTGAGGTTTAGTCACATCGGCTTAGCGAGGGAGGCTGTCCATGGTTTATGGAACGCAGGAACAGAGCTGGAGGCAGCGCAAATAAGTTTACTTCTGATTTCTTGCAACCGATCTTGTCTATGCTGGTATTCGGCCCTGGCCTCGCGGTTGGACTGCGTTCCTTGTCTCCAATAGTGGAAGTCGGCGGAATAGAGGAAGTTCATTTCTCGCTTCAAGGCAACCATCTCGGTTTCGTTCATGCCTCGCCCTCCAACCTATCGGCGATCCGGCCTAAACTTTCAGGGACACCCCTTGGGTGATCCAATCCGCTGAAGGATGGTCGACTTTCGCGCATTGTGACAACGGAGAGTGGCTGTGTGGCTGAAAAAGCTTGAAGTCGGCTTTCCGACCTGGCAGGCAGTAGGGAGACTTGTCGGAGGTACATCCGCCGCAGACTGGACGCCTTGGAGATCAGTGGCTGAGCAATGGATTACTGAATGACAATCTTTGCGGCCGCGGTCTCCACTGAAAAGATGCGCTCACCCTTGTCTCGGTACTGCTTCTCCTCGTCAAGGGTGACCCAGGCGAATGCGGGATTCCTGCAAGTGGTGCGACCACAAATCACACAGCTGCTCGGGGAACCAACTGGCAAATATGGTTGGGTGGAATCGTCTTTATCTCTTTCGCTCGGCATCCCGCAGCGTTCATTCTCTAACTTGGTGTGCGGAGGCTGGCATAATTAGTGCGACTGGACGGCGTACCTGCGCATCTCATTTCAAATGCGCAGCTCGAGGTTCTCAAATCTTCTCTGTCTTCTCATTGCCCTCGTTGGTGCCACGCCGGGTCCAGCGTTTTCGCAGCAATCACCACTTCCTGATGCGCCTCAACCACAGAATCAGGCCAGGCAGGCGGCCCGATCGGACCCGGAGCAGAACAGCGAAGGGAATAAGGTCAGCAAGAATCACATATTCTGGGTTATTCCAAACTACCGGGCCGACGAGAGCCAGGCGGAGTTTAAGCCTCTGACACCACGAGCTAAGTTTAAGGTCGCCGTGGACGATTCGTTCGATCCCTCTGCCTTCCTCGTTGCCGGGTTCTTTGCAGGCATCTCGATGGGACAAAAACAGTATCCGCATTTCGGGCAGGGGGCAGAAGGGTTTGGCAAGTACTATGGAGGAGCGTTTGCCGACCAAGCGATTGGCAATTTTATGACTGAGGCATTGTTCCCCGTCGCTCTCCGGCAAGATCCCCGTTACTTCACCAAGGGAAAAGGTGGCTTCTGGAAACGAACCGGGTATGCGATTAGTCGCGAGGTCGTCACCCGTGGCGACAATGGTCATAATGAGTTCAATACATCAGAGCTGGCTGGAAACGCCGTCGCCGCCGGTATTTCTAACCTCTACTATCCCGCTCAAGACCGCTCCTTCAGTAACACAGCCGACAAGTGGGGACAACAGATTGGCCTTGATACCTTGTTTAATGTGATGAAGGAGTTCTGGCCCGACACCCGACACAAGCTCTTCGGACAATAGGCCGCACGCTAGATGTGTCGTCTTTCGTGCTTTCACTGTCAGTGGATCTCTACGAGCACATTTCGTTTCTAGGCGACCTGAACCGGCAGATTGCAAGTTTGCCTGACGGCGCAAATGGATGAATATCCGTGCCGTGCAACTTTGAGCGTGGACTAAGTAGGGTTGATGTGAGTGCACTGACTTAGCGAGAGGGCCAATGCCATGCAGGAGCTCCAAGGCCCTCGGCTCCCGCGATCTCGGTTTCACCGAATCTCTTTTCAAGCATAATGGAATGACAACCTGCTTGCTCTGCGAGTGCTGAGACGACAGGTTTTGCATGGGTGACGACTACGACCTGTGTCCGCTCAGCCGCTCTGGCGATGAGGCGTGCAAGGGCAGCGAGCAAGTCTGGGTGCAGACTCGTCTCCGGCTCATTCAGCACCATGAGCGCGGGAGGCCTTGGCGTTAACAGTGCGGCAATCCAAAGCAGGTACCGCAATGTGCCGTCCGACAATTCCGCTGTGCTAAGCGGTCGCAACAACCCATGCTGGACCATGGTCAGGACAAACCTGCCCTCTATGTTCTCTACGGAAAGGCGGCTACCCGGAAAAGCGTCTTCGACCGCCGCGTCGAGCAGATCATCAGCCCCGATTTCGCGGATGGTCTGTATTGCCGCGGCAAGGTCCGCCCCATCGTTGCCGAGTATCGGTGTCCAAGTACCGACTTGGGGAGAGCGTACCGCTGCATCTGTATCTGTTCTGAAATGATCGTAGAAACGCCAGTCGCGAATCGACTCTCGCAATGTCAGCATTTCCGGCGCGTTTTTCGGATCGGAAACACTCGTCATCATACTGTCAAAGGCGGAGAGGCGATCCGTGACTAAATCCGACTTTCCGTTTTCGGTGAGAATGCGAACCAGAGGGCCGTGTCGATCCACCAGCGTGGTACTGGGACGAAGTATGGGTCCGTACCAGATACATTCACGCTTAATCTGAGGATCGAGGCTGAAAGCTGAGGAAGCGGGGGTCGGTAACCCTAGGTCGATGAGATAACCATATTCATCGCCCGCAAATCCCAATCGAAGGTTCACCGGCTGTGTTCGCCGGGTTCCTTGAACCGGGTGATCCCCTCTTCGCATTGAGGGCGAGATGGACTCCGGGCCAGCCCAGAGTGTTGATTGGAGACCTCCTTCGCGAGCGATGGACGAAACTACTCTGCCTTGGGCGGTATCAGCTAGAAGTCGGAGGGCACGATAGAGGCTGGATTTCCCGCTACCATTCGGGCCGGTAACGACATTAAGTCTTTGCAGAGGGATAACCAGATCGCGTAACGACCGATAGTTTGAAATGGCGAGGGCAGTAAGCATGGCTCAATGATGTCTTCGCACGGCAAGGACAAGTCATCGGACTAGACCGACTCCAATGTATCAAACACGGGATATCAAGAGGCATTGGCACGTCAAAATCACTCTGAGTGAACCTCGGTCGTGCTCAAATCCGTACCGTGCCGTGCGACCCCGCACCTCCCAAACGCCGGACCTGGCACCAACGCCGGACCCAAGGACTACATTTGGGTTTGTATGAGCCTGGCGCCGAGCCAGCTTTTCATTGGGAGCGATGTAGCCAGTGGTCAGCCAATGGCTAGCCAAACCGTAACCAATGAATCAGGCGGCTTTGGCTTTGGCTTAGGTAAAGGGGATGGCCAGCCAATGGCTAGCCATGAAGTCCGATCCCTGAACCAATAGCCACGCCGCCCGATGGATCCAATTCAACCTCTGTTGCTCGGGAGCTTTGCGTTGCGATTTACCGCGGCACAACTCCAACTTCGTTCTCCACCGTTCCTGGCCACGGCTTCATGAAATCACTCGCCCACACACCGCACTGTCGGCGCGCTTCACAGCGCCTCGCCGAAGTGTGTCTCCCTTACCCCCAGACATCTCCTTCCTCTCCCCGCCTAGCGATGAATCGGATGCGTTCATGCATGGCACTAAACTCGACGCAGTTTGAACGTGGGTTACTTCCTGGATTTACTCTCTACTTAGGGCCTGAGCGGCTCTGCCTTTTCGTGCCGCTGGCCAATCAGCCCCGCTTCATAAAGAAACCGGGTTCTCCTGGTTGACTTCTCAAACTGCCCGGCCGACGAAGTCGAAAAGATTGCTCGCACAGTTCCCGACTACGTAACCGTTCAGCCGCTCGGTTCAGTCCTGGCGCTTACTGACTTCACTGGCGCGTCGTTTGATCGTGACGCTATACACGCTATCAAGGAAACCGCTGTGTTCGACAAGCCCTTTGTTAAGAAGTCAGCCTTGATAGGAACAGAAGACCTCCCCGCCTCGTTCTACGACGAACTAAAAAGCTACTCCCGGGGGACACGACGATTTTCAAGACCCGGGACGCAGCTTTGACCTGGAGAAGAGCCTGAGACAAGCGAGAAGGCAAAAGGAGCGCTAATGCCGGTCCGCTGTTCAGAGTGCGATAAGCGGCCGGTCGATCCACCAGTTGCCACACCCGCATTTTCTCGGAGCGATTGTTCTGGACCAACGGGAAACGCCTTCACATGAGTAGTGATCCTAGAACTCCAAATGAAGCCGGAAGGACGGTACAAACACGGGACCGCGGTCCCGATTGTATCCAGGATTGACGATACGTTGCAGGCCAGGAGCCACATAGATGCCACGCCAAACGTGTGCGGTGTAATAGGTTTCGACAATGTTTTCGCGGCCATAGTTGAGCGCGCCGTCACCGATGAGGAAGCCGTACCCTCCATCAGCGAGGTAGTTCTGATGATCCTTCGAAATTGCGTTCGTGACGAAGGCCAAGCCCGCGCGGTCGTGTCGGCGATGCCAGATGGCGCCATTGGCACCTAAACCTCCGGCGAAGGTTTGATCGACCTCAGTGTAAGCAAAGGATTCGGTTTTCCCGTTGTCCCAGCCAAAACGGGCGAAGGCAATCAGGTTGCGTGCGAGATTTTGCTCCAGGTTGATGCCGAAGCCGTACTTGCGCGTGATGTGCCAGGGATGGTTGGTGATGTCTGGTGCTGAAACAAGACCTTTGTCGAACTGGGCTACGGCGTCGCGATAAATCCCCATGTTGGCGTAATTCGTGAAAGCCAAGACCCGGACTACACCTGGCTTTTTCGGGATCACGCCGTGACGTAATTCGTATTCGAAGTTTTCCGCGTGTACCTGCCACGGTCGCCACACCAAGTCAATTCCATTGGCGACCTTGGGCATCAACCCCTCGCCAAATCGAAGGCCCCAGTTGTGGTCTTCGTAATCGGCCGTGAAGCCGACCGTGTAACCGCGCGTGTCGGCGGCGTAGTCATAGGCGCCGTTGTTGTCGATTGTCCAGTTGGTGAACTGGAAATGAGTATCCGAGCCCACTGAGTTCTGGTCGAAAAAATCCACCATGCTGAACTTGCCAAAGCGGATTTCCAAGCGCCTGCGCGGGAGTTCCTCAAACAGCGAGAGCGCATTGCGCTGGTTTTCGACCTTTTCCTTGCTCAGAGCAAATACCTTGTGGATTATGCCCCGGCCCAGGTATGGGAGTTTGCTCAGCAACGGGTTGCGCACGATGTCCAGATTGGGCGATCCGGCGACACCCAGACCCGCGCTCAGGGCTGCTCCGCCCGCTTCTTCGATATCGACCAGCAGTTCGGTGGAGTTATTGAGCCGCACACCCGTGTACAGGGTCATCACTCGGGACGTCGCCTTCTCGTAGTTGGGGTCCAGACTGTTCTTACCGCTATAAGCGGCATGGAATGGAGGATGGGTCTGGAAGATGAAATTCATCTGCCCCGAGAGCCAGAACCGCGTGTCTCTGAGTCGGGGAAGCATTTCTTGTGGTGGATCGTCAGAGGTGCCTGGGGAAGGGTCCGAGCTGTCGGCTGCGGATGTCGTCGTGTTCGCAGGTCCGCCGGTGTTCTGCTGCGTCACCGCAACCGCAGGCTGAGCTGGTTGCTCTTGGCCACGAGCGCTGGAGGTCGAGACCAGGACGAAGAGCCACAACGCGGTTCGCGTTGCCCTTTGATGCCTTGTCATTCATACATGGTATGTGGATTCGGATAACATGGTGTTACTAACAAAGGCGCAGGCACAGTGGCATCCCACCTCGTGCAGCAGAGTTGCGCCACTGATGCCGCCAGAGCTTTTACACTTGTCCGTGCAGGTTTTACCGCGGTGCCCCCTACGCACCTTCCAGAAACACTTGAACCCGTTGAAAAAGTGCGAAGAGAAGACAGTTCCGTCCGATGTTTGGATGAGCCTCCTGACTTCTACTCGTGCATTGCTCTCTCACTGCACGTTTTCCTCACCTTGTTCATCTCCCTTGCATTTGTAGCTGTGGGGGTCGTTTGATCAGGAACCGCACTAGTCGTTTCAGGTTTTGAGCTGTGGCGGCCAACAAGAATTGCTCGGAGACGTTCCACAATCGACGCAGCCGCACTCTTTGCAAGCGCATGCGCTGCTTGAATTAGGCAAACAGAGCCTCGATTCGGTAGCGCGTCCGTTGGGAATGCTCATAGCCGGGCGTGCCCACCAATGCACGGACCGCTTGTCGGGCCGGTTCGTTCCAGTGTACGAAAAGTTTGCAAGAGGGAGCCGGAGTACAACGCCCCTTCTGTAGGCATCCTTTACAATCTGCTTCTGTCGTTTGGTAAATGTGTCCTCGCTGCGCCCGTGACAAATCGCGATACCGGAGCGCTTTGCCTTCGGGACAGTAATAGAGGTTCCTGGCTGGGTCGTGACGAAATGGGTCGCGAGTGAAGCGTCCGTAAGTTTGGTGACGACGATCGATAACCGGAATGTGGGGTTGCACACCGCGGGCAAGCAGCGATTCCAAAAACTCTCCACTGCCATACGCCTTATCAGCTCCTAAGGCCTCAGGCTGAAGCCCGAACTTCTGCACTTGTTCCATCATTTTTCGAGCGGCCACCACCTCCTGATGAAACAATGCGGGGGTGGCCTCGACTCCGAGGATCACTCGACTGCTCGTATCGATCAGGTAATTGTCGAAATAGGCCATCTTGGCGGGCCCAACCTTTTTGGCCCACACGGCATCTGGATCGGTCGCAGAAATCATCTTCGCACCCGGAACTGGATTCGTTTGTTCCAGCTCGGTTAAATACTCTTCCGCGGTCCGCGAAACCGCAACCGTATCCTTCCGCTTCTCTGCTGGAACTCGGCTTCCGGGGCTGGCGTTCGCTTCCACCATCGTTCCATCTACCGCCAGATTGTGTCCTTGCACCAAGCCCGCCGCTACACCGCGCCGAACGATCTCTTCAAAAACTTCCCGAAATACACCCGATTCGCGAAATCGTCCGTGTCGGTTCTTCGAGAATGTGGAGTGGTCGGGAATATCCTGGCCAAAGTCCAACCGCGTGAACCAGCGATATGCCAGATGCATCCTTACTTCCTCCAGCAAACGGCGTTCGCTGGTTATCCCGTATAGATACCCCACCAACAGCAAGCGCAGTAACACTTCCGGATCAATCGATGGGCGGCCAGTCGTACTATAGAGACCCTTCACTCGCTCGCGCACAAAGCTCAACTCCACATGCTGATCAATGAGTCGGAGTAGATGGTCTTCAGGAATCTGATCCTCCAAACGGAAGTAATAGAACAACGACTCCGTGCGTGTTTGCTCTCCCATCATCGTCGACGTTCCTCCTGAACGTCTGCTTAACACAGATGACAGCTTGCACATACAGAAAAACTCGGGTCCGGCCCGAGTTTTTCAACAGCTTCAATTTTTTCTGGAACGTTAGAGATGAGCAGTTCCCGCGATGAAAGGTTAACTACTTAGCGGTTCAAGTGTTCTGGGGTTTCTGGAACAGCTTTCCCGTCTCCGGCAAGAGGTTTGCCGAACCGATCGAAGAAAGCTAGTGCGTCCGGGCGAACAGGACCGCCCGCTAGTGATGGAGGCCGGATCGGGAAGAGCGTCACAGAGGCTCTTCCCGATCCGGTGACAGACAGAAATGGCCTCGCTACAACGAGCGCAGGAAGTTCAAGATGTCCTGCGTCTGCGATGGGTTGAGGTTATTGAAGTTACGGAGAACCCCGTTAGCTTCCGAGCCGCAGTGCGAGTGCCGGGAACGATCGTGATTATCATCGCGATCCGAGCTCTTTCCTGCGCAATCCGCATGCGCCTCGATGGCCTGGAGCAAGTCGGAGGTGCGTCCGTCATGCAGAAAAAATAGGCGCTGGCCGATGCCCCACAATGGCGCTGTGCGAAACTCATCGCCGGTTGCTACCCCTTGGTTGATGCCATCGTCCAGATTTTCTCCCATGTGATGCAAAGCATAATCTGACAGCGGGTGATAGGTGACGAAACTCATCCCGGTAAAGTTAGACTGGGCAGTAGTCAGGTTTTCCGAGTGGCAGAGACTACACCCAACGGATTCAAATAGAGCCTGCCCATTTGAGGTGCTGGTCGTCGCCGCAATGGGAACGGGAGGTGCCGACAATCGCATTGCGTCGGCAAACGCGTCTATGTCCGAGTCAGGATGCGAATCTTCTGGCATACCATTAAACATACATCCTGGAAAGGCGTTTCTTTCATCCGGGAAATTGTCATTCGTAATTCCCATTTCGACGTTGTAGGCCTCTCCCGCAAATACCTCCAAAGACGGATTCTGTGCTTTCCACCCGAACTTTGTGATGTTCCCAGTGTTCCCGGAAGTGTTGAACCTACCTTTTATATCTAACTTCGCCCTGGAAGATGCCGTAGCAGCAAGATTAGCTTTCAGTACTGCGTCGGGCGTATTTTCCACTAAGCCTATTCCAAACAATGGAGTGGGGATTCTAAAGATTACGTTCTTTGCGTTTAGCTGAGCGGCAAAATTCGGTTGGGGTAACTTACAACCTGGTGCATCTGTTCTCCCCGCAATAGAAAACAGGTCATGTACTCCTCCGTCCAGGGTCCCGTCGGAGTTTCTGATAAATCTAGCTTCTCTCACCGGGCCGTCTGGCATAATAAACGACGGAATCACATTCTTAGCCCCAGTCGATAACCCAGCCGCAATTTCTGGATTCTGTTGTGGTACTTGCGGGCTACTTGGGCTCGGACTCGATCCGAGGGCTATTGGCTGAGAATGGCAAGACGTGCAACTGTTGGAGTTAAATCCCGGCCCCAGCCCTCCATTACCGTTTACTCGTGGAACGGAGTCGTTCACTTCCGTAAACTGGCCTAAGCCATGGACAAATATAGTTTGTTCCGCCGCGTTTAATGTTGGGTATGGACCACCGACCACTGGCGCACCACCGCGCGGCCCGGGGTCGTGTTGAGCCTGAAGCGTTCCAGTACTCAAGAGCACGACCAGACTAGTACACAAAGTTCCTGCAAGCACGTTCCAGAGTTTCATTTTCACGCCTCCACGCACGGGGCAAGACACACTCCGGGGGCTGATTGCTGTCAATTTGTTCAGGGAGAGTGGCGCTAGATCCGTGCTGGCACGACCGGGAGGATGGACCGTAGCCGCGTTGTTAGCGCGAGCAAAACAGTCCCGAGGTAGGCCAAGGCCTCCGGGCCGGGCTGCTGTTTTCTTCCAGGCACTGGAAGATTAGAGAACGCTTAGGCGGCACTCTAGCACGAGCCGGAATCGAGTCAAGGAGCCGGAAGTACATCTCAGCCTGTCAAAAGCATGCCCAACACGGAATTTGGGACATGCGGACTAATGGCTAAGGGGCAATGCGCTGCCGAGGATAAGGTCCAGTGGCGCGGACATGGATTATTTCGAGAGCAAGACTACGCAACACTCCAGGATGCAGCAAAACAACTGGCCTTGCAATTCCCCTAGTTTTTCGCGTGCAGGTACACCACGGGGTTCTCAGGCTGCACTGCTAAGGTCTGGATCGACCTGTAATCGCCACACCTCCATCAAAATTCATCGTACACTTCGCATGAGTCCAGCAAAGACCGCTGGCGTTATGGATCGGCTCTGGAGGGTGGAAGATTTGGTGGCCCTCTGGGAGTCTTATTGAGCGGAGGGCGGAAAGAGCGGCGCAAAATGGCTCGGACACGCGCAAAGCGAATGGGGCCCGTAGCGTACTACCTCTATAGGGACGCCGTGAGCTACCTGGGGGCAAACCAGCATTACACACCAAATTCGGGTCGTATACATCGGTGAAAGAGGCGGAGGCGAAGCGCGAGGAAGAGGGATCCGGTGGACATCCCGGATACGGTTATCTCTACCGCATCGCGGTGGAACCGATAATCATTCCAGAGTAAGGGGAATTTGGTTTCGCCACCGCGGTTCTACAAGACATACTTAAATGGCCTAATTCCACTGCTCTTCCAGAAGTAGGCCAGGATAATCACACTTGCAACCGCGGCATAGGCGCACCAAAGGGAGGTGAATGCGTATCGCTTCACCCCATCACGGCCAGCAGTATCGTCAGATTTGCCACTCCGAAGATCACCATGCCTTTCACCTTCGAGAACAAAAGCGAGCCGCATGTTGCTATGACATATAAAACCGCAACGACAGTATTGTTCGTGCCCTGATTGATGTACGCGATTCTTGAGCGGTCAGAGCGAATCGCCACCTACAGATTCAAAAAATAGACGGGGGCCATTGCGGCGAGCGCAGCACCGGCTTGCAGAGCAAGTACATACAGTGTTTGTCTGGGAGCTCGCGGCAGCCATTTGATCGCGAAGAATATCAGCACAGGCAGCTGCCCTGCCATTAGCAGCTGCCACAAATGTGCAATCGACCCCTCATCTTGCTGGCGCTCAAGACCCGCTTGTCCCGTGGCGAGGGCAAATATATAGGCGCCGCCTAGCAGGGCCAGGGCGGTGAGCGACATTGCCAACGGAAGAAACGCGCTCGGCTTTCTCACGATAGTGCCAAATGATTGGTTCATCTTGCGTCCTCCTCTTTCGAGGTAACTTGCAATCACGCATCCGGCTGCCCACCTCAGAGCCTCTACATCGCCTTCGATGTGGTCGAGTTCGTGTTTCATCGCCTCTCCCCACGGAGAACGTAAGGGCGGAAGCACATCGGCCGCATGAGCTATCAAAGCGAACGCAAGCCGGCGCACAAGCGAGGCCCGTGCGTTCATGCAGTCGCTCCCACCAATTTGCGGCGAACTGTGGATGCGGTGTCTGTCGCCGCCGTCTCGCGCGCGAATGCCAATCCATTTGAGGTCAGTTTGTACGCATGACGCGGCGGCTTGCCTGGGCGTTCTGGTTCCTGCCACTTCGATTCCAACAAGCCTTGATCGCTGAGACGTATGAGCAGTGGATAAAGCGTGCCCGATTTCAGCCCGGTCTGCTTGGAGAGCTCATAGCCGTATTGCCACGCGCGCGGTTGCCGCAACATGGCGGAGACCAGTGTGCGCGTTTGAGCAGAGTTGTTCGGCTTGCGTGCCATGGGTATAATGTCAACATATGTAGAGTTTATTGTCAAGTTAGGGAACCGCGTAAGCGGCAGCGTTTCACGTTGTTAGGTGCTTTGGTAATCAGGACGGTTCTGTGGTTGGCGAAAAATCGCATTGTTCACCATCACCACAACGATAACGAATGTAAGATTTCCAGATTTGGCCGCAAATTCGCGTTTACCATGGCTGGCACCGCTCACGGGGATCGCAGTAATGGCGTGGCCTGGAACGCGCATTCCGTCGCCCGTCGAGCGTGGGAAAAAGAATCGCCCAAACATCAGCGGACTTTCAGCCCGTACTTCTGGGACATAGGGGGAGCGATCCCGTTCATCCGCAGGTACTCTACGATTTGCCCGTAGTGGTCCGTGATGAAGTCGTCATAGGTGTTCAACCAGTTCCCATTGACGCTATCGTTCAAGGTCGTTACGTCTCCATTCGGAGCATACAAAAGACTCTCCGTGTAGAAGTCTTGCAGCCCACACACCGGAACGACACGATCATGGCAAGAATCTTATCGGAACCGTCGGGATCGAGCTTTTGGCCAAGTTACTCATTTTGTGGCTGTACGATCTTTGGCGAGGCACACCCAGCCGTAAAGCATCTAGCCGACCCCTTGCGCTAATCAGTTTTCGTGTCCAACATCGCGCGGGCGAGGCGGCCGAACTGCAATTAGGATTAACGTCGACTTGAAGTGGCTCTCACTCTTCGCCCGCATTTTCAGCGCGGCGTAGGCATGTCCGGCATAAAAATGCACTTGAGCCTGAATCGCTTTCGCAGAGTTCGCGCATAGCGGGAACGCTTCAGCCAGTAAACATTCCACTTGTTGGGCGTCGGGTGAATTCGCGGCAATCGCCCAGGCGAGCAGCGCCGAATCCTCAGCAACCCTGAGATTGTGGGTCTCGGTACCCAGCGCGGGGGAAGCACGATCGATTTCCAGCGCGCGCCGTGCGCGATCGAGCGCCTCGGCGGGTTCGCGTCCCTGCCGTAGCCACACCTCGGCCACTTCGCGATGGCCCGTGCCACGGTCTGCCCACATGCGGATCGCGTCTTCGAAAGCGGCCATCGCTTCCGGATAGCGCGCCATGTCCATTAAGACGACGCCGAGCGTGTTCGAAGCCAACGCTTTTCTGTGTGGATCCGATTCCAAGGAAAATCCCTCGCGAGGGCTGGCTTCGGCCTCAGCGAACTCTCCCAATTGGTGCAGCATTGTGCCGCGGAAGAAGCAATACTCCGGTGTTTTCAAGAATCCGTGCTTCAAGCCTTCAGTCTGTTGCAGAGCGGTTTGGTAGTCGGCCGCACGATAGGATGCATTAACAATCGATTGCGTTGATGGTCTGAGTTCCGCGTGCTATCTGTCGGTGGCCTCGATGGCCCCAGTACCAGACTGAGTAGTAAATGAGGAGAGAAACCGCGATCCCCCAAAAAAGAATTGTCATAATGGGAGTACATCCTGCCGGTGAGTTTCGGCTGCGCCGGCACGCGTTATTCTACCGTCTCAGGCGTGGAGGCTGTTCGTAGCAAATTAAAATGTCCGGTTTTGGTAGCAAGTGAAATGTCGGGTTTAATTAATCTCCAGCAGCAGCCGGAGCAGTAGGCGCGTCTTTTCCACAGCTCGTGGCGCCGCGTTTTGGGTTGAGGGGATGGCCTCGCCCTGAGCACTATAGCACCCCAGCAGGTGTTGGTGAACCAAGACCGTGCAGCCGGCCGGGGTCCCTCTCCAGGTCACCCGTTCGATCTGCAAGGTCAAGTTATCGCGGTTGACAGTGCGCTCAAACTGGAGCGCGAAGATCAGGCCCAGATCCTTGCAAGCTGTCAATCGTGATCGTCATCTTGCGTCCATTCAAGTGATTCCTGTAGACGGAAATCCAGAATTGCGCTTCAAGTGCTTGATGAAAATTGTCGGCCTGAGTTCCGTGGTTTGAACCGGGTCGCCCCCCTCCGTGCCTTCCTGCTCAAGTTCGGCAAGACGGTGGGCAAGGTCGTTTAAACGTCGATAGGCCGTCAAGCCCTATCGTTTCGGTTAAGAAGCCCGCGTGCGCATCACGTACCAACGAAAGTCTTGGAGCCAACAAGCTGAATAAACGCGGTGCTGTTGAGAAATAGTTGATTCATCTGCACTGGCAGCACGCATTGCTGGGGTTCTCCATCGCGTTCAACAGTGATGCCCAGTTTCGCGGGGCCAGAGTGATCTGACCTGTTTCGGTCTTGGCGCGGTGTGTTCCAGATTTTTCTTAGCATCTGCTCTGCCCTGATACCCAAAGCAGACTTCAGCAAGTCGATGAGAGCCTCTGCAAGTTCGGCATCTTTGCTGCTGTGCGAAATAAAAACAGCGAGACCCTTATGCGTCACTGGCTGGCCACTCGGCATCTCGGCAAGAGTAGCATGGCTCTCGGTGGGAGTAGCGTTTTGCAGCTTTGACTCGTATGCTGAAATCAGGGCTTCAGTAGGCCTACCATGCCCTGCCATCACCTTGTCGAGCAGTCCTTGGTTCTTGAGCCGAGTGATGCTGCGAATCATGTCGGCTTCACCAGACCCCAGATAATCGCGGTCTTCAGGGCTGTCTAAACCTATCGGTTCGTTGGGCTGAAATACCGGATGCATGTAGCCCAGCCAGTACGCTTTGTGCGTCATGAACTGGCGAATATCGGCGTCAGCTACGAGCGGCAGCTGCTCAAGGTCGGAATCCTCCAGGTCTAACGACTGGTACATATGCTCGTCGCGTCGCATGCCAAAGCTCAGCTTGCCCGTATCGAAAGCCCGACGGATGGCGTTGATTCTCGCAAGTTCGATTCGCGAGCCATAGTTCGGGTTCAGCAGTTTCAGTTGCTCAGACTTAAACAATGACACTAGCAGGTCGCCGCGACCACTGCGTAAATCACGCAGCCGAAATAAATGAACAGTTCCGAGCCGACGCCCGCCTCGCGCTTCGCCCTGAAACTCTGCATCAAAACACTCACCGCTCAGTGTTACGAATCGCTTCTCTTGCATGCCTATATTTTAGTTCCAAGTAGCTGTTGAAATCCGCTGCATCGGTGACTGCAACCGAAATGAAGAAACCGCTGAGAACGATACAGGTCTTGGCTGACTGGTTCGATGACTACACAGCTAAACGTCAAGACCGCATGCTGCGACATTTCTATGCTCCTAAAGTTGCTGAAAAGGCAAAAAGACTGGGATCCGTATCAGCAACTGCTAAGCGAATGGAACTTCGAGAGTGATACAGTTCTGCACCCCGTTTATGCCAGAAAAGCGGAACGTCTCGCTGGGAAGGCTCGAAAGTACGGTATCTCCGTTCCACGACGACCATCGAGCTATTCAGAGTAGAGTGATGACTGGTACCTCAGCAATGCCGCAGGAGAATGGTTGCTTACCAGAGCAACTGAGGAACACTTGCGACCGGAAGTGAGAAGTGAGCGTCGGTCGAACAATGACGAGTTTCGAGTGGGCAACCTTAGCGTTTGCGGTCGCAGGTTTTCTCCTTGGATTTTATTCCCTATGGACGAAGCAGAAGCAGACCGACCCTTGCCCCAAGAACTACTCCCGAACAGACTCCGGTGAATGCGCTTTTGCCTTGCAGAAGATTCCTGCTACACAGCAAAGCCAGTCAACGTTGCCAACTCAGGATGCTCCTGCCGGGCCTACGGCTGCGACTTCAAGCACGCAGCCACAAAAGCACACTCGGAAACACATGCAATCTCCGTAAGGAAGCGATTACCCATGCCTTTCACTGGAATAATGCGGGCATGGCAGGACTTGGGTTGCGGATTTCCAGCCGTACACTATATCAGTCGTGCTATCGAGATTCTCAGGGAACGAGATACGAGTCTGGTACGTGTGTACAACAGGCTAATGGAAGAGCGAACTAGTCCATACAATCAGCCATTTGTTGACACTGACGGCATTAAAGAAGCAAGTCCACTTGACGCGGGATGAGTTCGACTCGGCCGAAAAGTGACCGCGTAGCGGCAATGAAAACGACACTTTGGACCACAAGCTTATCGAATCCAAGATCACTGGCGCAGTGAACGACGACGAGTACCAGACGATAAAAAAGGTCATCGCCGAACGAATCGCCGACATCGAGACGCAGCTTAAAGTATTGGAATCAGAGCACTCTACGATTCGCGGCTCTCTACTCCAAACCGAGGAACGTGGATTCCTACACCGTCCTGATAGGACCCGGGTACTGCGACACCAAGGAATCGATGGTCAGGAGTGTGACGCCCTCGACAGTCGCTTGTGCCACTAAGATTCGGTCAAAAGGATCCTTATGAATCAACGGCAAACTTTCGGTGGCGACGACATGATCGCTGATGATTGGCAATTCGCTGTACCCGTTGTCCAATAGACCGCGGCGCAGCAGCCGCGCATCCACCGTAAAGTCTCTCCGGCCCAGACCGCGTTTGATTGCCACTTCCCATAGACTAGCCGCGCTGAAGAGGAGATCATTGTCCGGATTGTCGATAAGAGCTCGCGCTTGTTTTGAGAGCCGCCGGGGTTCACCGGCAGCCCAGAGGAGAAGATGTGTATCCAGCAGGAGTTTCATCCCCCACCACCGAAGATTCGCTCGATCTCCTCCTTGCCCATCCGGTCGAAGTCGTCCGGCACAGAGATCTGGCCCGCCATGAAACCGAGCCGCCGTACCTGAGCACCGGTTGGAGCGTTAAGGGCAGTAACTTTGACGACTGGTTTACCAGCCTTAGCAATAACGAATGCTTCGCCTTTTGACGCCTCTTCTATGAGTTTCGAGAGCTGAGTTTTCGCTTCGTGAATGTTCACTGTTTTCATAATGTTTTATTGAACTTAGTTTATCTAGTTTAGTCTATAATGGGTTTCGCAGGATTGCAACGATGATTCAAGCTCGCTGCAATCGTCATTTGGAAAAAGAGTAGCAGCGTTAGCCTGCCCCATTGTTGCACTTCAACGTCGATTCCACTTTTCTGTGGAGAAAGTGAAGTCGGCTGAGCAGCCGCCGTCGGATCGCACGAAGTGAAGACTACCTATGTCTAGTTTCTCCACTGAAAACGAATCTCCCCCCTGTATGTTCCGTCGGAACAGCTGGCTGCGGGTTCTATCTCTTGACTATATACAAACCGTGACGGCTGGGCCGACAGCTTTCACTGCGGATGTGGAGGTCAAGCCGATATTCGTTTCAGAAGCAGCGATCGCTGCAATTTGCTCATACTTCCCCGCAGTTGGAGTCGCCTCTGCGACCGCATAGGCCAACTGCGTCTTGCCGCTGCCGGCAGGGCCCTCCAGAAGGACCGGTTTGTGCAGGGCGGACGCCAAATGAACAGTGTTGGCGGTCACAGAATCAACGATGTATCCGGAGTTCCGAAGTCCTTGGGTCAGCTCTTCCCGTGACGAAAACATTCAACTCCCTATCCGCCGAAGGCATTGCTGTTCTTGGCCTTGACCGCCCAAGAACCTACGCCGTCCTCAATACTCGGTCAAATCGCGGGCTCCAGCCTGCTTGCTTCCAGCATTTGAGACATCGCCG